>ERZ827520.1877-NODE-1877-length-21943-cov-3.496848_pt1 | contig 21943 bp, 22 predicted proteins | sample MGYA00519581_ERZ827520 | MGnify/ENA primary metagenome ERZ827520 (study PRJEB31778, sample SAMEA3449339) | human gut metagenome | biome: human gut; feature: human-associated habitat; material: faeces | place: United Kingdom | collected 2010/2012 ...
CCACGTCCCCATTGGAAGCATCCGTCCGTTTTTTTTGAGCCGTGAAACTTTTTCGGCTTTTCGAGGGTCTAATGGATATAGAAGATCCTTTCAAAGACAGGTAGCGATGAAAACAACGGCAAAACATCTTTTGGAGTGCCTCGGTGCAGGGATCGGGGCACTATGGCTGGCCGGGTGTGCCGGGCAGGCGTGCAGCGGGGATGACCAGCCGACGGTACAGACCTTGACGGCCGACAGCATCGCCATCCACCAGGTGATCAACCCGCATCAGTGGGCCGTCAGCGCCGGGAAGGCCGTCGTACAGACCTTGAGAATGGACAGCCTGTTTTACGTGTACAGCCTGCCGGATTTCCGTTTCCTTTACGCATGGGGACGCAGGGGAAACGGCCCGGGTGAAATGCTTCCGACGCAGATGCTCAATGCGTTCGACGGCGATACAGACTCCCTGGTGTTGAGGTTTACCGCTCCGGCAACGTTTCGTACCTACCGGGTCGGTCAGGAGGCTTTCACGGCGACCGACACTTTGGCCGTACGTTCCGACGGTCGGGGATTTTCCCTGAGAAGACCTTTTCCGCACGGTTTCGTCGGGGATATCCGAATAAAGAATAAAGAGGAAAAGGAGGTGCTCTACGTGTGCCGCCCGGGGACGGAAGCGCAAGTGGTCGATTCGTTGGAACTGCCTACGAAGGTGAAGGCGAAATATTCCGACCGCGGTACGCTGATCGAATTGGTTCGGTGGAATTGCCCGTATCTGGTCGTGCGGGGCGATCGGGTGGCGATGGTCTATCAGATGGTGCCGCATGTCGATTTTTACCGTCTGACCCCCGAAGGGAAACTGATCCTGGAGGCTTCGACCGGCGTGCCGTTGGATCAGGACTTGGCCAGCCGTCTCGAAACGATGGCCGAGGCACCCCGCCGGGAGTTCGTCGCCGGTTTCTCCGCGACGGACCGTTATCTGTACGTGTCGCGCCCGACGGTGGAGGTTGATCCCGAAACGGGGCAGGCCAGTATCCTGGAGGCCAAGGTGCAGGTGTATCGGTGGGAGGACGGGAAGCTGCAGAGCGAACTCTTGTTGGGGCTCTCGTCTATCGATATTCTGGTTACGCGGGACGACCGCTACCTCTTTGCCCGCAATCCTTTGGAGGATTTCGACTGGGTGTATGTCTATCGCCTGGATCTTTAAGAGGGAAGACAAGTAATGACAAGGAATAAGGATAGAATGAAGAAAAAGATGCGAAGACGCTTTTTATCGTGCCTCGGTGCAGGGATCGGGGCATTGTGGTTGGCTGGCTGCTCCTCGGGGGCAGGCGGAGGCGAAGGACTTCCCGAACCCCGAAGGATCGAGGGCGACAGCATCGCCATCCATCAGATCGTCAAACCTTCTCGATGGGCCGTTAGCGCCGGAAAAGCCATCGTGCAGGCTCAGGGAACGGACAGTTTGTTTTACGTGTACCGCCTGCCGGATTTCCGTTTCCTTTACGCATGGGGGCGGCGCGGGGATGGGCCGGGAGAGTTTGCCGCGGTTACCATCGCCAACGCATGGGACGGCGATACGGGCGAAGTGATGTTGCAGGATTTCCGTTCGAATGCCCTTAAAGTATTTTCGGTGGGGGATACCACCTGGGTGCAAACCGATACCTTGCCTTCGTTCCCGGACAGTAAGGTGTTCTCGGACGACAGGCCGCTGGCGGGGGGCTTTTTAGGAACCAAGAAACTGGCGGAGGGGCGGGAAGAGGAGTATTTTTACGTGCGCTCGCTCCTGGACGGGAGCGATCTCGATTCGGTACCGCTCCAGACGGTAGTCGAGGCGCAGTACGACGAGCAGGGGCGGATGTATTCCCTCTCCCGGGTCAATACCCCGAAGGTCATCGCCCGGGGCGACCGGGTGGCCTTGGTGTACGAACTGGTGCGCCATATCGATGTGTACCGAGTGTTCCCCGAGGGAAAACTGCGCCTGTTGCACTCTCTCGGCGAGTCGTTGGACGACGCAGCCCTCGAGCGGGCGCGGACGGTGCGCAGCAGGACTTCCCAGCGAGGCATCACCGGTTTTGCCGCTACGGATCGGTATATTTATACGCTCTACATCGAATTCGAGGTGTCCGACTGGCAGGCAAAGACGGCGGAGTTCCGTCGGGGCATCGTCTATCGTTACGGTTGGGACGACCCGCAGGCAGAGGCTTTCGAGTTGGCAAGTCCAGCTACGGACATTCTGGTTACGGGCGACGATCGCTTTCTCTTTACCCGCAACGACCTGGAGGATTTCGACTGGGTACATGTATATTCTTTGCCGCAGACGTCTTCCGGGGAGAATACGACCGGGAAGACGCGATAGCGCATCCCGGGAAAGGGAGGGGTCAGTGTATCCGCAGGGCGTATTGCCGGGGAGAAAGGCCGGTCGTTTTGCGGAAAAAGACTTGGAATCCCTGCGGAGAGGAAAATCCCAGTTCCGCGGCGATCCGGGCGAGGGATGTGTGGGGATGGGATAGTTTTTCCTTGGCGATGTCGAGGCGTTGGCGTTCCAGGTGGGACAGGTGCCCGTATCCGGTCTCAAACCGCAGCAGGTCTTCCAGGTAAGCCGGGGAGAGATGGAACCGGTGGGCACAGCGTTGGACGGAGAGCGGTCCCTGCGCACCCCAGTTTCCTTGCAAGATCCATTCCCGGAGGTAGGAGCGGTACTGGGCAAGCAGCGGAGCAGCCTGTGGGGAGCGGGTGATGAACTGCCGTTCGTAAAAGCGGAGGGTGTATCCCAGCAGGCGGCTCAAGTGGCGGACGAGGATCGTACGCTGGTAAAGATCCGGCTGCCGGGAGGCTTCCTGGCGCATCTGCCGGATGGCTTCCGTGAGGATTCCGCGCTCCTGTTGCGAGAGGTGCAGGGCTTCCGAGGGATAGTAGGCGAAAAACGAACAGGTTTCCAGAGGATTTTCCTGAGGCATTCCGGTGAAAAGATCCGGGTGAAAGGCAATCCATTCCCGGCAGGGAAGCGGAGCAGCACCGGTCCTTGCGGCAAACTCGATCCGCTGCGGGGAGAGCCCCCTCCAGATGCCATCGGAAAAGTCGCACGGGAGTTTCCCGAAGTCCGCAGGGGCATCGGCCGGGAGATCCAGTAACATCAGCAGGGAATACCCCGGCAGGAGTGTCTGCACATCGGCTGCGCAAAGGTGTTCCGTGCAGCCTCCGATGTGCAGTCCGGAAGTCCGTTCGCAGGTCATGATTTTTTCCTCGTTTTTTTTCTCTCTTTTGCCGGTCAGCAGGAAAGTCCGTGGCGGAATTCCTGGGGAGTGCAGCCGACGACCCGTTTGAACATTCGGCTCAAGTGCTGGGGGTATTGGAATCCCAGGCTGTAGGCTATCTCGCTCATCGTTTTTCCGGAGGAGAGCAGCGCTTCTTTGGCGCGTTCGATGAGTTTGTTTTGGATGTATTCCGAGGCGGTTACCCCGGTCTGTTTGCGGATCAGGTCGCCGAAATAGTTGGGCGAGAGGAAGACCCGGTCGGCGAAGTACCGTACGCTGGGCAGTCCTTCACGCTGCGGGGCGTCGCTGTCGAAGTATTCGTCCAACAGGGTTTCAAAGCGCATCAGGATGTCTTTGTTTACCTGGGTGCGCGTGGTGAATTGCCGTTCGTAAAACCGCATACAGTAGTCCAGCAGCAGGCCGATGTGGGCCGTGATGAGCCGCCGGCTGTGTTTGTCGATGCTGTGGTGGAGTTCGGTCTCGATCTGATGGAGGCATTCCAGGATCGTCTGCCGCTCCTGTTGGGAGACGTGTAGCGCTTCCCGCGTCTGGTAGGAGAAGAACGTGTAGTTGCGGATATCCTGGCCCAGGGCTGTTCCCCGGATCAGGTCCGGGTGGAACAAAACACCGTAGGCGTCGGGTTGCACCTGGGGGTCCATCGTCGTTTCGACGTACTGGCCGGGGGCGAAGCAGACGATCGTGCCGTCCTGGTAGTCGTAGCTCTGGCGGCCGTAGAGGATGTCTCCGCATCGGGCATTTTTCAGGTACAGGGCATAGACGCCGTAGTGGATCCGCAGGTGGGAGGGGCGGAGCGTGGCTTTCGAGAGGTCGATCACGCTCACCTGCGGGTGGAGGGTTTCCAACCCGAAGAGTTTGTTGTACTTGTCTACCGAGTCGAGTTTCAGGATGTCTTCTTCCATGGCCGAATGGGGGATTGCTTTGCGGCAAAAGTAATGCATTTCCCGCGAATGCGTTTTGGCTCGCCGGGCAAATCGGGAATCCGGGTAACGATTTCCGTAAATCGTCTACAAACAGGGGCGGGAAGCTCCGGTAATTTTGTCCTTGAAAAAAAAGAACGGAACCTCGGCTATGCATCATTGTCTCAAAACCATCATTTTTATTCTCGCCGGAGTGCTCCTGGCAGTCCTTCCCGGCGAGGTATCCGCACAGAATATGGAAAAAACAGAAAAACAACCCCAAGCAGTCAGCGCTTTCCCGGTGGGAGAAGAAAACACGGCGTATGCCCGGTACTTTACCGGTCGTTCGTACCTGGCGCCGCTGACCGGAGATTCGGAACTGGGAGTTCCGATATCCAACGTAACCTTCGAACCCTCTTGCCGCAATCATTGGCACAGCCATACCGGCGGGCAGATATTGATCGCGGTAGGCGGAGTAGGGTATTATCAGGAAAAAGACCGACCGGCCCGGAAACTGACTCCGGGCGACGTGGTGGAGATCGCTCCCGGAGTGATCCATTGGCATGGAGCGGCCCCCGACAGCTGGTTTTCCCATCTGGCCATCGAATGCCATCCGCAGACCAACCGCAACACTTGGCTGGAACCGGTAAGCGATCGGGAATACGCTCAGGCAACGGCGGATCCCTCTCAGGCACCGTCTGTCGGGAAAGGTGAGCTGCTTTCAAAGGCAGGCAGGACAGAAGGAAACGACAATCCGGAGAGCGAAAAGAAAGACCTGGTGGTGTATTTTTCCTGCACGGGAACCACGCAGGCCGCAGCGGAACGTTTGGCGGCCCTCCTGGGGGCGGACCTCTACCGGATACGTCCCGCCGAGGAGTATTCCGCTGCCGATCTCAACTGGCGCGATGCGCAGAGCCGCAGCAGCGTCGAGATGCGCGATCCGGCTTCCCGGCCGGCGATCGCCGGCCGGATGCCCGACGTGGAAGGATACCGGCGGATATTTATCGGGTACCCGATCTGGTGGGACCTCGCTCCCCGGATCATCGAAACGTTTTTGAAGCACTGCGACCTCTCCGGTCGGCCGGTAATCCCCTTTGCCACCTCGGGCGGCAGCGGGATCGAAGCCAGCGAACGGAGCCTTCGGGCGGCGTATCCGCAGATAGACTGGAAGAAAGGACGCCTGCTCAACTCTTTCCCGGACAAGGTACGGATCGAGCAGTGGCTTTCCGGTACGCAAGAGTAAAAACGAAAGCGAACCTGTCCAATTGTAGAAAGCGACGGATCGATCGCAAAGGGTCGAATACATAAATAAAATAGAAAAAAACATGAATCTTACCATCAAGAAAGCAGGGACGGTACTCGGTGTGGCCTTGTGCCTGGCCGGATGCGCCTCTCCTGCCCCGCAAACTCCGAAAAACACTCAAGATACCATGGAAGAAAAATTGAACCTTACCGATCAGTGGGACAAGGTATTCCCGCAGAGCGACCGGGTAAACCACACGAAAGTTACGTTTCACAATCGCTACGGGATCACCCTGGCGGCCGATCTGTACATGCCCAAGGATGCGCAGGGAAAGAAACTTCCCGCCATTGCGGTGAGCGGACCTTTCGGTGCCGTGAAAGAACAGTCTTCGGGGCTCTATGCCCAGCAGTTGGCCGAAAGGGGCTTTCTCACCCTGGCATTCGACCCTTCGTTTACCGGGGAAAGCGGCGGCTCGCCGCGCAACGTAGCCTCGCCCGATATCAATACCGAGGATTTTTGTGCTGCGGTGGACTACCTTTCCACCCGGGACGACGTGGATCCGGAGCGTATCGGCATCCTCGGTATTTGCGGTTGGGGGGGCTTTGCCCTCAATGCGGCGGCCATCGATACGCGCATCAAGGCTACCGTCGCCGCGACGATGTACGACATGAGCCGTGTGACGGCCAATGGGTATTTCGATGCCGATGACAACCCCGATGCCCGTTATACTTTGCGCAGCCGGCTCAATGCCCAACGTACGGAAGACTACCGGGAGGGAACGTATGCTTTGGCCGGAGGTGTGGTGGATCCTCTGCCGGAGGATGCGCCGCAGTTCGTCAAGGATTACTACGCGTATTACAAGACCGAACGCGGTTATCACCCGCGCTCGCTCAACTCGAACGCCGGATGGAACGTCACCTCGTCGTTGTCGTTTATCAACATGCCCATCCTGACCTACATCGGCGAAATCCGCAGCGCTGTACTGCTGGTGCACGGCGAGAAGGCGCATTCGCTCTACTTTAGCCAGGATGCCTTCAAACGGCTTCAGGGCGAGAACAAGGAACTGCTCATCGTCCCCGGAGCCAACCACACCGACTTGTACGACAATCTGGACAAGATCCCTTTCGAGGCCATCGAACAGTTCTTCGACCGTTATCTTTGTGAAAACTGATCGGCTGGTATGGACAAGAAGAAGATAGGAGCGGGGCTGCTGGCAATGTTTGTTTCGCTGCTCCCGCTCGCTGCTCAGCAGAGCGCGGAAAGATCAGGAAAAGAAATGGATAGAATAAGTATTTGTCAGGACAATTACCGGGCCTTGTTCGGCGGAGAGGCCCTCACGGGCCAGGGAAACGACCGGGAAATGATGGACATCCTCCAGAAATTCATCTTCGGGGAAGTCTTTACCGCCGGGCCGCTCGAGGTGAAAACAAGGGAACTGATCACTTGTACCGTTCTCACTACGATACAGACTCTTCCCCAACTCAAAGCACATGCAGCAGCGGCCTTGCGCGTAGGAGTTTCGCCGGTGGAATTGCACGAAGCGGTGTATCAGTGTGCGCCCTTTATCGGATTTCCCCGCACGCTCAACGCCTTGAGCGTTTTGGAGCAGGTGTTCCAGGAAAACGGGATCGACCTTCCGCTTCCCTCTCAAGGGACGGTAAATGAAGAAAACCGGTATGAAAAAGGCCGGGAGATCCAGCAGCGGCTCTATGGAGACCGGATGGCGCGTCAGCTCTCCGGTGTGCCGGGCGGTTTGGGCGACCGGGCAGCCGAATGGTTGACGGGATACGGCTTTGGCGACATCTATACCCGGAGTGGTTTGGACCTGCAGACGCGAGAACTGCTTACTTTCTGCGTCCTCACGGCTTTGGATGCGGACGAGGCACTGCATTCCCACGTGGAGGGCAACCTCAAGGCGGGTAATTCGCGGGAGGAGTTGGCGGCCGCTGTGCTCCAATGCCTGCCGTATGTCGGTTTTCCTCCGGCGATCAAAGCGCTGAAAGCGCTGCGGGACGCTGAAGCCGTTCCCCAGCCGCGTTGAGTAGCCGCTGGAAAGGAGGACGTACAGGGAGCATATTTTTTATCCACTGAAAACAAAACGGTGCAGGTCGTTGCTTTGCCCGGAGGGACGCTCCGGGAGGAGGATTTGCCCCAAGGAAATCAATTGCAGATCGAGAAGAAAAAGATGACGCTGGAACAGTTTTTGGAATACGTCGGGACGGGTCGGGCACTCGATACCCCGGAAATAGGCGATTTTATGAACCGGATGAGCGAACAGGCTCGTCGCATCACCTTCGAGCTGAATGCTTCGTTTCATACGGCCGATCAGGTGCGGGAGTTGCTTTCCCGCTTGTTTGGCCGCCCGGTAGATCCTTCGTTGCGGGTTTTTCCTCCGTTCTATACCGATTTCGGCCGGAACATCCACCTCGGCAAGGAGGTCTTTATCAATGCTTGCTGCCACTTTCAGGATCATGGAGGGGTGTACATAGGCGATGGTTGCCAGATCGGCCATCAGGTGGTTTTCGCTACGCTCAACCATGGTTTTTCCCCGGCTCGCCGCAAGGCGACCTATCCGGCACCCATCCGTTTGGGGAAAGGGGTATGGGTCGGCTCGCAGGCGACGATCCTTCCGGGGGTGAGCATCGGGGACGACGCAATCGTGGCGGCCGGTGCAGTGGTGGCTCGGGATGTCCCTGCCGGGGCGATCGTAGCAGGTGTCCCGGCGCGAAAGATCAAGTCCATCGACGAATGTCCCGAGGAGCCTTTGTTCAAAGGAGCGCTGAACCGCAGATAAGGAAGTCTGGGCAGGCGCGGCTTTTTCATATCTTTGTGAAAGATATGAATTTGGTATGAAAAGATTATTGGTTCTGCTATTCTTGTCTGTACCGTTAATCGCCTCTGCAAATGTGGTTTGGCCTTCCCTTTATATACTTTCACAAGTATATTGTTGGTATGTAATAGGGTTGGGCTTGGTAGTGGAATTTTTCGCTGTCAGGTTTTTTGGGAAAGCCTCATGGGGAAAGTCGGCCATTATGGTGGGGGGTATGAATGCCGTTTCCGCATTGGTTGGTTGGGTTTTGATACCAATCAGTGGTATTCTTACGGAAATTCTGTTGCTTCCGTTTGGGCAAGGTACTTTTCATTTGTCGCATTGGATTGTAGATTACGTTTTTGTTGCGCTGGTCAATACTTGTATAGAAGGATTGGCGATGAAATGGATTTTCAAATATAGTTTCAAACGTGTTTTCTGGTGGCTTTTTGCTGCCAATGCTGTCAGTGTGGCCCTTTCGGTACTGGTCCCTTTTTCAGATCTTTATTGAACCCGAATAGCGAAACAGCGTTTTTCCCGTTCGAAACAGATGGGGTTTTCAAACAAATCCATGCAAGCGCAAAGGGGGGCGGACAGATGACAATCTTTCAGTTTAACTATTTAAAAATCATCATCAAGACGCATATTGACAATATATGGAATACCTCTGCGTATTTTCCTGAAAGCTCATTTGCATTATTCGTCCTAAGTGCATCCGTATTTGAGCGAGTATAGCTATCTTTGAGGAATGAAAACGAAGCAGTCATGGAAAAAGTAGAAAGTTTTGAACTGGACCATACCCGGGTCAAAGCGCCGTATGTGCGCTTGTGCGGGGTGACGCAGGGTCCTCGGGGCGATCGGGTGTCCAAATTCGATCTCCGTTTCCTTCAGCCCAATGCCGAAGCCTTCGGTACGGCGGCGCTTCATGCGTTGGAACATTTGCTGGCGCATGGCATCCGCGAGCATCTCGATGGGGTGATCGACCTTTCTCCGATGGGATGCCGGACGGGTTTTTACCTGACGGTGTGGGGCGAGGTGTCTCCCGCGCAGGTGAAGCAGGCGTTGGAAAAGGCACTCGAGGAAGTGCTCCGGGCCGAAGAGGTGCCGGCGGCCAATGCCCGTCAGTGCGGCAATTATCGGGACTTGTCCCTTTTCGGGGCCAAGGAATATGCGAAATATGTATTGGACAAAGGCTTTTCTTTGGAGATTTACGGGGAGTGAGGAATTTTTTTGAAAAAAATGTTGCGTGTCCCGAAAAATATTCCGAATTTCGCCTCACGAAAATCGTGAAACGCTAAATGCTCCGAAGATGAGTTACCTATGCACGTTTTTTTACAGCTATTTTTATTTCGGGTTCTTTGGAATACCGGAAGCGGCTGCGTGCAGGGTGGTGAGATAGACGATACGACAAACAAACACATAAGCAAGGGCCGCTTCCGGTAAGGGGGCGGCCTTTTTTTATAACAAGGAAAGAACAAATGATGGAGAAACATTTGACAGTAGCCATTCAAGGGATACGGGGCTCGTACCACCATGTGGCGGTGGAAAAGTATTTCGGGGTCGAAACGGATTTTGTGGAATGCGTCCATTTCAAGCAGGTCCCCGAGGCGATCGAGGAGGGACGGGCCGACTACGGAGTGATGGCCATCGAAAATTCGATCGCCGGATCGCTCCTGCAGAACCACAAGTTGTTGGGATTGCACGGGCAGAAGATCATCGGTGAGGTGTATGTGCAGATAGACCACTGCCTGCTGGCCAACCCGGGGGTGCGGATGGAGGACATCAGCGAGATCGAATCGCACCCGATGGCACTGCTGCAATGCGGGAACTTCCTGGACCAGTACCCGGACATCCGCCTGATGGAGAGCGACGATACGGCGCGTTCGGCCCGCAAGGTGGCTTCGCGCAAACTGCGTACCACGGCAGCCATCGCTTCCGAGTTGTGTTCCCGCTTGTTCGGCCTGGAGATCCTGGCGCACAGCATCCAGACGATGAAGAACAACTATACGCGGTTTTTCGTGCTCGGACACGGCGGGGAACCCATTCCGGAGGATGCCGACAAGGCTTCCCTGCGTTTTGTCGCCAAGCACGAGTCGGGTAGCTTGGCCCGCATCCTGAACGTTTTTGCCATGCACGGTTTGAACCTGACTAAACTGCAGTCGGTGGCCATCATGGAGCGTCCTTGGGAGTACGCCTTCTATGCCGATGTGATGTTCCCGTCGCTGGCTACTTTCTATGCGTCGCTCGAGGTGGTGTCGCACCAGGTGGAGGAATTGGACATACAAGGGATCTATAAACACAACGTGACCAAATGAAGACGCAAGGAACGACCGTAGGAGTGATCGGTCTGGGATTGATCGGCTGTTCGCTGGCCATCGGACTGAAGAAAACGGGCTTTGCCGCCCGGGTGTTGGGAAGCGACAAGCGGGAGGAGCACCAGCAGCAAGCCTTGCAGGCAGGACATATCGACGTCATAGCTTCGCCCGAGCAGATCGCCCGGGAGAGCGATGTGGTGGTGGTAGCCGTTCCGGTGGACGCCTCGGTGGAGGTAGTGCGCGACGCGCTGGACCATAGCGAGGATCGGACTACGGTGATCGACGTGGGTTCTACCAAAAAACGCATCGTGGAAGCCCTGTCCACGCATCCGGCGCACGCGCGTTTTATCCCCACGCATCCGATGGCCGGCACGGAAAATTCCGGACCGTTGGCGGCGGTGGACGGTTTGCTGGAAAACCGGAAAGTCATCCTGCTACCCTATCCCGATGCCGATCCGGCCCGGGTGGAGCAGATCGAACGGATGTATGCTATGCTCGGCGCCCAGACGGTGCGGATGGATGCTTCCCGCCATGACATGAGCGTGGCGTATGTGTCGCACATCTCGCACATCTCTTCGTATGCCCTGGCTCTGACGGTACTCAACAAGGAGCGCGACGAGCGCAACATTACCAACCTGGCGGCCGGGGGCTTCGATTCTACCGCGCGCCTGGCCAAGAGCAGCGCCGAGATGTGGGAACCGATCTTTCTGGAAAACCGTCAGGCGATCCTGGATGTGATCGATGAATACATCGAAAACATCATTTTGTTCAAACACGCCATCAAGTCGGGCAACGGCGAGGTGATCCGCACCCTGATCAGGCAGGCCAACAAGGTGCGCGGGGTGTTGGACAAAGGAAAGAAATAATCGCCGGGTGGAGGCTTCCGTCTTTGCCTTCAACGAGGTTTCGCAGCGGGTGCTGGAAAAGTGCGGTTTTGTCCGTGAGGCGGTATTGAAGGAGGCTTTGTCCAAGGAAGGAAAGCTGTACGACGAGGTGGTCTTCCACTGGGTGGGGATTCCGAGATAGAGCGGGTGCCGTGTTTTCCTCCGATGGGGTGAAAAAACGAAGAGGCAAAAACGACGAAAGGAAATAGACGAAAAAAAACGAGAAAAAATAGAGAACGTTAAAAGCAGAACGAAAACAATGGAGAAATTTGACATCATTCCCCTTTCCGAATGGGGACTTGGAAACAACGATCTGCCGCTGGGCATCGCCGGGCCGTGCAGCGCCGAAACCGAAGAACAGGTTATGGAGACGGCTCGGAGGCTCGTCCATAAAAATATTCATGTGTACCGCGCCGGGGTGTGGAAGCCCCGTACGCGTCCGGGCAGTTTCGAGGGAGTAGGCGAAGAGGCGCTGAAATGGTTGCAGCGGGTGCGGCAGGAAACGGGCCTGAAAATAGGTACGGAGGTGGCCAATGCCGAACATGTGCGTCTGGCGCTCAAATACGACGTGGATGTGCTGTGGATCGGCGCCCGTACGACGGCCAGTCCGTTTACGATGCAGGAGTTGGCCGAAGTATTGCGCGATACCGACAAGGTGGTGCTGGTCAAGAACCCGATGAACCCCGACTTGGATCTTTGGTTGGGAGCGCTCGAGCGGCTCAACGTCTGTGGGGTGCGCAAGTTGGGGGCCATCCACCGCGGTTTCTCGTCCTATGCCAAAACCAAATACCGCAATGTGCCGCAGTGGGAGATCCCCATCGAGTTGCGCCGGCGCCATCCGGAGCTTCCCATCATCTGCGATCCTTCGCACATTTCGGGTTGCCGGGAACTGGTGATGCCGGTCTCGCAGATGGCCCTGAACCTGCACTTCGACGGACTGATGATCGAGACCCATTGCAATCCCGATGCGGCTTGGAGTGATGCTTCGCAGCAATTGCTGCCCGAACGCACCAAGGAGATGACCGAGGAATTGTACTTGCGCAGCGGTTCCGCTTCGGGCGAGGATGCGGTGCGGCTTTCGGCTTTGCGCCAGCAGATCGACGAGATCGACGCCCAACTGATCTCCATGATGGCTACACGTATGAAGGTGGCGCGTGAGATAGGACGGGTAAAACGCGACAGCAACATGCCGATCCTGCAGAGCTCCCGCTGGGAAGATGTGCTGGGGCGCAGTGTGGCCGAGGGTGTCAAGCAGGGAATGTCCGGCGAATTTGTCCGTCGGATTTTTGAGGCGATGCATCAGGAATCCATCGAACAGCAAAATGCGGTGATGAGCGAAAAACAATAGCCTGCATTTTCCTGCCTTTTGGACAGGGAAAGATACGTGCCTCGTCGGGATGGAGTGTTTTGTCTCCCCGGATGAGGCACGTTCTTTTTTGGGTTATAGGCATCCCGGCAGGATGCGCCTCGGCATCGTCCCGGGGGAAAAACTTCGTTTTTCCCTCTTCCCGCTGCGCTCGGCTTTCACTATCTTTGCCCTCGGAACTTATTGTCAAAAAATATGGCTACCCGAAGAAGAACGGTCAGTGTGTTGGGACCCAACCAGACGCGCTGCAATGTAGATGTGTATCAGTTCGGCCAGCAACTGGGCCGGGAATTGGTCCAGGCGGGCTACACGGTGGTGTGCGGTGGTGTGCAGGGTTTTATGGAAGCCGTGTGCAAGGGTGCGCGCTGTGCCGATAATTATACGTATGGTTGTACGGTCGGTATCCTGCCCGGTGATACCAAGGAGCAGGCCAATGAATATGTGGACATCGTGATCCCTACCGGAATGGGGTGGGCTCGAAACCAGTTGATCGTCAATGCGGCCGACGCGATCGTTTCGGTGGCTGGGGGCGCGGGGACGCTCTCCGAATTGGCGTATGCCTGGCAGTCGGGAAAACCGGTGGTGTGCTACACGGCTTTCGAGGGGTGGACCCAGCGACTGGCCGATACGCAGATCGACCTGAATCACAAGGGGGTGTTCAAGGCTGCGAAGAGCATCCCGGAGATCCTCTCGTTCATTCGTTTCGGGGTCAGCGGAAAATAAACTTTCGGACGGGTATGACGGAAAAGACGGCGAGGCCAAGGGGAGGAGAAAAGCGGAAAAAGATCCGGGTGCTGTTTGTCTGTCTGGGGAACATTTGCCGCTCTCCGGCTGCGGAGGGCGTGCTGCGGGCAAAGGTTCGGGAACAGGGGTTGGACGATCGTCTGGAGGTGGATTCGGCCGGGACGTACGGCGGCCATGCGGGGCAGTTGCCCGATCCGCGGATGCGCGAGGCGGCTTTGCGGCGCGGATATTCGCTGACGCATCGCGCCCGGCAGGTGAGTCGGGAGGATTTCTCGCAGTTCGACCGTATCGTGGCGATGGATGCTTCGAATTACCGGAACTTGTGTCGGTTGGCCCCTTCTTGGCAGGCGGCGGAACGGGTGGTGCGAATGGCGGACTATTTTCGCCGCTTTTCCGGGCAGCAGGAGGTCCCCGATCCGTATTACGAGGGGCGGGAAGGATTTGAACGGGTGTTGGACCTGTTGGAAGACGCTTGTCAGGGGCTTCTCGAGGAGATAGCGGCGGAAAAAGAGTGAGGGGGCTGGTATCTCGCTTGCCGTGCCGATGTGGCACTTTGTTGCGGACGTGGACGAAAAATCATATGAGCGCAGCCGGGTGTTGCGCTTTTTTTATGAGAACAAATTTCAGGCGGGCAAGCAAAAAGGCGGGGCTTTTTCAAAGCCCCGCCTTTTTGCTTGCCCGCCTGAAGGAGGGTCGGCTGCGATGCCGCTTAGTCTTCTTCGATGGCGGCTACTCCGGGGAGCACCTTTCCTTCGAGGGATTCCAGCATGGCACCACCGCCGGTGGATACGTAGGATACCTTGTCGGCAAAGCCGTATTTGTTTACGGCAGCTACCGAGTCGCCGCCGCCCACCAGCGTGAAGGCGCCTTTGGCGGTAGCTTCCGCCATGGCTTCCGCGATGGCTACCGAGCCTTGTGCATATTTGTCCATTTCAAAGACGCCCATCGGGCCGTTCCACAGTACGGTTTTGGAGGCTTTGATCACGTCGGCGAAGTACTTGCGCGTTTCCATCCAGATGTCCATCGCTTCCCAGCCGTCTTCGATCTGGTCGGCCGCGAAGATCTTCGAAGGAGCGTCTTCGGAGAAGACTTCCGTAGCGATGACGTCCTTGGTGAAGTACAGTTTTACGCCTTTCTCGGCAGCTTTGGCACGGATCTCCTCGGTAGTTTCGAGGTATTCGTCCTCGTGCAGCGAGCGGCCGATCTTGCCGCCGCGGGCCTTGATAAAGGTGTAAGCCATGCCCCCGCCCAGGATGAGGTTGTCCACCGATTCGAGCATGTTGTAGATGATGGGCAGCTTGGACGATACCTTGGCTCCGCCCAGAATGGCGGTAACGGGGTGTTCGCCGTCCTTGAGAATCTTCTTGATGGCGTCCACTTCTTTGGCCATCAGCAGTCCGAAGCATTTCTGCGAGCCCATGAATTTGGCAATGACCGTGGTCGAGGCGTGTGCGCGGTGTGCCGTTCCGTAAGCGTCGTTTACATAGATGTCGGCCAGCGAAGCGAGCTGTTTGGCGAAGGCTTCGTCGCCTTTTTCTTCCTCGGGATGGAAACGCAGGTTCTCCAGCAGAAGGACTTCACCGGGTTTGAGTTCCTTGGCAGCCTTCTCCACTTCAGGACCTACGCAGTCGGGCACAAACTTTACGGGTACACCCAATACCTGCGAAACGTGATCCACGATGTGGCGCAGAGAGTATTTGTCGTTTACCTGGCCTTTGGGACGACCCAAGTGGGACATCAGAATGACGCTGCCTCCATCCTTGAGGATCTTCTGGATGGTGGGGGCGGCTGCGCGGATGCGCGTGTCGTCGGTGATGTGGAAGTTTTCGTCGTAGGGGACGTTGAAGTCCACGCGAACGATGGCCTTGCGACCCTTGAAATTGAAATCGTTGACGGTTTTCATGTTATGTCGATTTTTTTTGCTTGTCAGTGCTTTGTGGAGCAATACACACACGGGTACAAAGTTATGAAATAGGCAGGTAAACCACGCGTTTTGTCTCGAAAAATTCTTCACAAAAAAAGGCCGATATGTCGTAAATCTTCGCCCGGGGAAACGGAGCGAGTTCGTCGGCCAGGTCTCCGCCCTTCAGACAGAGGATGCCGTTGGGAAGGCTCGACGCTTTTCCCGGCCGGATCTTTCCCCGGGTCCAGGCGACGATCTTCTCCATGCGGGCTACGGCACGCGAAACGACGAAGTCGTACTGCTCGGGCAGGCTTTCGATCCGGGCATTGACCACCGAGACATTCTCCAGGGAGAGTTGCCCTGCGATGTCGGCTGCTACTTTGGTCTTTTTGCCGATGGAGTCCACGAGGGTAAAGTGTACCTGGGGAAACAGCACGGCCAGCGGAATGCCGGGGAAGCCTCCGCCCGTTCCGGCATCCAGGATCCGGGCGCCGGGTGCAAAATCGACCACGCGGGCGATGGCGAGGCTGTGCAACACGTGGTGCAGGTAGAAGTGCTCGGTGTCCTGGCGGGAGATGACGTTGATCCGGGCGTTCCATTGGGCGTACAAGGGGCCCATGGCGGCAAAACGTTCGCGCTGCGCGGGGGAGAGGTCGGGGAAATATCGGAGGAGTTCGTCCATCATCGCAAGGGGCGGGGCGTTATTCGATGCGTTTGTGGAAGGTCCAGCGTACTTTGTGCAGGCGGTTTTTGTATTCTTTCCAGAAGGCCTGCACGGAGGTGTTTTGTTCCTGTTCGGGGTTGGTTTCGACGTATACGACGTGGTTGTCGATGAATTTTTGCATGATCTCATCGAAAATAAGGGCCGTAACGCCTTTGCGCTGCCACTTGGGCAGGACGCCGATCAGCAGCAGTTCGACGCGGTCGTTGCTGCGAAGAGCTTTGAGAATGTGGTACCAACCGAAGGGCAGGAGGTGTCCGCCGGCTTTTTGCAGGGCGGTGCCCATGTATGGGATGGCTACTCCGAAGGCGATCATGTTGCCGTCCTTGTCTTCCACGCAGCTGACGTAGTCGGGATGGATGACGTCCATGAATTTGGCGGCGTAGAATTCCTGTTGGCCGGGGGTGAGGGGAACGAAGTTTTCCAGCGTACAGTACGTCTGGTTCAGGATGTCGAAGACCTGGGGGATGTACCGCCGGATGGCCCGTTTGCTGCGCAGGTCGGGTACCGAGAGTTCGTTGCGCTCCTTGATGATGGTGGAAAAGCGGCGGATCTTCTCCGGGACTTGTTCCGGGACGATCATCTCCTTTTCCACCCATTTGGTGCAGTGCTCCAGTCCGCAGGCCAGCAGGTGGCGTTCGTAATAGGGGTAGTTGTACAGGGCGGTGGTGTTGGAGAGTTCCTCGAAGCCTTCGGTGAGCAGGGCGGCTTTGTCCAGGTTGCAGAAACCTACCGGACCTTCCATGTATTCCATGCCGTGTTCGCGTCCCCAGCGGGAGGCATAGTCGAACAGGGCGCGGGTGATTTCGGGATCGTCCTCGAAATCGAGCCAGCCGAAGCGGAGTTTGCGCTGGCCGAGCAGTTCGTTTTCGCGCCGGTTGACGATCAGAGCCAATCGTCCGACGATGCGCCCTTGCTTATAGGCGAGGATGAGCTGCACCTGGCAGAATTCCAATGTGGGGTTGTGTGCGGGGTCGAAGGTTTTCATTTCGCCTGCAATGAGCGGGGGAACCCAGTATCGGCTGCCTTTGTAGAGTTCGAAGGGGAACAGTACGAAGGCTTTGAGTGTGTCTTTGTCGTTTACTTCTTTGATCTCTATCATTGTTTCATTTCCTTGTTTTTTCATCAGAACGGGTAAGCCAGGGCAAACTGGAACGTGGCGCGGCTCATCCCGTTTTTGAACAGGACCCATCGGTGGCCTTCGGGCTGGGAGGGATCGACCGTCTGCAGTCCCATGTCCAGACGGGCGACGAAGAACTGGAAGTCGTAGCGCAGTCCCACCCCCGAGGTGAGACTCAACTCCTTGAGGAAGGTATCGAAGTGGAAGACGCCTTTGGGGTCGGAGTACAGTTTTTCCGAGGTGAACCAGATGTTGCCCGTGTCGAAGAACAGCGCGCCGTAGAGCGATTTGTACAGCGGGAAGCGGTATTCGAGGCTGGCGGTGAGCTTGAGGTTGCCCACGTTGTAGGTGTGCGTTTTGTCCGAAACACTGCCCGGCCCCAGTTCGTAGGCTCGCCAGCCGCGTTCGTAGTTTACTCCGCCGCCGAAGTACGATTCGGAAAAAGGTACCTGGGTGGGGGAATTGCCATACGGGAGGGTCAAGCCGAAGTACAGGCGGTAGGCCAGGGTATGGTTCTTTTTCCGGCCGAAATTCAGATAACGGGAATAGTTGATGTTGAATTTGGCGAACTGGGCAAACGGCACTCCGAAGAGCTCGTGAACGGTTTCCCCGGTGGGAAGGGTTTTCGATGGCAGATTCAGGGTATTGGCCAGGGCATTGAGCAGGTTGCCGGAAAGGGCGGCTTCGATCTGAAGGTAGTGGAAGTCGCGCGACTTGTCGTAGCGCTGGTTGTTGAAGGTGAAGGTGTACGAGATGGAGGGGATGACGAAGTCCGAGGTGTAGCGCGAGAATTGGTACAGGTCGTCCGCGATGATACGGTGTCCGGTAGGGTCGCTCTCCTTGAAGGATTGGTCGTTGTAGATGATGTTTTCGATCTGGTAGGTGTACTCTCCGGGGTTGGCCGGATCGGATTCGACCAGGTCGGGATGGAGGTGGAGGTAATCCTCGATCACTACGTCGCGGTCGGAATCGCTGAAGATGTTGTAATAGTTGTACTTGTTGGTATTGCGCAGGTACGCGAACTGGATCAGGCCGATTTTGTGCTGTACGGTGCGGCTTTGTTCCCAGGTATAGTCCCACGAGAAACTGAAGTTGTTTCGGTTGAGTCCGACGTTTTTCTGCGTGCCGAAGCTCAGCGAAGCATTGGTTTTGGGGGACATGCGTTTGGGAATGAGCCGGTCCATGCGGAACGGAAGCAGGAAACGGGGAAAGGTGAGCGAGGTGGTCAGGTTGATCTCGTAGGCGTTGAGAAACCCGCTTTTTCCGTTGGGCTCGTTGTAGCTGCCCAAGGTGGTGCGGATGGAGTTGTTCCAGATCTCCCCGCCGTGGAAGGCGTTGTATTTGGTGAACTGGAGGTTGATCGACGTTCCGATGCCCAGCAGCGAGGAACGCGAGATTTCGAAATTGACATTGGCGGCGTATTTTTTTACCGGATTGAGGTAAATATCTGCCACGATGTCCTCTTGTGGGTTGTCCGGGTCGGGGTTCATCGCCACGTTGACCGTGGAGAAGAGCCGCAGGGCGCGAAGGGCCTTGTAGGTGTTGTTGTAGTCCGAGAGAGCGAAGTATTCGCCGGGACGGAAGAAAATGGCATCGCCCAGCACCCAGGGCTTGTAGGGGACTTCCTGGCGGGCGAAAATGCGCAGGCCGTTGTATTCGAGGGTGGCGCCATAGGTCCGTTCCCGGGCGTCGTACTGGAAGTCGGTATAGACGTTGATCCGACTCACCCGCCATTTGTGGAATGGAACGGAATAAGTGCCGGAGGAGGTCTGGCGGCGGAGGTTGTTGATCTCTACCAGGATCTGTGCGCGATGGTCGTATCCGTTGGTATCGACCACGTAGTGGATGTATTCGGGGGAGAAGTCGTACACGCCGTGTTGTTTGAAGTATTCGGTCAGGCGGTTGGCTTCGCCTACTTCCAGGATGTCCTTGTTGTAACGGTCTCCGCTGCGGATCAGGCTGCCGGGAAGGGCTTGGAGATAGAGCTCGCGCAGCACTTCGCTTTCGATGTCGTGATTTACGCTGTCGATGGTGTAGGGCGCCCCGGTAGAGACGGTGTACTGGACGACGGCTTTCTCCCCCTCGAAAGTAGCCTGCGAGGAAGCTTGCGCACGGAAATACCCTTGGTTGTGGTAAAAGCTTTCGATGTTGTTTACCGAACGGGTGGCCAGCGAGGGGTCGTACAGCACGGGGGGCTCGCCCAGTTTTTTCAACGATCGGTTGAATCCTACGTAGGAACTGTCTATCCGGTCGATGCCTTTTTGGGAGAAGAAAAACCGAAGGAACTTCACGGTGCCCTGATGGTCGGCTTCCCATTGGTCGAACGCGGCTTGGGGGTTTTCCCGGGCGGCGTTGTACAGGCTCAGTTTGACCGGAAAGAAAAAGAGCAGTTTTTTGTTGGGTACTTGGCGGATGTAGGGGGAAAAATCGGGGTTGTTTTTGGACCGGCCGTTGATGTCGTAGCGGTTGGCTACTACCAGGTGGTCGCCCGCAGGGATGTTTTTGTACGGGGCACAGGAGGAAAGCAAGCCCAAACCCGCCGGAAGGACGGTTACGGCGAAAATGCGTATCTTTGCTAAAATGTTTTTAATCAAACGATTCACTCCCTAAAAGGCCGCTTGCTATGCTTACTAATGGTAAAATAAAGAAAATTAATTCTTTAAAGTCCAAAAAAACACGACAAATATCGCAATTATTTACCATAGAAGGCATAAAATCCGTCAAAGAAATTGCGCTGGGCGGCCAGATTTCCCTGCGGGAGGTATTTGCCACCGAGGAGTTTTTTTCCTTGGCTCGGGCCGTATGTTCCTGCCCGGTGGAATGCGTTACCCAGGCGCAGATCGAGCGCATCAGTGCGCAGTCCACGCCCGAAGGGGTGCTGGCCGTGTGCGAGATTCCGCAGTGGGGCGAACCCGATTTTTCTCCCGGGCGGGTGGTGCTGGCTCTGGACGGGGTGCGCGATCCGGGCAACCTGGGGACGATCGTGCGGACGGCGGACTGGTTCGGGGTGCGGGATGTGGTGTGCTCGCCCGATACGGTCGATCTGTACAACCCCAAGACGGTGCAGGCGACGATGGGCTCCATTGCGCGGGTGAGGGTGCATTACCGCGACCTTCCGGCTCTGCTGGCGGATTGCCCGCTGCCGGTGTACGGTACTTTCCTCGAGGGGGACGATGTCTTCCGGGCGGGGTGCGCTGCAGAGGGGGTGATCGTGATCGGCAACGAAGCCAATGGGATCAGTATGGCCGTGGCCCGGGTGGTGGGACGTAGGCTGACGATCCCGCGTTTTGCCGGGGCGCAGGGCCCGGAGAGCCTCAATGCAGCCATTGCGGCGGCCATCGTGACGGCACAACTTTGTGCCGGCGGCCGGGGTGGGGAAAATACTGGAAAGTAAATCTTCGCAGTCAGGGCAACAGGCCGGATTGCCGCAGGGCGTTTTCGGCACTGGCCTGTCGGGAGACGCCGTCTCCCCGGACGATGTGGTAGGGGACGCCGCTTGCCGCGACTTCTTTTTCAAAAAGGCGGAAGATGTTTTCCCGGCCGGTGGGCATGTCGCGTGCGGGGTCGGGGATCCAGCGCAGGTCGGGATAGCACAAGAGGTAAAAATCGTAAGTTCTCTGGCGGAGGAGGTCGGTGAGTTCACGGGGGACGGCGTGGTAGTACCACAGGCTGTACACGTATTCGGCCAAGGGATTCCCGTCGAGGAAGGCCCGTTCTTTCCCGCTTTGCAGGGCGTTCTGTTCGCAGCGCAGTTGTCCGCGTACGATGGGCATGACGTCGTGAAATCCTATGTCGGCTCCGCTTTGGCGCAGGCGTTCGGCGTACTCCCGGCTGTATTCCGGGCCGTAGGCTCCGTCGTACCGGCGGGCGAGTTCCCGTGCCAGGGTGGTTTTTCCGCTGCATTCGGGACCGAGCAGGACGATCTTTTTCATGCCGGTTTCGTGGTAGAGGTGTTTCCGGGGTGCGCTTGGGCGGCTTGCTGCTCACGGTACAGGCGTACCCATTCGAAATGCGCCGATATGGCCAGGATGAGGAAGATGAGGTATTGCAGGGCGGTTACCCCGAGGCCCTTGTAGATGTACAGCCCGACCGAGATGAGGTCGCAGGCGATCCAGAAGGCCCAGTTTTCGACTTTCTTGCGCGCCATCAGGTACATGGCGGAAAAGGCCAGGGCGGTGGTGATGGCATCGAGCGTGGGGACGATGCTGTCCGTGTAGTACTGGAGGATGATGTAGAAAAGGGCAAAGTTGGCCAGGGTAAAGCCGCCGGTGAAGATGGCTCCCCGGCGGTGCAGCCGGGTGATGGGGAGGGCTTGGCCTTCGCCTTTGACGTTGAGCCAGACGTACCAGCCGTACAGGCTCATGGCGGTGTAGTAGATGTTGATCACGGCGTCGCCGTACACGCCGCTGACAAACAGGATGTAGACGTACAGGGCGGTGCTGATGATGCCGGTGGGATATACCCAGATGCTGTTCCTGCGGGCGAACCATACGCTGACGATGCCGAAGAAGGCGGCGATGGCTTCTAAAACGATGAACAGGGTGGAGTATCCTTCGTAGGGCTTGAGGAACAGGTCGTACAGCATGCTTTCCCGGGTATTTGTAAATGCGTGGGGCAAAAATAACGATTTCCTTTTTTTCGGGGAGGTGCGGCGGGTGAAAAAATGCGGGTGGGCAACCCGAGAGGGGGCG
>ERZ827520.1885-NODE-1885-length-21900-cov-9.985397_pt1 | contig 21900 bp, 9 predicted proteins | sample MGYA00519581_ERZ827520 | MGnify/ENA primary metagenome ERZ827520 (study PRJEB31778, sample SAMEA3449339) | human gut metagenome | biome: human gut; feature: human-associated habitat; material: faeces | place: United Kingdom | collected 2010/2012 ...
ATCTGCCGCACCTCGCTCGCCGTATCGGCACTTAGAATTATGCGGTATTGCCTTATCTTCTCTTTTTTATCCCGCTAAAGGCATCATCCCTGGTTTTTGGCCAGCAGCGCTGCTCCAATCACCCCGGCGCGGTAGCCGAGGGTGCAGGTGGTAATGCGGGTGTGCTTTTGGGCGTAAGCATTGCCAAAAACCATTGGTCCCACCGCGGCGCGCAGGGGAGCCAGCAGGTTCTCCCCCTGGTTGGCCACCCCGCCGGACAGACCGATCACTTCCGGGAAGAAGATGTTGATCATGTTGGCAACGCCCACCGCAAGGTAATGAATGTACTGTTCCACCACGGCTTTGCCTGCGGCATCGCCCTGGGCGGCGGCATCAAAGGCGGTGCGGCCATTTACCCCGCCGCTTTGGGCGGCTATACCATGCAGGGCGCTTTCGGGGTGGGCTGCCATGGCTTCTTTGGTCATGCGGATCAGGGCGGTGGCACTGGCCAGGCTTTCCAGGCAGCCGGGGCGGCCACAGGTACAACGCGGGGCATCCGGGGTGTCCAGAATCACCATGTGCCCCGGCTCCGCCGCTGCGCCGGTGTAACCGGTCAGCAGTTTACCGCCCAGCACCACACCGCCGCCCACGCCGGTACCCAGCGTGATGATCACCGCGCTTTCGGCTCCTTTGGCGCAGCCCGCCAGTGCTTCGCCCAAAGCGGCGGCGTTGGCATCATTGGCAAGAGCAACCGGCAGGCCGGTTTTGGCGCGCAGATAATCTCCCATGGCAAAATCATGCCAGCCCAGATTGTTGGAGTAGCGCACGAGGCCGCCATCCACCGTGCCGGGGCAGCCAACACCAATGCCTGCTACCAGCTGGCCCTGTGCCAGCTGATTGCAGAGGGCTGCAATATCATCGCACACGGCCTCGGCCGGGCGCGGCAGTTTGGTGGGGGTGCTCGCTTCCTTTATAATAGCACCGTCTGCATCCACAAGCGCAGCTTTGATATTGGTTCCCCCAAGGTCCACACCCAGATAATACATGATTGCAGCCTCCTGTACATAACATTTTTTTCAGTGTAGCAGATTGCCCGCCCCGGCGCAAGAACTTGTAGACAAAAAAGCATCCAAAAGTAAACCCGGCACTACCCACTGCTCTTTGCCGGGTCGTGCCGGTTGGATTTTATTAGCGGCTGCTCATCCGTTCAGTTTGGCGTACTCTTCGTCGGTAACGGGCTCGCACCATTCGTTGCTGCAATCTTCGCCGGGAACTTCCACAGCAATGTGGCTGAACCAGCTGTCGGCCTTGGCACCGTGCCAGTGCTTGACGTTGGCCGGGATGGTGATCACGGTGCCGGGGGTCAGGCTGACGGCAGGTTTGCCTTCTTCCTGGTACCAGCCTTCGCCTGCGGTACAAACCAGCAGCTGGCCGCCGCCCTTGGCGGCGTGGTGGATGTGCCAGTTGTTGCGGCAGCCGGGCTCAAAGGTAACGTTGGCCAAAAACAGACCGGTTTTAGGGTCGGTCAGCGGGTTCAGGAACGACTGGCCAATGAAAAACTTGGCATAAGCGGTGTTTGCGGCACCGGTTCCAAAAACATTCTGCTGCTCAAATTCATGTTTATCCATGCACTTCATACTTGTTGCCTCCTGTTTTTCTGTGTCCCTGCCCTGTTGTGCTTGACGCTGCGGCGCTGGGATACTATGTGACCGCTATATTTTTTCAAAACCCCTTATCGAAAAAAACTGCCCGCACAACGGCTTATCATACCGTGTACGGGCAGTTGATTTATCATTATCTACTTTTCTCTCAGGTCTGGGTCGATAAACGCAACCCCACCTGGTACCCCAGCAGGGTGCGGGTTTCCACCGGCTGATGGCGGATGAGGGAAAGCAACTGCTGTGCGGTACGGCGGCCCAGCTGTTCGGCATCAAAAGAGACCGCCGTGATCTGTGGCGTACACCCCTGCAGCGCTTCGTCGTCATACAGGGAGGCAAGACGGATATCCTGCGGCACGCGCAGGTTCAGCTGTCTCAGGGTGTTCAAAGCCAGCTGGGCAACCTGGTCATCCATGCACAGGATGCAGTCCGCCCCACGCTGTACCGCGAGCTCCACAGCGCTGGTGCGTAGATCGTCGCTTTCCAGCTCCAAAAACAGCAGGCTCTCATCAATCTTGCAGCAGGCGCGGTCATGCGCCTGCTTATAGCCTTCCAGGCGGGACTGGTTGACGGTGTACAGCATGGATCCGCCCAGCAAAGCAATGCGGTGCAGGCCCTTCATCAGCAGCAGGCTGACCAGCTCGCGGCAGCCGCCCACCTGATCATGGTCCACCGAGATGACATCCTGGTCAGCCGGGCGGCCAATGGCAACAAAGGGGATGCCGCTTTTTTGCAGCATGGGGATCAGGGGATCACGCTCCAGCGTGCGGGCCAGAATCACGCCATCAATCTTGCGGTTGACCAGTAGACGCTGCATCGGGCTTGTTTCCTGCTCGCCCACCATCGTCATCAGCACATCATAATCATTGCGGGTGGCAATATCGTACACGGCGCTGACGGTTTTGCGCAAAAATGGTGCGGCAAGGTTGCCGAACTGGCGCGAGAACACCAGTGAGATATTATAAGACTGCTGGGTTACCAACCCGCGTGCCAGCATATTGGGCACATAGTTTTTCTCTTTGGCGTACTGGACCACGCGGGCGCGGGTCGCTTCGCTGACACGGCCATTGCCCGAAAGGGCACGGGATACCGTGGTCTTGGACACGCCAAGGTCTTCAGCCATCTGGCTGATGTCAATTTTTTTTTCTCCTTCTGTCTGTTTACGGCGCGGCATGGGTTTACTCCTGTTAACGTTTGCTTCTATAAGATCTTCTTTCTGTCCTTGCCGGTTTTCCGCCCCACGGGCAGTTCCCAGGGTACCGTTTCAGAAACCAGTCCCCCACCCCCGGCTATTCCCTACTTGGTCAATGGACTTAACATATTATACCACATTTTTCTGGATCATGGTAGCCCCCTGTGCAAAGAAAGCAAAGAACACGCTACCCCAGTACGGGGTCATTATATCATTCCTGGCTCTGCTTTTCAACCGATTTCTGGCTCTGTTTCCGTTTTCCAGTGTGTTTTATAACCTGGTAAAGTTTTCTCATTTTGTCCGTATCCTGCTCAGTCATCGTACCTGCGCCAAATTGGGCGGCTTGGGCCAATGCCAGCAGAGCTTCGGCATCCTGGGGTTCAAGGGCGGGGACACAACTTTGCAAAAATGCGGCAAACTCCGGCGCATCGGATGGTGTATCCGGCGGCAGGCCGCGACGCACCAAAAGGCGGTAGATGCTGCCAAACACGGCCAGCACCCGCGCGTTGCAGCTGCCCCGGCCATATCCCATGGCATGGCGGCGGGCCAGCACCAGCAGCACCACAGCAGCCAACAGGCACCCCCCCAGCAACGCCGCCAAAACCAGCCTGCTGCGGGGCACGATGGTGGCTGCGGGTTCGTTTGCGCTGCTCTCCCCTGCTGCGGGGGCGGTGTCTTGACCTTGAGTTTCGGGCAGCGGGTCGGTGCGCAGGTCGGCCTGTTGGGCGCTGACCAGCACGCCGGGGGTCATCTCCATGGGGGTCCAGCCCTGGCCGGAAATGTACACCTCCGCCCAGGCGTGGGCGTTATCGTCCTGTAAAATGGCGTGCCAGCTGCCGTCCTCCTGTTGGGTAAACAGGCTTTGCGGCGCGGCATAGCCCACCACATAGCGCGCAGGCAGCCCGAACATGCGGAACATAACCACCGCCGCCGAAGCAAACTGCACACTGTACCCCTGTTTGGATTCCGTTAAAAAGTAACGGATGGGGTCGGCCCCCTCCGGCGGCTGGGGAGCGCTGGCGTTATACTGGTAGTTGGTGTTTAGGTAGGCGCGGATGTAATCGCCAATGTCCACAGCTTCGGTCAGCTTCTGGTCCTTTTTGGCTTCATCGCACAGGGTTTGCAGCTCGTCATAGCCGTCCGGCACGGCGGTGTAGCGGCTGGCGGCGTAAGCGGCATAGGATGCTTCCATCCGGTCCAGCACGCTGGGGTCGGCATCGGCGCGGGCTTCCAGCTGGGTTTGGGCGGTATCCCGCGGGTAATACAGGAACACATCGTCCTGCGCGGTCTGGCCCGCGGCGGCGCCATCGCCCTGGATGGTGTAATAATCACCCCAGTAGGCGTTGTACGGTGCATAGGTGTACTGGGTATCGGCGTGGATGCGCTCCACCGTCAGCGTCTGGGGCTGGGCGGTGCCGTCATAGGCGGTGCGCAAAAACGGCAGGCTGGCAATGGTCAACCGGGCGTTATCCTCGGTTTTCCAGTTCATAGCGGCGCTGTCAAAGGCATCGGCATCAGGGGCCTGCCAGGTGGTGCCGTCATAACTGCCGCCGATAAATCCCCGCAGGTATACGGTTTCTTTGGGTTTGTCGCTGGCGGTCAGGGCCAGATCCGTCACTCCGCTGACCTGGATACCCCCGCCCTGGCTCAAGGCGCCATCCGCCACACCACCGGCAGCGGCTTCTACCTGAATGTTCAGCCTGCCGCCGCTGACCCGCGGCAGCCAGGTAATGGCGGTGCTCAGCGCGGCGGATTCCACCCGCTGGGCCGCGGGCTGCAGCCAGCCAAGGGGAACCCCCAGCGCCGGGCGCAGCAGCCACCAACAAGGCAGCGCCAGCGCAAGGCAAAGCCCGCCCGCCGCCAGCGCGGCAAACTTTTGGATGTTATAATGGCGGCAAAGGTTCTGGCGGTAGTTTTCGGTATTGCGCCTGCCCCACAAGGCCCGCCGCTGCACCGAGCAGGAAGCCGCCCACGCCCCCATCCAACCGGCCAACAGCAGCAGGCAGGCAGGCACAGCAGGCGCGGCCCCGGCCAGCGCCAGCAGCACAACAACGGGCAGCAGCATTAGATCCAGCAGCAGGGCATCCGCACGGCGCAGGGCCGCAGCGGCCAGCGCCCCGGTAACGGGCAAGGCGGCCAGCAGCAAAAACAGCCCCAGCTGCGCCGCACTGCCGCCCTGGGCCACCGGCAGCGCGCTGCCAAGGCGGGCGTTCAGGCTTTGGGCAATGTTCCCGGCGCACTGCTGCGCCCCGGCCAAAAAGTTCCGCTGGCAAATGAACAACACCACAAGATACACAATCACCCCCGCCAGCAGCCCCCAGCGGCGCAGGGCTTGCGGCGCACGCAGGAACAGCGCCCACCCGGCGCAGAAAGCGGCTGCCGCGGGCCACACCCACAACGGCACCGCAATGCCGAACCCGGTGGAAAGCACCAGCAGCAAACCAAAGGTGAGCGCCAGCAGCAGCGCGGCATCTGCCGCCAGCCACAACGCGGGGTGCGCTGCGGGGCGCTGGGTGCTCACCAGCACACGGTCCACAAACTTCAGCCCACTGCCGGGGTCGGCAGCGCCGCGCCGGCTCAGGGCAGTACGTTCTTTTTTGCGCTTGGGCGGGTTTTTGCGGTGCTTCGCCGCCTGTTGGGGAAAATCCCCCCATTCCTCCGCTCCGTCCAGGTCCCCACCGGGGGTCAGGGCAGCGCGCAGGGCGGTCAGCGGTTCGCGCACCATCAGGCGGTCCAGTTTGGCGCTCAGCTTCCAGTGTACCTGCTTGATGGTATCCCCGTCCCGGTACTCCCGCAGCTCATAGCTGCCGCCCAGGGCGGCGCGGGTGTCGGCTTCGTCGCCGTCCTCATCGGGGGCAGTTTCCGCTTTGGCTTTGCCAGCCGCGGCAGCGGGCAGCACACAGATGCTCTGGCTTTGCGCGGCAGCCGGGCACGCCGCGGTGAACACCCCCAGGTGATCCCGCAGAGTGATGCCCCGCACCGCAATGCTCCACACGCCGCTTTTGCCTGCGTTTAGGGTAATGCGCTGTTCGGCGCTCTCCTTGCCGCCCAGCATGGCGGCGCAGCGCAGGGTGATCTGCCCGCCGCCCCATTCATCGGCGGCGTTCAGCAGCACCACAAGCGCAGGGATGGGCAACCGGCTGCGGTTGCGCAGCCGAACCGTCAGGGTAAAATCTTCGCCCTGTATCACGGGTTTGTCCGGCACCAGCAGCTCTGCCGTTACCTGCCTGCGCAGATAGGCGGCATCCAGCCGCAGCAGCACCAGAAGCACCAGCGCAAACGCTAACAGGAACACCGCCAGCGGTGCCTGGGTGATGAGCGCCGCGGCCAGCAGCACCAAAAGCACCAGCGCCCGGCCCAGCTTACCTGCCATGGCGGTCAGCCTTTTCAGGGCGGGGGCGCGGCACAGTGCGCAGCAGGTCCTGCATTACGCTGTCCACCGTTTCGCCGCCTGCGCGGGCCTGGTCGTTCAGCACCAGGCGGTGGCGGGCAACCGCATCAAACACGGCGGTCACATCCTGCGGGGCAACAAAATCCCGCCCCGCCAGGTACGCCGCCGCGCGCGTCATGCTGGTCAGCGCCAGGGTGGCACGGGGGCTTAACCCCACGGCCAGGCGCGGGTCCTTGCGGCTGGCCTGGGCCAGCGCCACAATGTAGCGGTACATCAGCTCATGCACAAATACCGTGCTGACCTCCTGCTGCATGGCAAGCAGATCCGCCTGACCGGCAACGGGGCGCACACGGTCCAGCAGGCGGCCTTTGCTCTGCCCGGCCAAAATTGCCAGCTCCGCTTCCTCATCGGGGTAGCCCATTACGGCGCAGACCATGAAACGGTCCAGCTGAGACTGCGGCAGCATCTGCGTGCCGGCGGCGCCGATGGGGTTCTGGGTTGCAATTACGGTAAAGGGTGCGGGCACCGGGCGGGTAACGCCGTCCACCGTCACCGTGCCTTCTTCCATCACTTCCAACAAAGCCGACTGCGTGCGGGAGGAGGTACGGTTGATCTCATCGCCCAAAAACAGGTTGCACATCACCGCACCGGCGTGGTACACAAACTTGCCGGTCTCTTTCTGGTAAACGGAAAATCCCACCAAATCGGACGGCAGAACATCCGGCGTAAACTGCACGCGGCTTTCTTTCAGGTCCAGCGCGCGGGCAAAGGCCAGCGCCAGCGTGGTTTTGCCCACGCCGGGAATATCCTCAATCAGCACATGGCCGCCCGCCAGCATGGCCATCCAGATGGTGTTTACCGTTTGCTGTTTGCCCTGCACGGCCTTGTTTACTTCGGCCGTAACGGCGGCGGCCTGCTGTGTGTACTGCATGGTTAATCCTCCCGGTGTTTTTTCCATATCACCATAATGCCAACGGCTGCGGCAATAACCACCAGCCCGGCCCACAGTGCATTGTTTTCCAGCCAGATCATGGTATTGGAGATCGCGCTCCCCTCGGATTCCGCGCTGCCCTCCCCCGGCAATGGGGTCAGGGCCTGGGGGGCCACTTCGGCAATGGAGCTGCCGCCGGCATCCTCCACGGTCACCTGGCGCGGCGTTTCGTCCCAGGTAGCGGCGCTTTCCTGCAAATCCTCCTCTTTGGTGGTGTCCGCAGCGGCGGTGTCGTGCTCCGCAATTACCAGGTAGCGCTGGCTGTTGCGGGTGTAGGGGTGGCAGGTGGAAAGGGTCAGCAGGTCCCGCCCCGGCTGGATCAGCACAGCGTTGATATCGCTGGGGTCAATAATTTTCAGCTCTCTCACGCGGTAAATCAGCGTTTCCCACGGGGTGGTCAGCTGGATCTTGTCTCCCACCTGGATCTGCTGCACGTTGCGCAGCATTTCCGCGCCATAATAGCCGCGGTGGGCGGCAATCACGGTGTTGGTGTTTTCGCCGCCCAGCGGCATCGAGGTCTGGCCCAGCAGCGCCGCGCCTTTGGCCAGGTTTTCGCGGCTGGCGCCCAGGTAAACGGGCAGCTCCAGGTTCAGGCGCGGGATCCACAGCACAGCCAGCACATCATCGTCATAGCCATAGGCAGCAAGGTCCAGCGGGGCTTCCTCGTAGGCGAACGGGTCGGTCAGGCCGCTTTGGCCCCCGGCGTAAATTTCCGCGTTATAGTCCTGCATCGCGGCGTACAGTTCAGGGTAGGCGCGTTCCGGCTCCGGGGGTTCGGCTGTGGTTTCCTCCGCCGCGGGGGCGGTGGGCTGGGCTTCGGCGCGGGCCGCAAACTGCGCAGCGGTTTTGGCGTTGCGGGTGCTGGTCCACCACTGGGCAGCGGTGGGCTGTATCAACAGCGCCAGCCCCAGCAAAATGGCCAGCCAGGCCAGAATTTTAGCAATCAGCCGTCCCATTTAGTCATCCTCCTCGCGCTTTTTGCAGCGGTGCAGCAGCAAAAGCAGCAGCAGCGCTTCGCCGCCGATCACAATGCTGCCCGTTACCGCGATCCACGGCCAGGCATCCACCACGCGCTTGACCACCGTTCCGGTGCGCAGCGCCTGATACTGCACGGCCTGCGGGGTGTTGGTTTCTTCCTCTCCATTATAAGGGATGCGGGTGCCGCGCACAAGCATGCGGTGGGTGTTGATGGCATACGGCGTGCAGGTAACAAGGGTGCAGTAATCCTGCCCCGCGGTGATGTCCAGATCCTCGGTGTGCTCCGGTTCCACCACTTTGATTTGATCCACCTGGTACGCCAGCGTTTCATCCAGAATATGCAGGTAGAAACAGTCGCCCTCTTCCAGCTTGTCCAGGTCGGTGAACAGCACGGCTTCGGGCAGGCCGCGGTGGCCGGTCAGCACGCTGTGGGTGCTTTCGCCGCCAAGGGGGTAGCTGGAGCCTTCCAGATGGCCAACGCCCTTTTGCAGCACATCATCGCTGGTGCCTTCGTAAATCGGCAGGTTGACGTCAATTTTCGGGATGGTGATATACCCCAGGCTTTCGCCCACATCCACAAGGTCCACATAGCTGGTGCCGGTATCCTCCGCTTCGCCTGCGGCATCGCGCTCCACGGCGCTGTCCAGCTGCTGGTTATAGCGGCGGGCGGCCTCCTTGGCGGCGTCCAGTTTTTCGGTATCCATGCTTTTTACGGTATCATCGTAATTTTGGATCGCTTCGCTGGCGTGGCGCTGCGCCACCGCGTTGCTGATAACCGGGTACGATGCCACCCCAATGCCGGACAGAATCATCAAGGCCGCAAAGCCGACTTTTAGTTTTGTTGTGGTATCCATAGCGTCACCGCGAACCTTTCCGTGAGAGGGTTGAAGTTGGGAACTGATGCAATTAGAAATTAGAAATTAGGAATTGGAAGTAGGCAAAAGAATAAATAATAAAGAATAATGAATAATTGTGGTGGACCGCGCCGCATTGCGCCGCTCAGGAGATATTGGGTTGGGGGTGGTTTTTAGGGTAGTGAATAACAATAAAATAATCTGTAGGGCCTTACGGCGTTGCACACCACAAAATTGTAATAAACCTCGCCCTGCATGTAGGGGGCGGCGTCCCCGATGCCCCGTTTGACGGGCCTAATAATTGCCGCCCATCCACCCCGCGCCGCAAACATTGCAAATCATTTGTAGGGGCCGATGCTCGCCATCGGCCCGTTGACGGGCCTTGCCCTATTTATTTTTAGGTTCTGCACGGGGAACCACCCCTCAGTCACCTTCGGTGACAGCGCAAACAGCGCCCCGTCCCCTCTGTCGCTTCGCGACATCTCCCCGCCCCGCGGGGAGTCACCCCTCAAGGGGCGCCAATATCTTACCTTATGTTTGCGGTGGCTCCCCTTTGAGGGGAGCTGTCTGCAACGCAGACTGAGGGGTGGTTCCTCGCCACAAACCTAACGGCCGTGGGGTGGTTCCCCGCCACAAACCTAACCCGTAGGGTGGTTCCCCACGCAGGGCCTAAAAATCAACCGAACAACGGCCATGTACACCCAAAAAAATTTATTTCCCAATAACCCACCATAGGGGGAGGGCCAAACCCGGCCCTCCCCCTGTGTATGATGGATTATCCCTCTATACCCTATTGGTGAATTGTAACATTGTTTTGCCTTGCGGCGGGCGCATCAGGCGCGGTTCTTCTTTTTCAGGCTCAGCAGCACGCCAACACCGGCCACAACCAGCAGCACGCCAATGCCGCTGAACAGCAGGGTGCCGAAACCACCGGTGGTGGGCAGGTTGAAGCCCTTGCGGTTGATGATGAGGATCTCTGCATAGTTGTACAGAGTACCATCGCTATTCTTAACCTCGGTCTTACTGTATTCATTCTTAATCAGTTTACCATCGGCATCAAAGGTTTTCGTATCATTCCATTTGGTGGTGCAGTCCAGAGTCAGGTTTGCGTCCACCGGCTTAGTCAACAGGTTATAGTCTTTGTGAGTCTTGGTTTCAACCAGCTTATACTCGCCAGTCGGCAAACCATTTGCAACAGCCTTACCGTCTTCTCCCGTCGTCAAATTCATAACAGCAAACCACTTCGTATTCGGGTCTTCTGTTGCGTTCAAGCCAAGTTTCTTTGCTTCGGCATCCGTCAAGAACGGCTTTTTCTCGCCCTTGAACACAACACCTGCTGTAACATTATTTTCTTCATATGTAGTGTCAGTTTCGGCATTATACTTTTTATAAAGGGTAAATTCAACATTATCCAGCAGTTCGTCATTATCACCCTTTTTCAGGATGCCAGTCTTGAACGTATAAACAACAGCTTCGTCATGGATATCATACGGAGGATCCTCTTCGGTAGTGATATCTGTCTTCTTGGAGTATTTCAGGTCGGCCTTGTTTACATTGCCCACATCACCAACCGAAGCGTCTTTCTGGAGCTTTGCGCTATAGGTAATGGTAATGGTACCACCTGCATATTCAGCAATCTCTTTAGTATCAAATACAATCGTAAAGCCAGACTTACCCACAACGGTTGTTTCCGTCAGAGTATACTCACCATTCTCAGTAAACGTTTTTTCAGTATTGTCAGTTTTTTTACCCTTAACGACAGCATCTTTATTATAAACCAGCTGGTCGCTATTCATTTCATCAGATACAGTGAAAGTCTTCAGTTTCGCAACGTTTTCAGGAACATTGACAGTCAGAGTATACGGAACATCATCACCAATGCCATAGTCTGCATTCTTTTTACCTTTAATTTCCTTTTTGAAGTCCGGCTTGTAGTTCTTTACTTTAACCTCTGCTCCATTAACAGCATTAATGTCAAAGTTCTTTACATCATTTTCAGGGAATTGCGCGCCTTCAACATCAGTATTGGTCGCTGCAACCATATCGCCATTGTCATTGATCTTAAAAACATAGGCAATGCCGGAATCCAAAATGTAACCATCGCTTGCATTAACTCCAGTTTCCACAAAGGCATATACACCTTTGGTCAAACCAGAAACGGTGATTTTGCCCTCTTGACCCGTGGTAAGGACACCCGTTTCACCAGCTCCGTTAAGTAAATCGCCTGTATTATCTACGCCATTTGCAGGCTTCCTCACAATCTGAGTCCATGCTCCGTCATCATTCTTCTTATAGAGCTTAAACTTGTAGCCCTGCATGGTTAGAACTTCTCCATCCGTACCGCTCTGCTTACCGACTTTCTGCAAAACAGCCTGACCATATGCAGTAGAGTTTTTCGGGAAGACATGAACATCGTACAGCCAATCAGTCAGACCGCCATTCGCATCATCCGAGACTTTTGTCATAGGAACAGAGACAAAGAACGGCTCACATGCAGTCTTGACAGAATCCGGTGTTTCGGTTTCAAGCACAAGGTAAAGACCCAAAGGCAATTCTTCAAACTTAACAACGCCACTGGTATCTGTCGTTTTCGAACCGACTTCAGTTACAGTTGCAGTCACGCCACTCTTCAGTTTATAACCGCCGGTAGTAGTATTTTTTTCTGCATATTCTTCCCAGCTTGTAGGCCAAGTTACATTTTTACCATTATAATAGTCTTTCAGTTCATCTGCACTCTTAACCTGATAAACGGTAAAGGTTGCACCTGCCAACGGAGTAGGCGTTTCATCTTCGCCCCCCTCAACGGGTTTCGAAGGAAGACTGTCTCCTGCCTCGCCGGTTCCGGCCCCTCCATTTTCACCGTTCCACTCATACTTATGAATCGTAATGGAACCGGTATCCTGCGTCCAAACCGGATTTGCAGTGGGTGCCGGTGTTGTTCCACTGCCATCATCTGCCATTGCTGGCATAGCGCACAGGCTGAGGGCCAGGGCGGCGCTCAACAGGCCTGTGAGAAAACGTTTTGCTTTTTTCATTTCAGTACCTCTTCTCTTAAAAAAATCATCATCGGATGGGCGGCGGGGCCGCCCGGCTTAAGGGTTCTGCATCAGCACGGCGTGCAGTGCGGGGCGCTGCAGCGGGGAAACGCTGCCGCGCCGCCCGCACTGTGCCGTGAAGAAAAAAGGAGGAAAAACCGGGCCGCTTGCCCACTTGGCTTAAGGCTGCGCCCTGCCGTAAACGGGTGCGCACGGGCGGGCAGGCCCTGTACCCTGGGGGTTGCTGGGTTTCCGGGGGATGGTTAATGTCGCCGGCCCCCTTTCCTGTTGTAGCGGAATGTGAATATCAACAGCCCTGCCACCGCCAGCGGCATGCCGATCAGCAGCCACAGGCTTGGCGCGTCTGCACCCGTGTGGGGCAGCTCAGGCGTTTTACGGTTCAGAACGGTAAGGTGCATGGTGTAGGTGTTATTGGCGCCCGGAATGAACGTCTTATCGTCTTTCTTAACTTCCGCATCATCAATATAACACTTGCCGCCTTGGGTAAATTTGATCACAATTGGCTGTGCCAACAGGTTGTACCCCGGATGTGCCTTGGTTTCCGTCAGGCGGTATGTACCGGGTTCCAGATCTTTGAACGGGTTCGAGATTATCTTGCCGTTGTCGTCCGTTGTACCGGTATAGGTAGTATCTACCTGCGTTTTTCCTTCGGTTGTTTCGACCAGCTTTTCCAGCTTGAACTCAACACCACCCAAGGGCACATCTTTGTTATTTTCGCCTTTTTCCGCGTCCTTCTTGATGATATCCAGTACAAACTTCGGGTTCTGCAGCGTGTTGGTCAGCACAATCTTGCCGCTGCCGCCGGTGATGGTTCCATCGGGGGCTGTGGCTGGCGTTGTAGTTGCGCCGTTTTCGCTGTTCGTTTCGCTGTTTGCTGTTGCCTCAGCCGTTACAACATACGTTTTGCCGTCAATCGTAATGGTTCCGTCTTCCGCTGCCTGTTTAAATTCGCCCTTTTCTACCGTACCTTCCACAATGCGGTAAATATAGTTATTATCCGCACTGCCGCCAACCGGGTACTGATCCAGGTTGTTAAAGGGATACAGCCAGCCGTTATCTGTATGGTGAACCGTAACATATTTGCTGCCCGAGGTCGGGTAGTCAACAACATCCCACGGGGCATCCTCAGCACTGTTTGCCAGGCGGCGCTGGAGCTGGATGTAAATCTCGTTCGGCTGGTTCGTTGTACCAAGGACCGTATCATTTGCATCTTTCCAGAGCTTATCGAACTCAATGTTGATCAGTTTGCGCTGGGTGTTGGTAAAGACTGCGGTAACTTCCAGATCGTTCGGATCGTTCGGATTTTTGCTCGCCACAATCTCGCCTTCCACCATGGTGTTGTCGATCACATGGGCGTATTGACCATCCGGAACGGTTACGCTTTGCAGTCTGGAATCATCGGTTTTGACTTCCTCGATGGTATAGCGGGTGCCAACGGGGATGCCGGTGATGGTTCCGGTGTGTTCTGAGTTGTTCTCATCGCTCATGTTGATCTCAACATACTTTATGATGTCCTTTTTTTCCAGACCCTCACCGCCAACATCATTAAAGGTAACTTTGAAGGTGTAGGTGCCATTAATGGTACCTTCCTCCCCCTCTGCGGCCTTCTTTTGGATTTTCAGCCCGCCGGTTTTGACGGTGTTGACGTATTTTACCTTTAGCTTTGTCAGCGTGGAGCTTGTTTCGTCCGGGTCCTTATAGGAGCGGAAGACGATGGTGTTGGTGCCGGGCTTCTCGTCCTTCGTGTAGCCATCATTCTTTACCCCATCTTCATCGACATAAACTTCCGTTCGGTCATCATCGGGGCCGTCGGCGGGAACCTTCTGCCCATCCAGCGACCTGGGCGTTCCGAATGTTACGTGCGAACTACTCGTACCCGTCGGCTCCGTCCAGGCAACCGCCTGCCCGTTCTCGTACACGGTCCATGTGGTGTCGTACAGGCTTTGGTTCAGTTCCTCTTTGAGCGAAATGTAGCTGCCGCGGCGGAACTGGTCGCTGAAGGTAACGGTTTCTCCATCTTCCAGAACAAAGCGTCCGTCATCGTCCACCAACTGGGTGTCGTTGTCCTTGGTGGAGGTGTACTGTGCGTTTATGGCGTTTTGCAAATGACCGCTTTGGACGGAGCCGTAATCCGGGATTTCCTTCTGATCGGTTGTAAAGCCGGTCATCGTTTTTGGCACCGCTTTGGGAATGAAGGTAAAGTTTCTGAAATAGATGTGGCGGCTATAATTATCGCCCACGCGGATGGTTTTGACGTTGCCGCTAAAATCGCCCTGCGCTTTCATCTTGTTCAGGTCCAGCTTTACGGTGACCCATTCGCCTGTCTTCACTTCGACCGAGCCATACGTTGCGCCGTTAATGCCTGATGTGCCAAGGCTGCCTTTTTGGACGGGGGTAGGTTTTTGATCATCCAGCAGTTCCAGATACAGGTTGTTGAGGGAAAGGTCACCTCCACCATCTTCTTTGGCAACGTAAACCTGGAACGTAAGGAAGCGCTTGTCTTTGATATTGATGGGGTCTTTCAGCGTCAGGATGCCATAACGTTTCTCACGCGCTGCACTGACGGGTTCCGTATCCGTATAGCGTGCGTACCAGTGAAGGACCTGTTCGTTTTCATTCCCGGGATCTGGCTTGGGGTTTTTATCCAACCTGAAAATGTAGTCATCTACCTTATCTGGGGTTGCGGGTTCAATCTTGTTTTCTTTCGCAGTCAAATTCACCTTTTCGGTATCGCTTAGATTCGGTTTAGCGGCCTCTTTTTCTCCATAATGGGTTGCCTGGTTCTGGATGGTGAAGTTGAAGATTTTCTGGTTTTTAAAGCAGTTTCGGAAGTCATCATCAGTAACGTTTTTCAGATCGACCACTTTTTGAACCTGCAGCTCGTTATTATCCGGGAAGTTGAACGCCACCGCCATGTTGGACTCCCACATACCGCGTTCCATATAGTACATGGTAAGGGTGTGCTTTTTGCCTTTGTCGAGTACTAGAGGAGTGTTTTCCGCTACAAGAGGAATGCTTTTCTCGTAGAAAGAGATTTTCTCGCCATTATATGTTACGGTCTTGACAGCGCGATTGCTATTTGTTTCATCTTTATCATTATCTGACGTTCCGCCTTTTTTGACCCTACTGACATAGGCTGTTACACTATTACTTTTTTTATCGCCTGTCTCGCCAAATTCCAGCAGGCCGGAAACCTTACCATGGGCGCCGCCAACGTCAAGCGCCAGCTTGCCATCAATGAATACCCAAACGTCATCGTCACCGGAGAAGAAGAACTTGATATTGGTGGAAATGGGTTTCCCGTCGCTACCATTTTCTTTGGTTTCCACCATACCGTTATCCGTCAGGGTAAAATCCATCTGCAGCTTGGTGCCAAAGCCGTAATTGTAGGTAGAAGCCCGGCCCTCCGTTGCGGTTTCGTTGAACGGGAAGTAGCCATAGGAACTTACATTCTCACCATTTTTGTTTATCGTTTTTTGTGCGGAGGTAGCATCAAGATTGCGTGACCGTTCTCGGTTCTCTTTGCTTGATTTCAGGAAATATTGCTCTGTGTTGGAATCCTGCTTCAGGTACAGGGTCGTATCCTGGCTGTCAAAGTACCAGTAATCAACGCCCTTATCCTCATCAAAAATCTGTCTCTTGGTAAAGGGGAACGCAACATTGTCGTACACATCGCCAAGCTTTGCCTTTTTGCTGTTGGTGCCGCTCAGGAACTCTTTGTTGAAGTGCGGTTCTACTACTTTTGTATCCTTCAGTGTATCCTTCAGCAGCGGCTCACCTGTTGCATCACTTGTGGAGGTATGATCTTCGACCAGGCCTTGGTAGGCATAGTCATAACGTGTACCATTTCCATCTTCATTGATTGTGGAGTTATTGATTGCCATGAAGCGATTTTTTTTATCGAAGTCGCTATTAAACCCCCAAAGATTCAATGCAGCACTAATCTCCTCAAACTTAATTCCCCAGTTTGAATAAGTAGGTTGGAAATGACCGGTATAAATCGGATATTGCGCATTGCAGTTCCTGTAATAATCACTTAATGCGCTGTCAAATTGGCGGAACACGACCCAGCTTCTTTGACTTGCAAAGCCGCCTTTTTCTCCCGGTGTATAATATGTACTATTATACTTATCTCTATTATTCCCATTTAGTTCATAGTCTGTATAATAGTCATACAGCGTACTGGTAACATATTTTGTCTTTGCTTCTTCCGTAAAATTATCGGATGCAATATCTACTACTTTAGTGCCAGTATTTTTCCACGTTTCGGCACGCGAGGTATCTTTTGGAGCCCAGTAGCCGCCACGCTGGCCATTGCTATATACTGCATCGTCATTCGTATCCGCATAGAAGCACTGTTCCGTTTTCTGATAGTCTGAAGGGATGGTTTCCCAACCTGTACTGTTGCCGCAGGTTGCAAGGCTACTATTGTCACTCAACGGATACGAAGCGAATACGATTTGGGTATAGCCATCCGGCACATCTGCTACATAGTAATCTGTGCCCTCAATCCGGCTCATTGTGCCGTATTTGCTTTCTTGGCCATCTCCTTTTAAGCCGTAGTAAACCATACTTTGATTGGCTTTGGGGATTGAATAGTCGCCGGTATCTCCCGTCAATGCCATCTTTGAGAAAGTAGCATCGTAATAGATACGGAAAGAGTTTTCTATACCCCATCTTACGTTGTCTGCGTCAGTATAGATAAAGCAGTTACTTGTTTCACTGTATATAAAGGATTCTTTATCATTACCACTAACAGATTCGTTATAGAAGTTATAGTATTTGCTTTTGCCGCCCTCATTCCATGTAAACTGAACATAAGAGCATGCCACGTTTGGGATGGTAAAAGTAACGAATTTTCCCTTAGGAACAGGTTTAGCTTCTGAGCCATCATCAACCGGTTTTAAGTTTCCATTTTCATCAGGGATATAGAAATTTGCCTTTACGTTCGTTAAATCAGCTGTACTGCGGTTTTCGAACTTGATGAGTTTGCCTGCATAGTATGTATGCTCCTTCAGGACGGGATTGTCTGTCCATTCACCATTATTAGTAGTTGGATCATACATTTTGTTGTTGAATTCGCTTATAGGACCCAGGTTATTATTTAGCTTAATCTCTCCTTTCCAATCAGAACCCTCGTATAACTGGAACTGTATTTCTAGAAATTTTTTTCCTTGTATATCTTTACAATTCTTAACGGCATAAATCTTATGTCCATTTGTTTCCCATCCAGTCGGCTCCATTGTATGCGTATGCCACCACGCACCATCATTAGAATTGCCCGGTGTTTCATCAGTTTTTACATTAAACCTAATTTCATGGGAAGCTGAAACGGTCTGCCCATTAATCGTATTCGGAACGACAAAGTAAACCGTGAATCCTTCTGCCGCTTCCTGCTCACTAGCTGCCTGCACGTTATCCACGCTTTCTGCGGCGTACATCTTCTGCGGCTGTTCGGTCGGTTCCGGGGTGGCGGTGGGGGTCACGGTCGGCACAGGGGTGGCCGTTGCGGTGGCTGCCGGTTCCGGGGTCAGGGCGGGTTCTGCCGTGGGCTCCGGCGTTTCGGTCGGGGCGGGCTGCTCCGGCTCGGCGCTTTGTTCCGGTTCCGGGGTTGCGGCATCCGGCACCGGGGTGGCGGCGTTCTGCTCCGGCGGAACGGTATCCTCCCCGGAGGCCGTTCCCGACTCATCCTCCAGCAGCTCTACTTCGTCAGGTGCGTCGGGCAGAAGATCCACCTCGGCGTATACAGGCAGGGCCATTGCCATAACCAGGCAAGCGGTGACAAGCAGCGCTGTCAGCCGGCGCGCCCAACCTGTTGTGTTTTTCCCTGTTCTATTCAATCTGCTCACTCGCCTTTCGCGCTGGTTTAATGAAAGCACATTGTTCCACAGGGGATCCCTGTGGAACAATAAAAGAAGCCAGCTTCTTTTACTTGCGCAACCGTTGCCATGTTGTTTTCAAAAAAATTACGCATCGAATCTTCTCATTGCGCATTTACTTTTCAGTGTTAAAGTATAGCACCTTTATACCAGAAAGGCAATACAATCCACGTAAATTCCTGTTTTTCAGCACTTTTACTGATTGCGTTTTCCTCCAATTATACAATGTATTCAAAGCCTTTGTATAATTTATTCCTGATTTTCTTTTTGGCAGCGGTCCCTTTTATATACTTTGACCGCGCGTTTATGATCCTCTGCGCACACAGAGCGCAACTTTGCGGCAAAATTCGCCTTTTTTGTTGCATTTTCCTGTTTTTGCGCAATTATTTGTTTCGCATGCGCCTGTTTGCGGCGGGGCCTGGCGGCTGGGTGGGCGCCTTGTGGGAGGGATGGCAGGTTTGCGGCGCACGGTTCCCGTTTTTTTGCGGCGCGATGGGTACACCGCGCCCCTGCAAACGGTTTGCGGTGTTTGCGGCGGCGGGTGTGTGTTTGGTGGATTGCACGCCCGCCAACGGGACGCCGTTCTCCCTTTACAACGGGGTGCGGGTTTGCTGCAGATATGCCATTCGCTTTTTGTCCCCCCTGCCCTGCCCCTGATTCCCGGTTCCCCCTTGCCGATCTCTATCTGCGCCAGCTCCTGAGGTGCCTCTGAGAGCAGCGAAAATAGCGGATCTTTCGCAAGCACAAAATCCGGCTGCGTTTACTGAAACAGACGAGCTTTTTGACGTTTCAGATAGGACTAAGGTATATCTGAAAAGTCGAAAATTTAGTCTATTTCTACAAACACAGCGGGATTTTGCGTTAAAGCGCCTTGGAATCCACAAAGGATTCCTGCGGCTCTCTGCCTTAAATCCTGCTTGTGTTTGCGAAATATCCGTCATTTTCTTTGTTTTCAGATACACCTCCAGCTCCCAGCTTTCAATCTATCCTGTGTAAACTGCAACCCCTCACGCGCCATTCTGTGCGGCACTTACCTTATAATATAAGGGGTGCTGCCCTGTGTAAATTTGCAACTGATCTATTTGAAGCAGCTGTGAGCTGTTGTAATTTTGCACAGGGTATTGCCCGCATTCTGTGCCGAACATTCCCGAAACGTGTTGGAAAAACGCACAGGATTGCCTTGTTTCCCTATGCCGCTTACCGTTGGAAAAACGCACAGGTTACCCCCGGAACAGTTGCATTTTACACAGGGTATTCCCGCTCCCCTGCCCCGCCGTGACCGCGTACCTGTTGGAAAACCACACAGGATAGGCCCGTTCCCCGTGTTGCAATTTACACAGGTTTGGCTGTTTTTGGCTTATTTGCAACTTTACGCAGGTTGCTTTCCGCACAGGAAAATGGTGGTGGAATGCACAGGCTGCAGTTGGTTGAACACACAGGTTTGCGTTGTTAAATTACACAGGCTCTACCTATTACTAATATAGAACTAAACATCTAAGCCATAATAACAACCAGAGGTAAGCCGGGAGATGGGGGAGAACGGGAAAAAATTGGTGTTGCCATTCCATCAGGTTACAGAACCCTGAAACGGCAGGGCAGAAAAGCACAATAAAACCCTGTGTAACCTGCACCCGGGTGGCAGCCCCCACAGGATATATGGCAAACCACAACGCGGGTGTTGCATTTTGCACAGGGTAATGGCGGTGAAACCCTGTGTAAATTTGCAATTCTTGCGCTGGACAACAGGATGTGCTATAATGTTTAGCATGATGTGCGTGACCACCCGGGATACAGCAACCGATATAGGAGGCCCCTGCTTATGGCGGCAAGTAAACAGAAAAAAGATGATCCGTTTGTCGTTACGTTTGAAGAACGCGGGGACCAGACCATCGTTCGCAAATCCAATGACCTTGTACAGATGACGCGCAACAACCTGACGCTGAGCCAGCAGCGCCTGATGCTGCATATTTTTTCGATGATTAAGCCGGAGGATACGGACCTGCCCTCTTATGAGCTGAGCATTTATGATTTTATCAAGATGACCGGCATGGACCCGCACAGCGGGGCGCTGTACAAGCAGGTGCGCAAAAATATTGAGGAGCTGGCCAACGCGCCCATCCAGTGGATCAAGAATAACGGAACTTCTACGGTGGAAACATTCCGCTGGATCGATAAAGTGCGCATTGATGAGGGCCGCGCGCGCATGACCATCACGCTGGATCCGGTGCTGAAACCGCACCTGGTGCAGCTGAAAACCCTGTATACCACCATGGATGTGACCTACACCATGCTGATGCGGTCCACCTATTCCATCCGCATTTACGAGCTGTGCAAGAGCTACCAGAGCCTGTACCTGAAAAAGAAAGCGGCCGGGGAACCGCTGGTATGGAACCTGAGCATGCTGTATGAACAGCTTTCGTATACGGCCAACCGATGGTCGGATTTCCGCCGCCTGGCACTGGAAAAGGCAAAGACGGAAATTAACGAAAAGACGGATATTATTTTTAATTACGATGTGTACGAAAAAAAGGGGCAGAAGGTTCTTTCGCTGGTGGTAACGATTGACCCGGTGGATGATGCCGCTGCACAGGCCAACCTGGACAGCATCAACAGCACAGTGCGCAAAAAGAGCAAAAAGAAGGGCCGCCCCACCGTGGCGATTGAGGATTCGCTGCTGGATGACCCCAGCGTGATCACCTTTGATTATGTTTCGGCACCGGAAACAACGATCCCCTATTCCTTTGGACGCCACCGCACCGAGCTGCGGGAGGAAATTGTTGTGAAAGCGCGCATGGATCAGCTGCGCGCGGAGATTACGCCCGAAGAGCTACACGCGGTGGAAGTGATCATTGATGTGTTGGCAGATGCCTGCTGCACCATCCAGGCAGGCGATGGCGAGCAGGACGGCGGCAACAAAACGGTGTTTGGAAAGATGAATGCCATCATCCTGGATTGCGGCGGGCTGACCAGTTGGCTGGCCGGTGTGGCACCCCGTTATGCACAGGAGATCATTCCCCGGTCGCAGACGATGCGCAGCCCGGCGCGGTACCTGAACAAGGTGCTGCGCGAGGATATGGATAACTATCGCATTTATATTTTCCGCAAGGCAAAGCCGGCAGCAGAACCCAAAGAGGAGCTGTTGGAAGCGGAGTACCATGTGATGGACGAGCCGGTGCAGCAAACGATGCCGGAGCCTGAGCCGCCCAAGGTAGAACTGATTCCCGAAACGATTGTAAAACGGCAGGATATGCGAAAAGAGTTTGCAAAGTTTGTAGATGATGGATACCTGGAAAAGACGTTGACGAGCGGCCAGCGCGGCGCTTACCACGAAATTTACCGCCACCTGGCAGCGCGGTGCGTGCCATCGCCTTCCAGCCTGCGCAATGGGCTGAAAGACGAAATGCGGCTGCATTACCTGGCCTGCATGAATGAAGTGATTGAAAAGTATGGCAGCCTGACCCCGTTGATGGAAGCTATGGCGCATGAACTGGACTTTGATGTGTTCTGGGCAAAGGCCGCCAAGGACCCCAACGTGAATAACCCGATGGGGCTGTTCTACCACATTATTGAAGAACGCGCGCTGAACCCGATCGGCACCATAATGAACGACCAGGCACAACGGCAGAAGGTTGCCGCCAAGGAAAAAGGTGAAAAAGATAAGTGGCACAACGAAAGCTGGATGGATGCTTTTGAGGAAGATATCCCGGATGACAGCGAAGAGTAATTGAGATGAAGCGGAGCGGAACATCCGGGAGCGCTATTATAATAAGGTAAGCAGCGGCTGGCAGATTGCTGGCCGCTGCTTTTTTGTTGGGGTGCAGCTGAGAAATGGAAATATCCGGCGTTTTTGATTTCAGATAGACCTTGGGCAACACCGCACAATTCCCGCCTAGCGGCTTAAGCACCGCTCCGGCAGCTGCGG
>ERZ827520.1886-NODE-1886-length-21868-cov-14.699675_pt1 | contig 21868 bp, 31 predicted proteins | sample MGYA00519581_ERZ827520 | MGnify/ENA primary metagenome ERZ827520 (study PRJEB31778, sample SAMEA3449339) | human gut metagenome | biome: human gut; feature: human-associated habitat; material: faeces | place: United Kingdom | collected 2010/2012 ...
CTACAACATCTTCCGCTACATCCAGATTGTGTGCAATAAACGTGAATTGGCGATTGCCCAATAAAAAGAGACGGGGTGTATCCTCAAAAATGCAAAAATCCCTCATTTTTTTTGGGGGGGGTAGATTAAATTGCTTAACTTTACGCAAGATTATCTTGCTCAAGACAGTTAAAGGGTTCTGCTGCCTTATGCAAGAAATAAAAAATGGAATTGATAGAACCCACCTTTATTAAATTATTCCATTTGCATATAAGATCTGATATGTAAGTAAATAAATCCTCTGCCATATTTAATTCTTTACCAGACTTAACTTTTATTATTAACTGATTATCTCTTTCAGTTAGATTTCTTTTTACTCTTTCAAGGGCAGTTGTATAAACTTTAATATTGTATGCCTTGTTTCCCACCAATCCTGTTTTATAATCGAATGGAGCTATAGCATCGTCTGACATAGGTTCTTTAGTTTGAAGAAAGTCATTGTCATAGAAAATAATATTATCTGCTTGTGCTCTGGCTTGCACATTTTCTGTAACAATATCATCATCGTTTATTGTGGCAGAAACAATTTCCTCTTGCAATTTATCAGTCTGCTCATTTAAGATGTTGCTGTTATTGTTGCATTGACAAAATAAAAATGAAAGGAATACAGCTAAACAAAAAATAAAACACTTTTTCATAATTATTAGATTTAAAATTAGACCCTTAAATATAAAAAAAAATTAGATATTTAACAACCATAACGATTTATTTAACGTGACGAATGTTCGTTATCTTTGTGATAGTTCTTTTTAAGTGACACTTATCAAGAATTTGTTTGACGACAAAAAAGGCAGGGGATTATCCTCTGCCTTTAACTTTCTTCTTTATTTGATCTCTTAATCAGGTCACATATCCATTCTGACAGATTTTTAGGATTAACCCTATTGATAACATCAACAGTTTCCTTGTCCATCGAAATTGTAGTTTTCATGACTGTTCCCCTTGTTGGCCGTCTGGGAATACCAGCAGCATCCAGTATTCGGTATACGGTCTGTTCAGAGCGAATACCAGTCACAGCCATAATCTCCTTAATCTTTAGTTTGCCTTCCTTGTAGAGCCTCTCGCACATAACCTGTTGATCAACGCTTATCATAGTTTTTCCTTTTACGCAAAAATTCAGCAGCTTTGTTCATTGCCTTAGCTGCATCCATTACATTATTGACATTATCAATCCACTTGATAGCTTCTATGTCAGACTGTACACCCATCGTTACCTTGCCTACAAACCGGGGATAAGTATTTCTGCGAATCATTATAGAATCACCCTCATCATATGTTTCATACACAGGCAACTTGTTACCGTTCTTGTCACATTCGCATATAGAGAACTCAGGCATCATATCTTCTTCTGAGGATGATGCAAGTATACTTCCACACAAAGGACATATATGTGCGTATAATCCTCTGTGTATCATTGTTACCTTATTAATCTTCATTGTAGAATATGTTTTGAATTTTTTTACTACTTCTTTTTTTCGCTGAATGTACGCATCATGATCCATGCAGAATAGTTGCATCTTCTCGATGCTATAATCTGTCATCTTAGGAGCTTTGCCTACAGATTTGATAAATGCTGAAATCTCTTTTTTTGCAGACTGGTAAAGCTCAATATATTCATCCTCAGACCAGCGGTAGAAGTCTGTTCTGTTTCCGAACTTAGATGTATGGTGCCATTCTGATACATATATGATGCCAGCTTCTTCGAGATAGCTAAAATGTAAGGAAGTAACAGAATACACTTTTTTAAAATCAGTCTTAGGGAAAGCACCTTCATTACGAGCTGTTAAAGCTCTCTTACTCATTGAATAACCAATATAACCTGAATTGCCACCGATTGTTTTCATAATAATTACAGTTTTAAGTGTGTCTCACTTTTGATATTTTCTTGTACTACAAAAATAAGAATTATTTATGAAGAATCAAAATAGAATATTATTTTGTTTTGATTAATATTTTGCCCAGTCCTCTATATTAACTGTGTTGTGATGGCTCCAATATTCTTCCACTCTACTAATCAGAGCTTCTACATTTGCTCCGTGTAGGGAACGAATCTTATCTATTAGTACAGGCATGTCTACCCCATGATTGGTAGCAGCATTTTCAAAGCGTTCTGCATCTTCACAAGTCGCAATTAGAACACCTACGTTTGTCCGAAAGACATCTTCAACGCGGCCCCCATTAAAAACGTCTGCAAAGAACATCCATTCCTGGGGCGTAAATATTCCCTTTAACTCACCTAATGCCACAGTACGAATACGCTTCAAGGCATTAATCTCAGATATTACAGCCTGATTAATACTGTCATTATTTCTTTTTAGATATTCCACCAAGTCCTCTGGTAATCTGAGGTTCACCGTTCTTGTTGCCATTTTATAGTGTTATATATAGTTTTGTATAATTGTCCTTTAATCTCAAATAATCATTCAGTGAAAGAAGCCTTTCTGAATGAACTGCAAAATATATGCTTTTTCCCCAAGAATCTTTACCGTTTATGCAGTAGAATTTCAATTCCGGATTTTCTGCCAGTTTTTTAAGTTTAGCCGGATCATTTTCCTGTACATTGTTACGAATAAAAGATTTCAGCTTTCGCAATTCGATAGAAACCTTTTCAATATCCTGACTTCCTATCCGGCCTTTTCCACGCAGTGCATCGTAGAATTGTAAGTAATCGACACCTGCAACCTGACAGATGACTCTTTTATTAAGCAAATCAGATTTTAGTATGTCTGATATTCTCGCAAGTTTAACCTTATCAGGTTTACTCAATGGTTGGTTAATTTGGTAATCTTCAGATGCGTACCGATCAGGTATTACCCCCCGAAACTTCCATGTTACTGCCGTTTGAGGCCTAAGACCGTATTTTTCAAGAATTTCTATTGCTTTTTCTTCTGTGTAAATCATAATCTTGTAATCTCTTCGTGAAGTTCTTTTCTTATCTCATTTGACTTTGCAAATTCTTCTATCTGCTCACCTTTGCACATATCGTATGTGATAAATGTCTTGAATAAAATAATGTGATTAGTTGTATACAACCTTGCGCCCAGAGCAACACCTTCTGTGGTTGAACCGTATACATTTATCTTTTCTTTATTACCATTTCTTTCCGGAACGACATTAAATCCGTATGAAGGATTAATTTTAAAGTAACGGTGTATGAGGTCTACTCCAGTAAGTTCTATCCCAGTTCTTTGAGCATACCGCTGGAAGAAATGCGGAGTAAAAATGATGTGAACGGGTTTTCCTTGTATGCTGGACCACATCATTGCATACCTTCCTCCGATGTCAAAAGTCGAAATGAGCGTTATCAGGCAGTTATCACCTATGTACTTCTTATTCTTAGCCTCTATCAATATCATCCAGTCGTTTCCACGCTTTGTTTTGATATATGCGTGCAGATACACCGGAAATATTTCTGACCTCTTTATTATTTTGTCCGCTTTCTTCTGCTTTCCGTCACTAACGGAAATAACCTGTGGCAGATCTGCGGTGAACTCTGCAACGAGTTCATCCGCAGTCATTCCTTTTGTGTACATTATTTTTTCAGATAGAAAGTCAAGTCAGTATATATGGACACAACACGATAACCCTCATAACCTTCAATTTCACTTTTCACTTTATATACATCTTCTGACAATAATATTTTTCTTAAATCTGTCACTTGCATATTGTTGTATGCAACAATTTTCTTTGAGTTCGTATTGTATCGGTATATTCTTGTATTATTGCAGATATAAGCAAGCTGCAAAGGTAATATATTGGCTTTTCCAAGGTCAATATCCATGTCAACATTTGCTTTTTTAAGAACACAAAATTCAATATCTTCTTCTCCGTTTTGATAAAATTCTGCTGTAAAGACAAACTTATATCCGTCAATCTCAGCATAAGCAATACGAGATTTTACTACATCTTCTTCGTGATTTTCGTATTTCCTATCAAAGAAAATAAATTGAGAACGGTTAAGCATAGAATATGTTTCTTCATAAAACTTACTATCATATTCTTCATTTCTTAATCCTACAAGACTATCAAAGAAGATTCCTGCTTTAGCCATTTCATCTTTCAAATTATCAAGATTTTCAATGTCAACTGAAGTTGTTCCAAGTAAATCATTAATCTTTTCAATCAATTTAATTTCCATAATGTTCTTTTTTAATTATACTTATTTGTTTTTGTTTGACATAGCAAAGATATTGCAAAGTGTTTTCTTTGCAAAATATTTGCACGTGTTTTTACAGAGTTCAAAACATGTTATAAATCATAGGAATAAACGTCACTGATTTTGTAACATATTCAGTAATTTATTATCTTTGTATAAACTAAAATTTGAAGAATATGGGATATTATAAGGAAGACATGAGGCAAGAAACTCTAAGCGCAGAAATTAAAGCCTTGGAAGACCAGATAGCTGCATTAGGGTTAAAAAAAGTAAAGAGTGCAAATGAAATCGAATCCCCTACCCTGCGCCTTAGGTTTGATAAGCTGCAAATGAAGATAAAGGATTTGAAAAAGCAGAAGAAAGGCGGGTTCCGTGCTGGTTCCGGCCGCAAGAGCAAATATGAGAACATTGAAACTTGTGTGATGAGAGTCCCGAAGTTTTTAAGAGGTGAAATTGAAATGTTCATTGAAGAAAAAATGATACAGTATGGCAAGTCTAAACATCAGACAAGTTATGATCTCACCAGGGAGCATAATAGGGAAGAAAAAAAACTGGTTAATCTCCGTAAAACGATGCAAGAAATTTCCCAAAGGAAGCATGAAGAATGAATTAAATTCATTCTTCATTTCCTTTAATTTACAGGCTCATTTCCTCTTCATTTTCAGTTTTTTTCTGTTTCCCAAGAAAATCTATTCCATGTACAAAGTTATTTGTCATATTAGTTTTTTCTTCAATTTCATGCTGCATTCTTTGAACAGCAGTCTTGAAGAAGAAATCAATAAGATATTCGTCCGTACCTTCTCTCCGGATGAATTTCAGTGCTGCAATATATTCTTCTCTTTTCTCTCGAGGAATGATCAGTATCGGCTGTTCTTTCTTCAACAGAATGAAGTTAGTAAACATTCTCCCTATACGCCCATTTCCATCCCGGAAAGGATGAAGATATTCATAGAACCCGTGAAACTTGGCAGCGATTATCATTGGATGTACCTCACCTGAATCCATTGCTTCCTGGGTGCTTTCCAACAGCAATGGAACACGCTTAATCAATTCTTTGTGATCTCCAAAGATTGTGTCGCCAGCACACATATCTACTGTTGTATATTCACCAGGTTGAGAAGGCTGATCGTCGTGATGAGTACGGAATGCCAGCGTGTGTTCTGTTAGCAACCTATGTGTTTCCTTCAGGAGTTCTTCTGACAAAGGCTTATCCAGGTTCTTTATGAGATATTCATACGCCTGAAAATGATCAAGCATTTCGAACGCTTCCAGCAAGGTTTTCCCTTGTGGTATCATACCCAAACCTTTTTCCTTGAGTGTACGGGTTTCGTCGACGGAAAAGCTGTTTCCCTCGATAGCACAGCTATGAGCTGAGAAAAGTATCTCATTGTATTCAATGAAGTCTTGTCTGCTAAAACCTTCAGAAACTATTTTTTTATACTTAGCGACAAGATCATCATATTGAGCTATTTGCTTTTCATCCATAATATTTCTTCCATTTCACATTGTTCATAAATAAATTATCATTTCTCTTGTTCTAAAAGGTTTAGAATTGTCTTAGCTGGTATAGAGAGCTTTGAAAACGCGAACATTTTTTTACCCAGATCCTTCAGCGAAGCTCCGATATGGTACACCTCTTCCCCGTCGATTATCAGGAACCGGTCGTGTCCGTTCCGGTAGGTTCTCATATTGATGGGCGGGTACTGGTCGTTATGCTTGTCAAGGTCAAGCTGAAGCTGCGGTGTTATCTTCTGCGTGTAGATAGTGGCCGATACACCTGGATTACGTTTGCTCAGTATAAGTAACACGGATTCATCTACATAGTTGTCTATCAGTATAAGGGATTTTCTGGCTGACTTGATTAAATCAGTTGCGAACTTATATGCATCGAAAACTTTACCGCCACAAAATATGCCTTCAACCGGCGGCAATGAGGTACGGACAAAGAAGTCTATCTTTTCAGAATGTAAGGCGACTGTTTTCTCCAACTCAGAAAGACGTTGATTTATGGAATATCCTTTTAACAGATATTCCTTCAGTATGCTGTTCGCCCAGATTCGAAATTGTGTACCCCTGACACTCTTAACTCTATATCCTACTGAGATAATGACATCTAGATTATAAAAGTTGGTTTGGTATTTTTTGCCATCTGAAGCAGTTGTCAAGGATTTCTTGACAACTGAATCTTTTACTAACTCTTTCTCTTTGAATATATTATTGATATGTAAACTTATATTCTGTTTTGTAGAACAGAATAATTCAACCATTTGTGCCTGTGTTAGCCAGACTGTTTCATCTTCCATGTGTACCTCCAGCTTGACAGTTTCATCCGGTTGGTAAAGTATTATTTCTCCTTGTTCCATTTGTTAGCCTTTTTGATTTTCGTATTCCTGGTAATCACATGGTTTTCCTTTATCCCGGCAATCTTTAACGTATTCAGCCCATTTTTTTTGCTTCCGTCACGTCAATTGGGTTGCGCAGAAATGCATCTTTCCACGGCTGAATGAAGTCCTGAAAATCATGTTTGTTGGTGATGAAGTAGATTGCATTAGATATTTCCTCTCTCTCCCAGCCTTCTTCTTCCAATGGAGTATCACCCATTTGGGCATAAATATCGGCAACAGCTCGCAGCATCTTGCCAAACTCCTTGTATGTTGCTAAATTTCGTGGTTCTTTATTCATGGCTCTACATTATTTTATTTATTGTTTATTCTACAAAAAAATCACAATCATAGACATCTTCACCTGATGGAAACTTAACTCTTACACAATAGTTGCCACAAACTATATATTTCCCTGATACGATAGTTCCGATTTCTCCAGTGTTCGGATCTGTCACCTGATAGCCGGGCTTCATTTTAGCAAGCTCTGACTTCATTTTATCAGAGGTAAAAACAGCAACATTGCAACCACATTGCTCATAATATATCAGTCCCATATCAAGCGAATTGGTAAATTGCTTAACCATATCCATTATTTCCTGTTTGCTAAGAATTGCATCAGTTTCAAACTGCTGTACCTTAACATCAGGAAATTTCTTTATAAAATCATTCTTTGTCATAGGTCCTATTCTAAATTGTTCATTCTTGCATCATACTCTTTTTTCAGATCATCCAGACTAATATTAAGTTCCGATAGTACACTTGCCATCAGTTCCACTTTGAACCTGTGTTGTGTTTCATCGGAATAGATATTATTGTTTTCTATTCCCATCCGAACAAGTGTTACGATTGTCTGACCTAAATATATCTGACTATCTCCCTCTAAAACAGGAAATTTAATCAATGTTTTAGAGTCGTTTTTCTTCTGTATTTCCTTTTTCATTTTTTCAAGGTTACATGTGGTCGAGTACTGTATAATCAGGCTCGATACCTTTCTCTTCACATTCAGCGAGATATTTGCTCCACTTTTTTGATCCATCGACATCAATTGGATCATCCAAGAAAGCATCTTTGAGGGGAAGGAAATAATACTTAAAGTCATAATAGTGAGTCACTCCCCGAACGGCATCAATAATGGAATCATATTCGTATCTGTGCTCTGATAGTGGAGTTTCACCAAGTCTGGAGTAGATATTGGCCACTTCTCGCAACATCTTACCGAACTCTTTATATGTCGCTAAGTTCTTTTTGTCCTTATTCGTAATAGGATAATTATAATCAGGCTCGATACCTTTCTCTTCACATTCAGCGAGATATTTGCTCCACTTTTTTGATCCATCGACATCAATTGGATCATCCAAGAAAGCATCTTTGAGGGGAAGGAAATAATACTTAAAGTCATAATAGTGAGTCACTCCCCGAACGGCATCAATAATGGAATCATATTCGTATCTGTGCTCTGATAGTGGAGTTTCACCAAGTCTGGAGTAGATATTGGCCACTTCTCGCAACATCTTACCGAACTCTTTATATGTCGCTAAGTTCTTTTTGTCTTTATTCATATACATCTTACTTTAGTTTGTTATTTTTTTCCCGCCTCAATTTTAGAAATTTCTTAGCAGCTTCTTCATCTTCATGTACCTCATACTCCCGGTAATATACAGCTTTCATAAGATACCTGCTATTTGTGTATCTCTCTTCGCCTACTGCATCAGGATTAAGTACAAAACCTTCTTTTGCCCATTGTAAAGCAGTCAACTCCCTTTTAATCTTAGCATAGCCTTCCTCTTTCCTTTTAACTTTGTCATTCAATACCTCATGGAGTATTCTGGTACGGGGGCTAACGACACCATCCGCAGTTACAAGTCCTGAACAGTTATATCCCGGTTGCTCGTAATATTCAATATTTTTTTGAATTTCCTCTACGCTCATTTCTTCTATACGCTGCCTATACTGTGCAGTCGTTAGATTTGTCATATCTACTGCCATACTCTTGTTTTTTTCTAAATGGTTGCGTACTTGTCAAGCTCTTTAATCCGCTTTATCATAAGTTCAAAACGTGCTTTTGTCAGTGGTGTAAGTGTTTCCGGGTTCTCTCCATCATAATTTTCTCCATAAATAAGATCATCTACTCCTATACCGTGGTTGTAGTTCTCCCGAATGCAGTTCCGGAGTGTCCAAAGGTTCTCCAGGTTCACCCAGTCGGCTGTACGGTTTCGTATCTGCTGGAACAACACAATGGCAGAACGCAGATAGTGTCCTACATGGTCGTAATCATGGAAAACACGTTCACCCAAATAGTACAGAACTATTTCCTGATTTTGTTCGTCCTCGACCACCTGGCAAAGGAAGAAAGGGATATTTCTCAGATTTTCCCAATCAATGTAATTAGCTTTGGTCATAGTTTCTTAGATTTAGGATTTTCTCAAGGTCTTCGTAACTTCGAATTTCGTAAATATCATTGTGAACTTTAATATAGCCATTAATCTCCGTATGATTCCCGGTAATTGCGAACAAATCGCGAAATTCAACATCCAAAATTTTTGCAATCTCTACCAGTGTAGCGATGGACATGCCTTTGCCACCGGTTAAAATATTGCTAATGTATTGTTTGCTTTTACCCATTTTCTCCGCAAGTTCTATCTGCGATATGCCTTTTTCTTTCAGTATTTCTTTTATTCTTAATTTAGGTAATTCTTTTTCCATTGTTCTAAGTTTTTTGCAAATATATTCTTTCCTTGTTAGGTAAACAATATGAGTTTACTAAACTTTGTTAAGTACACGTTAAAAATTTACTTTTTTCTTGTATAGTAAAGAAAATAGATGTACTTTTACACTGTGAGAAAACAGATAATATGTATAATTTAATTCAGTAAATATGATGCAAAGAGTCAAAGCAAAGGTTAAAGTAAAGATATTTACGGAGTTTGGATACTGGTGTCTTGCTGAAATCCGTGGTCTTAAAGAAGGTACAATTTTGGAAGGAAGTTACAATCCTGAAAACAAAGCTTTTGATTTTACTTATCAAGGTCAAGATGCAATGCTTTGGGTTAACCAAAATGCTGAGTTAATCAGTGCAGAAGATACAACTCCAGCTTACTGGGGTAGAACGAGAAGTGAAGCAATCAAAAAATTAACTAAAGTAATACGCAATGAAAAAGAAATATTTCGCCACGAAACAAGCAGCCCGGAAAGCAAAGAATGAACGAATCAAAAAAGGCGAGCGAGGTTTACAGGTATTTAAAATGCCTAAGGGAACAAGATATAGCGGAAAATTTGCCGTATGCACTGAAATAGAATATTTGAATACATATTAATCTGGTGGTTCTTCTGCCAGCTATAATTAAAAACGATTATGAAGGAAAAAGAAATACTGAAAGAAATTATCGAGTGGCTTAACAATGATACCAGCTACTTATCCACAAGAACCGATTATGCTAAAGGCTATAAAAATGGAATTATATGTGCGAAAGAAATAGTTGAAAGCATAATCAAAAACCACAACCCAGAATTATTATAATTTTAGAAATATGATTATGGAAAAAAAGGCATATTCAGTAAGCTGTCCGCTTGTATCAACACAAGTTAAAAGAAATATAGTTTCGTCGTGGTTGAAGCAAAAGAACAGAATGATGTCCGAAATCGCAGAACAGGAACTCACTAACCTTCAAGCATTACTTATCGTTCAAGTAATGTTTGCGTTTTGCCTCCTTGTCTGTTCCAGTTTCACATCGATAGTAGGGCTATATATTTGTTTGACGTGGTTCCTCGTTTCAGTACTGGCTTGCAAAAGGTATGTACATTATGCTAACTAACAATGTACAATTTATTACCTCCGATTATGTAACATTATCAGTATTTATAGATATTTGCGCATACATATTAATATAATTTTATATGCGCATATATCTATAAATATAAATATTTGCATATATAGTAATATATATTTGTATATATCAGTATATTTAAATATATTTGCAAATAAATCATCAATTATGACAACAATTATCTCTCCATTAAATTACAAAGGCGGAGTTGGTAAATCCACAACCGCCTACAACCTGGGTGTTGCTCTTTGGATTTTGGGTAGAAAAGTCCTATTAATAGATACTGATACCCAGTGCAATCTCACAAATCTGATAGGACATAATCAAACTGGGAATGATGCAACTTTGTTTGAATGGCTAACACAAGATGATCAAAAAATGCCAGTGTATGAACAATACCCTGGACTATATTATGTACCGGCATCGAATAAGTTATCTAACATCGAAAGTTTTTTGATGAATAAAAGGAGTAGAGAAAAAGTCTTGACAAAGAAACTAGCACCATACCTCTCCCCTCTCCCTAACGGAAATTTCCTGTTTGATTACATCATTATCGATTGTGCTCCTAAAGAAGGTATAGTCAATGACAATGTAATGAGTGCAAGTGATTACATTCTCATTCCAACAGAATGTTCCGGTTTCTCCTTACAAGGTATGCAAAACCTCTTATTCAGCATCAACGACGTAAAGGATAATCTTAATGAGAAACTTGATATTCTTGGTTTCCTACTTATCAAATATGACAAGCAAACGAGAATATCAAAACAGGTAACAGAGTTTTTTGAAACCAATTATCCGGAAAAAGTCTTTAAAACACGTATACGAAAAAATATTAAGTTCGATGAATCTCCATTAAAGCATCAAGGAATTTTCGAATACGCGCCAGATGCAAACGGAGCAGAGGATTACATGTCCTTAGCCGAAGAAATTACAGGAGAGAAACGTCCTGAGAATTGGAGAGAAAAAGCTCTGCATGCATGGAATGTAAAAAACAATATTAAAGAAGAGGAGGAATAAGTATGACAAAGAATAAGCCTGTCGATTTGGGTATTCAAACTTTCATGGAAAACGTGGCAGAAAATAAACCTGCTGGTAACAATGAACCATCAAGTTTTTCTCCCAAAACAGAAGCAGAAGTAAAACGTTCAAAGGGGCGACCGCCCAAAATGTCCCAACGTTCAGAACGCATAATCTTCAAACTTGATGAGAAAACGTATAAGGACTTATCTATCATCAAAGCTCTTAATCGTCTGGATATTCAGGATATTGTTTTTGCTGCAACCGTAAAGTTCCTAAAAGAATACAATACAGATAGTGGTTTGACCGACAAGGGTATTGAACTTGTTAAAGATATAAAAGACCAATATGAAAAATAAAAAATATCGCTTTTGGTTCCGTGAATTTTGAGAAACAGGCTGATAGGGAAAAAAGATAATCGTTGGTGTAATTCTCATTTATATTTATAGGCATCTATATTTCTGTATATTTATATTAACAGAATTATAGATGCCTATAATATTAGTTATATAAAATAACGCAATCGACTACATCGGTAGGAAGTCCGAAAAGCGGGTATCTTGAGAAATAGGGGGAGGATGATGCTTCATCAGCCGGAGTGCAAACAAGTTCTGCTCCTATACGTTTCAATGTGTCGTCTATCAATTTCACTTCTTCCTCTGTCAGTCCAGTCATATCGCCGTTGAAGATGTAACCGAAAACTTAACACTCTATTTTATTACTAATATATGTTTATGCAACATATAAAAAACCCGTCATTAATATATGTTTTATTAATGACGGGTAGATAACCTGTTTTTTATACTCGAACTACATGTTTCTCAAAAAAAGATAAAATTCTTTGGTTGTATTCTGTGGTCTAACGTATGCAATACGCAGGTTAATTTAGTGCCTATTGAAAATCCAAAAACCTTCATAGGATCACTCTTATTCGAAAGTTGAGAGATAATTACTTATCTGAAAGAACGTTCTCAGATGGCTTGATTATCATTATCTCTTCCACCCCCTCTTTCTGCTTCTCATCATTTACATAAAGATAGAAAACATTTTGAGGCTCATGATTTTCCCACCAAAAAGAATTGGAAAAACGAAAGACTGTATTCCAACTTCCATCGCCCCAGTCTACCACAAACTCTTCATCTTCATAACATGTCATTCGATCGAAATCACCGAATGTCAAAAAGTAACGTCCACCTACATAGATAGGTTTACATATCTGCAATCCATTCCATACAACAGGTATTGACCTTGATCCTGAAGGATACTCGGATTCCCAATGCATCTCATATTCCTTATCTCTGTAAAGAACCTTAATCCCATTATTCACTATTGTATTCTTTACTTCAGGATTCAACAAATCATTACCTTCATTGTCGGTTACAAAAATTTTAATTAACACAGGAGGGATATCATATTCTGTACCAGGTAGCGGTCCCTCTGGATAACTATCATCTTTGCAAGCAGATAATCCAGTGGCAAACCCCAATACTAATAATGCTATAACTAAGTTTTCTACAATTCTCATATATTTATTTTCATTTATTAGGAATTACTTGCATTACTTTCATACTATTATTAAAACGATCAACATCAAATACAGAACGATACCATCCAACACTATTATTATTCAATTGTGAAGGATCAGACTCATCCATATAACCATAGCCCCATCCCCAGTTCATATGATAAAATTTTCCTTGATTAACTGTTTTAGTGTTACTCATATAAACATGATAAGGACTACTTGAAAAGTTTATATTTTGAGTACTTGATATTGAATATGCAATAATCTGTCGTCTTTGATTTTTCGTATAATACCCGTCACAAACCCATGCATGTCCAACTTGATTATCATCTCCTCTCATATATACAGGACGATTAGATTTAATTTCATTCACCAAAACTGTTTCTATATCTGAGTCGTAAATATTGGCTTGGTAATCGTTCCTTTGCAAAAATCTTTGAGCCTTATTTATATTAGAAGCTCCATCTGATGTTGTTTCAACTCCTACATTAACCACTTTAATCAATCTCTGAATTTCTATATCATCCGCTGAAGCGAATCTTTTTTGAGTTTGCCCCCAATCAATCGTAGTACCATCAACCGTATTAGGATAAGAATGATAATTCATAATTTGCGAAGTAGCTATAGTCACACACCCAGATGGACAATGCTCTGTTAGTGAACCATTTTGTAATGGTAACAAAAGATTATATGGATAGCCTTGATCCCAATAAGTATCCAATAACGGTTCAATTTTTATTACTGATGGACTTCCTAAATTCCCTTCTCCCCATACAAAAGAAGGCGGTACAGGAGGATTATTAGCATAGCTATTTGAAAGAGAACGATCCATCTCACTAAAATAAGCTTCCTCATTACTTGAATTATAATACACTCCATAAGTTGAAGCTGTATAGTAAAAATCATTTCTCCTAACTTCTGCCATACCTACAGTACTCATCATTTGGTCGCGTAACTGTACGAACCAATAGTATCCATTACCAGTCGTAGTTGCCGTCATATACTCTGTATCCCTTTTCTCATAGTCAAGCCATTCGCTTCGCACCATTGCATATTCTGGAGTATTTTCCTTTATTTCACTTTCAGCTTTTAAAATATCATTCGATATACACTGTACCCACCAACTTAAACCACTATTATTATCTATTGTACTTTGAGTAATGCATCCCTTATCCGAAAAAGCAAGAATTGGCGAATACTTCTTTGTAGCACTGATTATGGAAAAACCTGTTGGTGAATAGTTCACCACATAAGCGACGATATTTCCATCAGGACTCTTTATAGGTAATATTCCACTTGAATTACGAGAAGAAGAAACAAAAGAAGAAGTAGGAGAAATATTCTCACGTTCCATAAATAGGTTAGATACTCGTATAGCATCTTCAGAAGTCAACTCCGTAGAGTTAGGATCAATCAACATTACATCTTCTCTCTGATTGGAATCAATCAATGATGTAGACTCGTACCAAGGTGAATCCTCAGAATTACAAGAAACAACGAAAGAAGTAACACTTAAAATAAATAAACTCGATAATAATGCCTTCATAGATAATAGATTTTAATTAACAACGTATATCTTATTTATTTTTTCTAATTTAAATAAAATAAAATACAAAAAAATTATGTATTTTATAAATAAATTATAAAAAATAAAGGAAGTCATTTTTCATGATATAGAAATACGAACATTAACTAAAAGCACTTTATACTTTATCGAAAGATAAGACTAATATAAAAAAACTCTCTTTGGATTCCACAAATTTTGAGAAATAAGCTGATAAGGAAAAACAAAAATAATGAATGTAATTCCTACATAAATTTTGCATTTGTAAGCATCTATAATTCTATATATCTATATTAATAGAATTATAGATGCTTATATTTCTATTTATACAAAATAACGCAATCGACCACATCGGTGGGGAGTCCGAAAAGAGGGTATCGAGTGAAATAGGGTTGCACTTCTTCATCAGGCGGGTTGCAGACAAGTTCTGCACCGATACGTTTCAGAGCTTCATCTATCAGCCTTATTTCTTCATCTGTCAGACCGGTCATGTCTCCGTTAAAAATATAACCGAAAGCCCATGTTGGTATTTTTTCTACAGTTTTGTTCATTTGCTAAACAAATTTAATTATTACACATCTATATTTCTGCATATCTATAATTCTACACATCTATATGTGTAGAATTAAAAATTTAGCATTAAAGTTTAAAGTTTTTGGAGTGGGGGAGTCCCACTCCAGACTAAATCAGATTCTTCCTTCATCAGCATAACTGAAATACTTATCATTTCCTACGATAACATGATCAAGAAGTTTAATATTCAAAGTATTTCCTGCTTCAAAAACCATTCTTGTCAATCTATCATCAGAAGCACTTGGATGAATATTTCCGCTAGGGTGGTTATGTATCAAGCAAAAAGCAACAGCATTACATAGTAAAGCTTCTTTCAGTATAACTCGAACATCGACTTGTGTTGCCAAAAGTCCTCCTATCGAAATTCTCTGTTTTCGAATGAGCTTGTTTGCCGGATTCAAAAAAAGCACCCATGCTTCTTCAACTTCCAAATCAGTCAGAACAGGTGACATCAACTTAAATATATCATTAGAACTGGTTATCGTTGGGGACTTAGCAAATAAGGCTTGTCCTCTTCTGTGAAACTCAATAGCAGCTAAAGCCACTCTTCTACGTGCCGGTGTCATGTCAGCAATAATATCTCTCAGCGTACAGGTATTTCCGTATACTACTTCTTCTTCTTTCACCATCATAGATACACTTTCACGATTTGTAAGAATGTAAGCAAGTTCAGCCATGTCCATTGTTCTAAATTCACTACAGATTTCAAAGTTTTTTGTTTCCATACATCTAAAAATTAAGTTTGACATTAAGTCTGTTGAGGAATTATTCTAACTCCAGATTCAGGAGCCTTTTTCAAAAGATCTTTTTTCTCCCTGTACGACTTTTTTTTTATCATTCTCTCCCCGAGTTCTTTCGCCTTTTTCGATGCCAATAGAGTGCAGCTGCATGTAGATGTATGCAAGGTTTCCGGAAAGAAAATACCGCACAGCTTTGCTGCTCAGGATATTTTTCTTTCCGGCACACAGTGCCTTGCAGACTTCTACGAGCTGCACTACCTTTGCATCATGAAAAGGGGAAAACCGGGGAGAGAATAAACAGCGAAAAAGGAGAACAGGAAAAGAGAAAAAATATGCAAAAGAAAATTCCTATTATAGATGTGTATATTTCTATATATTCATATATCTATATATACAAATAAATAGATATATGGAGAAAAACTTAATATACTCACATACCTGAAGAAATAGGCTGAAGAAGTAGGCTTGATAAAAGGAAAAAGAAATACTGACAATTTTAATATATATATATATTTCTAAACATTTATATTAATAAAAACCCCCGGTGCATCACTGCAACGGGGGAAAGTTAGATGTATAGAGAAATATGAGTTTTCAATCATACCAGTCTTCTAAAGATACATTAATGTAATTCAATGTTTCGTCCCAGACATCTGCTCCCTGATAATCGTTATTGAACAGATAGTCCGCATCCAGACGAAGGAGCGTCCACTCAGATGATCCTTCCGGCTTCCAGTACAAATGAACTACAGGACCAGCATATTCATTTCCATTCGCATTGGTCGGCTTAGCGTAAAACTTAGTTACCTTACACTCCATTATACCTTTCCAGTAGCGGATGCCAGGCTGTATATTGACGCTTACCCTGCCAATTTCATCCGCCCACTCTACGTCATTGGTAGTATTCTGTTTCCGAGCACTCGGCCGGTAGGAGTTTGACTTGAGTTTGAACTCACGTTCCCATACCGCCTTGATTTCCCCTTTCAACGCTCCCTGTCCCTTATTGGATAGCGTATAGACCACATTGAAGAACTGATTATATGGAATCCGATAAGATAAGAAGTTCGTATTGTCCCCTTCCTTTTCCAGGAATATATCCCTTAATGCAGGCAGGTCATCCGGTGCAGGCGCCTTGACCTCGTACATCCATTCCTGATCTGAGCCATTCTGCTCATACCCCAACGCCTTGAACCAGGTAGATTCTCCTTTTCGCTGGAACAAGGGTACAAGCTGGTATGTCCCGGGTGCTGAAGTCACGTAACACTGGATCTTCTTTCCGTCCCAGTTTCCCTGAATCTTGATGTCAATGGGCTGGAACTTTTCTACTATCTGACTGCCCTGCATGAATACAAAGCGCACCTTTCCCTCAAAGGGCTCACTGCCTGCATGTGTATAGAACAGTCCGAACGGCTTGCCCTCATTCTGGTAGCAGTCATATCCGAACTCAGTATGATTTGTACTTATGAAGAACATATTTTCAAAGTCGGTATAATCTACGCTTCTGAGAACAATCTCGTCTGTCTTGCCGAACTGGCTCCAGTATTCTACATCAATTGGCACGTCATCTTTGTTAACTTCTCCATTGTAAGCTCCCTTGATCTTGATAGTATAGGTATAGATATTGCCAGCTTCCCATTCATGCCAGGAGGGGAAAGTATAGCTCATTTCCTTTCCGTCGAGCTTGAATGAAAGTGATACTCCATCCGGATGGTAGAGTGGTGGAAGAATAGCTTCCGATACGGTTGGATTTGCATCATTAAGCATGAACCCTCCTCCTATGGAAATATCACTTTTATCTTTCTGAATCAATACATCACCGTCAATAATGTTCATTATGAGTGAAGATGATACGTTTTTAATCATCACATCCGTAATGAGTCCCTTTCCGATATATTCATCCCTCAGAAGCTTAATTCTGATAAGTGAAAGTGCATGATTCATTACGGGTTTGGCTGTCGGGAAATCAGGAGTAACGGCACACTTTCCAAACAGGACATCTTCCTGTTTTGTCAAATCGATGTTAAGTTTCATGTCGGTCGCATTCTGGTCATATGGATGATATGCATAGACTGTCTGTTCATTCTGTACCTCATATTGCTCAGCCGCAATCCACTTATATCCGTCATAGGTATACTTCAGGTTTCTGTCCTGCGTGTATAGTCCTATTTCATTGCCTGCCTGCCAAGCATTGATAACCCCCCTTCGTGATTCCACCATGTTATTCAGTGTTGCGTCCAGCCCAAGCAGAAGTTCTTCGTTAACCGGTTTGTCTTCCGGCTCATCTTCCGGCTCATCTTCCGAATCTTCAGTCTGCTCAGTGTTATCGCTATTCTTTTCAGGAACTGGTATATCTTCCGTATGACACGATACCAATAATGCTGCAATAAATGCAATAAATATAATTCTTTGAACCTTCATAGTTATTATCAATAAATTTATAACACAAATATACACAATTATAATTTTATGCAGCGTATTTAATGCAGAAATATTGTTTATATTTTCATTCTTTAACACTTTGTTTCATAAAACAAAAATATATGAAGGCAATGATGTTGCCCTAGTTCATACTTAGTTTTGCGGTAATCAAAACAATCAAACAATTAACATGGAAAGAGATAGTCAAAGAAGAAACGCACTGCAAAAGTATGCTGAATTGATGTTAGCAAAAATAAATGAAGTAAATGCCAGTGACTGGAAAAAGCCCTGGTTTGGAGCTAATTTTTCCGGTCAAGCACAAAACATTAATGGAAGGTCATACAATAATTTCAATCAGATTTTGCTATCATTAGTGTGTGAAAAGAAAGGATACAAAACTCCTGTATTCGTCACATTCAAACAAGCACAAGAACTTGGATCAAATGTAAAGAAAGGAGAAAAAGGTTTCCCAGTTAATTTCTATACTCCAGTTGTAAAAGACAAAGAGGGAAACAAAATTCCATATGATGATTTTATAAAATTATCAGATATGGATAAAGAATCTTACACTGTATCACATTATACCACATTCTACCATGTATTCAACATCGAACAAACGTCTTTTCCTGAAAAAAATCCTGAAGCTTGGGATCTAATGCAAGATAGATTTTCAATTGAAATCCATGCTCAAGGAGACAGTTACGTAAATCCATTTTTGGATAAAATGATTAAAGAGCAGGAATGGGAATGCCCCATTAGTCTCATACATCAGGACAAAGCTTCCTATAACTGGAAGGAAGATGCTATTACATTACCTACGTTTGAGCAGTTTTCAGATAAGAAAGAATTTTATTATACCGCATTACATGAAATGGCACATTCCACTGGACACCATTCGCGATTGAATCGAAAATTCGGACAATTCGGTGATGAGTCATATGCCAAGGAAGAACTTATAGCTGAATTATCTTCTGCTTTCGCAGGAAAACAAATAGGTATGAATCCCTTACCTAGAAAAGAAAACGCACAATATTTAAAGAGTTGGCTGGAGCAAATAAATAAAGATCCAGAATTTCTATATAAAATATTGAAGGATGTCAGCCGAACTGTCGGAATGATAGAGAATAAGGTTGCTGCAATATCAAATAACCAGGTAGTATCAGGCGAGAACACTCCTGAAATTACAAGATTATATAGAGATAATGATGGCATAATCAATGCAAGCATTAAATATAATGATAATATTAAGGAAGTTATCATTTATCCGCGTGGGAATGATTATTGTTATACCATTGGAAGCATAGCAGACAAGAATATGCAGACCTATTTTCTGAATGAAAACGAAGTTAATAAGGTCAATGATTTATTACAAAACAACACTCTCTCAAAAGTTATAAAGAGTAATCGTAAAACGTTGACACTTGATGGTAACACTGCCAGTATAGAGTATACAGGAAAAAAATATGATGCGACAGATATTATAAAGACACTTAAACAAAACGATATAAATGTGAATCAGATAGCTACATCAGAGTGGGAGAGGTTACTTAAAGGTCAAGGACTACAGCTGAACAAATCAAAAAAAGCTATATTCAGCATAACGAAGACTCCATCAGGATATAATATGAAAGTAATGAATATTGCTAAAAATAGTACTAAGATTAATGGTATCGAAGCTGAAGCATAACCTCAAACAAGATAGAATTAACAGTAGAAATTTAATAGTACATATATGGAAAAATCAAAAGAATTACATTTTTTCTTTGCTGGTAACGGCATATCATGTTCAGAAGAAGGGGATAAAGGATTTACAGGACATATTTCCAAAACAAGACATATCAATATCACTCCAGGAAAAACATTCACTCGAGAAAATCTCCAGAAGATATATGATATGGCTGATTCTGGGAATATGATTTTCTCCAATGGCAACACTCTTGGATATCTTGTCCTCAATCCAATACATAAGCCCACTAAAGAATACATAAACAACATAACCAATGAAGTCTATCAGCTGAGTGTAGAAGTGATAGATGGTAAAAAATATGTCTGTACTCGTGACGGACAAATTTTTTCTGACGATCCCAATAAATATCAAGATATACCTATTGTTTCCAACCCAGAAAATAAAAAGTTCTTATTAACCAACTACTCTAAGGAATATGATGGACATACTCTTTACCGCATACGTGCTCTGAAAGATTTTGCAGGAGTCAGAGCTGGTGAACTTGGTGGATATGTTGAACATGAACATAATCTTTCTCAATATGGGAATTGCTGGATAACTACGGATTCTGCGGTTTTTAATCTCGCATATGTAGGGGATAATGCACTTGTGAGAAATTCAATTATGTATGGGAATGCAAAGGCCTTGGAATATTCGAAAATCATTGATACTACTATGTATGACAACTCCATAATCAAAGGGACAGCTATTTCCAACAACTCTTATATATATAACAAATCTCTTATTTGTGGAGAAAGCCGAGTTAGCGGTCATCTTGCTTTTGATGGTATAATCAAGGATAAAGTCTTTATCAAGAATTCTGGTGTTAAAATTACAGGGAATAACATAGAATTATCTGGAGAAGCACAAATATCCGATCAGGTAGAAATTGAAGGTAATGCTAAAGTCGGTGGTAAAAGCCGTATTATGGGGCATGCAAAGATTACCGACTATGCGGAGGTTTCAGGTTCTGGAATAATAATTAAAGATGATGTTTACATAGGAGGTAAATCACGTATATGGGATAATGTCATTTTATCCGGACAAGTAAAAGTAAACGGACGTGCCCTTATACGTGAAAATGCGGAATTATCCGGGAATGTTCTTACTGGTGATGCTGTAGAAATATGTGGTCAGGCTAAAGTCAAGGATAACGTAATAATATCCGGATGCAGTATTGTCGGTGGTTGCTCGAAACTCTCTGGAAATGCTATCATAACAGATTATGCACAATTATCCTCACATGTGCAGATCCGTGGAAATGCTAAGGTAAGAGGAAATGCGCGTCTAACAGATTTCGTTTGTGTCTGTGAGCATGCCAGCATAGACGGAGATGTCATACTATCGGGGGACACAATAGTCAAGGGGAATACCCATATCAGTACACAAATCGAGGCTAACAAAATTATAAAGCCCTGCTCTCTAAATGAAACATCAAAAGAAAATAGTCTTTAAATAAAAATAAAACAGTATGGAAATCATTGGAATTATAAAAAAAATATACCCAATTCAGGAAAGGGTAAGTAAAAGTACAGGAAATCCATGGAAAAGTATGGAATTTCTACTCGAAACCGAAGACAGATACCCACAGAGTGTATGTCTTCTGTTGATGAACGATAATTGTACACGATTTGAGATTAAAGAAGGCGATAAAATCAAGGTTTCATTTGACATGAAAGCTCGAGAATGGGAAAACAAAGCATACAACACTCTTATCGCCTGGAAAGTAGATAAAATATAAATGACATGAAAAGTTTAATAGGAAAGTGGATAGAGCAATATAAAGAAATTGCATCCATAAAGAGAGAGCCTTCGCTCATCAGTAATTATGAACATCCAGAAGAAAAACGGCACAGTTGCATAAGTCCGTGGCAATATAATCATGTTATCCAAAGATTATGG
>ERZ827520.1892-NODE-1892-length-21760-cov-2.956876_pt1 | contig 21760 bp, 14 predicted proteins | sample MGYA00519581_ERZ827520 | MGnify/ENA primary metagenome ERZ827520 (study PRJEB31778, sample SAMEA3449339) | human gut metagenome | biome: human gut; feature: human-associated habitat; material: faeces | place: United Kingdom | collected 2010/2012 ...
GCCCGCCAGCCGCGCACGTCCTTCACGCTCTGGCCAGGGGCCAGCCACAATTCCTGGAACATGTAGCGCCCCAGACGGGTGGCCGTATCCAGCGAGGTGAGGCAGAAGGTGGACACGGCCAGGATGATGAGGCCGTAGGTGACGCCGCGGGCGCTCTCGCTGCCCAGGCCCACACAGGCCAGCATCTGCGACAGGCCGTCGGCCAGCACCTGGGTGGGCGTCTGGCTGGTGAAGGCATGGCCGTTCTGGGTGAAGATATAGCCCACGGCGATGAGCGAGGCGATGCCCAGCGCGCTTTCGATGAGCATGGAGCCAAAGCCCACCAGGCGGGCGTCACGCTCGCTGCTCAGCTGTTTGGACGTGGTGCCCGAGGCCACCAGCGAATGGAAGCCCGAGATGGCCCCGCAGGCCACGGTCACGAACAGGGCCGGGAAGAGATACTGGCCGTTGACCTCGAAGGAGGTGAAGGCGGGCAGCTCGATGACCGGATGCGCGGCCACGATGCCCACCACGGCGGCCAGCATCATGGCGTAGAGCAGGAAAGAGCTGAGGTAGTCGCGGGGCTGGAGCAGGATCCAGACGGGCGTCACCGAGGCCACGAGGATGTACAGGCCCAGCAGCCACATCCAGGTATCGTAGCCCGCGTAGAGGGGGAAGCGCAGGCCCAGGGCGATGACGCCCACGATGCCCGCCACGCCCAGCAGGGTGGCCCTGCCCAGGGGCATCTCGAAACGGTAGACCAGCAGGCCGAAGATCACGGCCAGCACGATGAACAGCAGGGAGATGGTGGCCGTGGAGCCGTTGACGTGGTTGTGGACCAGCGCGCCCGAGGCATCGGTCATGAAGCCGTTGAAGGTGCCCGCCACGATGGAGGCGAAGGCCCCCACCACCAGCACCAGGGTCAGGAAGGAAAAGATGATGAACAGGCGCTTGGCCCGCAGACCGATGCTGCCGGCGATGACCTCGCCGATGGAGCGGCCCTTGTTGCGCAGGGAGGCGAACAGGGAGCCGAAGTCATGCACGCCGCCGAAGAAGATGCCGCCGACGACCACCCAGATGAAACAGGGCAGCCAGCCGAAGACGGCGGCCTGGATGGGGCCGTTGATGGGCCCGGCCCCGGCGATGGACGAAAAATGATGGCCCAGCACCACCGGAGCCTTGGACGGCATGTAGTCCACGCCGTCGCGGAACTGGTGGGCCGGTGTGGGTCGGGAGGGATCGACGCCCCAGACCTTTTCCAGCCAGGCGCCGTAAACGAAATAGCCCAGCCCCAGCAGGGCCAGGCCGCCAAGGAGCAGATACAGGGAATTCATGATGCACGCTCTTGAGGAAAATGGGACGGGAACGCCCTGCGCGCCAGCGGCAGCAGGGTGGCCCGGGCTGCCTTGTTGCAGACGCAGGCGGCATCGGGGGGGACGGTGTCGCGCCACGGCGCGGAAGGCAGGATGAGGGCCAGCGCGCGCAGACGCATCCAGCCGCGCAGGCCCAGCCAGAAACTCTTGCAGACACGGCAGCGCTCCACGGCGGCCGCCGCATCCTGATGCCATGTCCGGCAAAGGATGATGACGCTCACATACGAGGCCATATGCTCGTCGTGGGGCCGGATGCGCTCCTGCCCCCAGGCCAGGGCCCCGTCACGGATGCGCTCCCAGGCGGCCATGTCCAGCCGGGGCAAGCAGTGGACCTGCATGTATTCGTGCGTCTCCGCCGCCCAGAGCGTGGCCTTGCGGTGCAGCACATAGGTCTCGTCACGACGGTGGAAGGCGCAGGTGGCGCGCAGGCTGCCGGGCCCGTCCTGCCGCTCCGCATCGAAGCTCGCGGCGGCCAGGGTCGCCAGCAGGGCGTCCAGCTGTCCGTCCGGGGCGCTCTCCTCCCCGGCGGGGCGGGACTGGTCCGCGCGGGTCCCCGCATCTGAAGGGGCATCCTTCTCCATGGCAAAAACTCCCGTCTCCCGGCCGTCCGCTGCCTGTGCCGGGCAGACGACGTGCCGGGGACGCCGGGGACGGCCGCCCTGCCGGGCACCTCCCCGTCAACGGTATCAGGCCCTGTCCAGGGGCCAGGGTTCCACTGAAAAATCCAGGCTCTCGGCCATCTCGGCCAGGGCCCGGCGCAGGGCCTCTTCCCGGTGCGGCGAAAAGACCAGCTTGAGCAGGGCCGTGCGCGGCTCCAGCACGGTGAAATAGGCCGTGTTGTCATAGCCTTCCAGCAAAAAGCGGAACAGGGCCGTATCCTCCGCGGCCAGACGCACCAGCAGCCGGGCGCTGCGGGCCGGGGGCGGCAGGGGCGGCGCGGGCTTGCGCGGTTTGCGCAGGGCCGGGGGAAGATGGGCCTCCCGCAGGTGGAAGGGACAGTGCGGCCGGGACTCGTGTGCCATCAGTACCACCCCAGGTAGCGCATCAGGGCCACGAAGCCCATGGAAAAGGCGATGGTGCCGAAAAAGCTCTTGCTCCACCAGGCCACCAGCAGGGCCGGGATGGCCGTCATCAGGAAGAGGTTGTGATGCGTGGGCATGAACTCTCCCTGATAGATGAAGACGTCCGGGCCCAGCAGGGCCGCCAGGACCGCCACGGGCACGAAGGAGAGCCAGTGGCGCAGCAGGTCGGGCAGGCTCTCGGCATGCAGATACATGACCGGCCCCACACGGGGGATGACCGTCACCAGCATGCAACCCACCAGGCAAAAAAGCAGTTCCGCGTGCTGCTGTATCCAGATCATGCCGCGTCCTCCTCTTTCTTTTCCGGCAGGGCGCTCTTGTTGCGGTGCAACAGGATCACGCCCAGCGTGGCGCCCAGCACCGTGGCCACCACCACGTTCCACTGGCCCATGCCGGCCAGCTTCAGGCTCAGGGAAAGGATGGCCGTCACGATGGCCACCAGCACATGCAGGCGGCTTACGCACTGCGGCACCAGCAGGGCCAGGAACATGGCCGTGAGGGCATAGTCCAGGCCCAGGGGCTTCACGTCATGGACGAGGCCGCCGCAGAACACGCCGATGACCGTCCCCAGCACCCACGAGGCGTGGGCCGTGAGGTTGCAGGTAAAGAGCGTGGCCGTGCACAGCTTCCAGCCGCGCTGGAAGGCCGTGATATGCACGCCGAAGGTCTCGTCCGTCATCTCGCAGCCGAACAGAAAGCGTTGCCAGCGCTTGAGCGGCGCCAGCGGCTCGGCCATGGCGGCGGACATGAGCAGATGGCGCAGGTTGACCACGAAGACCGCCACGATGACGGACATGGCCCCCACACCGGCCCCCCACAACCCCGCGCAGACGAACTGCCCGGAACCGGCGAAATGGAACACCGACATGGCCACCACCAGAGCGGGCGGGATGTTGCTCTTGACGGCCAGCACACCAAAGGCGAACGCCACCGGCACATAGCCCAGCACGATGGGCAGGGCCCGGCGCACGCCATCCATATAGGGAGATGCCACAGCAGCCTCCTCTCCTGAAAATGTTTCAATCCACAGTCGCCCCGTCCGCCGACTGAGCTTTAGCCGTTGCGACGCAGGAAGCTACGGATAAAGACAGCGATGTGGTACACGGCAAGACAGCCCATGAAAGCACTGTCGCTGCTTCAGCCGTTGCGACGAAGGAAGCTACGGATGAAGACAGCAATATGTTACGCGGCAAAACAGCCTGCGAAAACGCTGTCGCCATTCGTAAGGCTCACATGTTCGCCAACGACTGGCGCATCCGTAAGCCCGCTGGTGCGGGCAACGGCTACCGCCTCCGCGACCGACGGATGGGGGTCGCGCGGATCGCCCCTCCCTGAAGGAAGGAATCGCGGAAAAGGCTTCCATCGGCTTCGCCGTCTTGTCAAGCCGCTCTGTTCTCCCTGAAGGGGAAGGTCTCAAACCTCAAAGAAATTTTTGATGAAAAGCGATCTGTTATCCCTTTTCCTCCCCCTTTGGCAAGGGTCCCCGGCATGAAAGAATGCCCCCTCCGGCCAGCGCGCCGGTACACGGACCGGCCGGAGAGCCGGGCAACGCGTCCCCCGGCCCGTCACCGCCGCTCTCCTTTTTGCGGACGGATCCCGTCATGCCGCCCTGCGCCCCCTGCTCTTGCCAAAGCGGGACTTTTTCGGAACAATTTTTGTTTTCCAACCTTCAGTCTTTAAACCGAGGCCGCATGTCCGCCCTGTCGTTCTTCGCTCCTCGCTCCCTGCCGCCGGATCTGGCGGCCAAGACGCGCTCCCTGACCTGTCTTTCCCTGCTTTGCTTCGCCCTGGCCGACGTCCGCGACGGTCTGGGGCCCTTTCTGGGCATCTTCCTGCAAAGCCACGGCTGGACGCCGGACAGCATCGGCTACGTCATGACCATCGGCGGTCTGGCGGGCATGGCCGTCACCGCGCCCCTGGGCGCCCTGGCCGACGCCACCCGCCGCAAGCGCCTGCTGCTGGCCCTGGCCTCGCTGGGCATCGTGGCCGCCCTGGCCCTGATCTTCCTTTGCCAGCATCCTTTGCTGGTGGGCGGTGCCCAGATCGTCCAGGCCGTCTGCGCGGCCGCCATGGCCCCCACCATCAGCGGCCTGACCCTGGGGCTGGCGGGCCAGTCCCACCTGCCCGCCCAGCTGGGACGCAACGAGGCCTGGAACCACGCGGGCAACGGCCTTTCCGCCATGCTGGGCGGGACCATCGGCTACTGGTACGGAGTGCCCGGCGTCTTCGTGGTCATGAGCGGCATGCTGCTCCTCAGCCTTTATGCCCTGCACGGCATCGCGCCCCGCGACATCGACCATGCCCAGGCGCGGGGGCTCGCCCCTGAAGCGGAACACGCCACGCCCGCACAGCGCGCGGCCCTCTGGCACGGCCCCGCGGCCCTGCCCGTGCTCTGCGTGGGGCTGGTCATGCTCTTTTTCCATCTGGGCAACGCCCACATGCTGCCCCTGCTGGGCCAGTCCGCCGTGGCCCGCTTCGCCATCAACGGCGCGGCCTATACCGCCGCCACCGTGGTCATCGCCCAGGGCACCATGATCCTCGTGGCCCTCTGGGCCGCCCGTCTGGCCCGCAGGCGCGGCTACGGCATCCTGCTCTGGTGCGCGCTGCTGGCCCTGCCCCTGCGCGGCTGCATCGCGGGCTTCTGGCACAGCCCGTGGAGCATCATCCCCGTCCAGATGCTGGACGGCGTGGGCGCGGGCATCCTGGGCGTGGTCACGCCCGGCCTTGCCGCCCGGCTGCTCAACGGCACCGGCCACGTCAACCTGGGCCTGGGCGTCATCATGACCCTGCAGGGCATCGGCGCTTCGTGCAGCGCCTCCTACGGCGGGCTGGGGGCCCATCTGCTGGGCTACGGCCCCGCCTTCCTGGCCCTGGCGGCCGCCCCCTGCGTGGCCCTGGGCATCCTGCTGGCGGGCGTGCGCCGGCTGCCGCGCCTGCACCACGCCCTGCAACCCCTGGAGGACGGCTAGCCCCGCGGCCCTCCCGGCGATGCATGTCGAGAGGAAAAGACAATGACACCTTTGCAGCAAACATGTTACTCCCCACATGTTGCTACAGGCCGCAGGCGATGCTATACAGCCATCCTTCACAAGCGGTTGCGCGGAACACATCATGCATGACAAGGAGGTCACACCATGAAAAAAGCTCTTGGTCCCGTCACCCTGGCCTACCCCATGCCGGCCTTTCTGGTGGCCGCCTATGATGAAGAAGGCAAAGCCAATATCATGACCGCCGCCTGGGGCGGCATCTGCTGCTCCAACCCGCCCTGCATCGCCGTCTCCGTGCGGCCCGAACGCTGGACGCACAAGGCCATCGTGGCGCGCAAGGCGTTCACGGTCTGCGTGCCCTCGGCGGCCCAGGCCGCCATGGTGGACTTTGCGGGCATGGTCTCCGGTGCCAGGGAGGACAAATTCTCCGCCACCGGCCTGACCGCCGTGCGCAGCAAGGTGGTGGATGCCCCCTATGTGGACGAATGCCCGCTGGTGCTGGAATGCGAACTGCAGGCCACGCTGGAACTGGGCAGCCATACCCAGTTCGTGGGCCGCATCCTCAACGTGGGCATCGAGAGCGACTGCCTCAACGAAAGCGGCCAGCCCGACATGTACCGCATCGATCCCCTGCTCTACGACGGCGGTCAGAAACAGTACTGCCGCGTGGGCGAGCCGCTGGGCAAGGCCTTTTCCCTGGGCCGCCAGTACGGCCTGTAACATCCGAACGTCCGCGCCGTCCTCCGGGGCGGCGCTCAACACCTCTACGCTGGAGAACAGACGACAATGAGCGCTTCCAAAGTCTATTTCACCGACATGCGCTGCCCCGTGGGCACCGGCCTGCTGGACAAGCTGAAAAAACTGATCGAAAAGGCCGGCATCGACAGCATCGACATGGACAGCAAGTTCGTGGCCATCAAGATCCATTTCGGTGAGCCGGGCAACCTGTCCTTCCTGCGTCCCAACTTTGCCAAGGTGGTGGCCGACAAGGTGACCTCCCTGGGCGGGCGCCCCTTCCTGACCGACTGCAACACCCTGTATGTGGGCCGCCGCAAGCACGCCCTGGAACACCTGGCCGCCGCGCAGGAAAACGGCTTCTCGCCCCTGAGCACCGGCTGCCAGATGATCATCGCCGACGGCCTCAAGGGCACCGACGAGATGGAAGTGCCCCTGGAAGACTGTGACCACTTCCAGAGCGCCATCATGGACGCCGACATCTTCATCAGCCTGACCCACTTCAAGGGCCACGAGCTGACCGGCTTCGGCGGCGCCATCAAGAACATCGGCATGGGCTGCGGCAGTCGTGCGGGCAAGATGGCCATGCACAGCATCGGCAAGCCCAGCATCGACGCCGAAAAGTGCCGCGGCTGCAAGACCTGTACGCACTACTGCGCCCAGTCGGCCATCAGCATCGGCGAAGACCACAAGGCCCGCATCGACCATGACCTGTGCGCCGGCTGCGGCCGCTGCATCGGCGTGTGCAACTTCGACGCCATCAGCAACGCCTTCGACGCCGAGAGCACCATCCTCAACGAGCGCATGGCTGAATACACCAAGGCCGTCATCCAGAACCGCCCGCACTTCCATGTGAGCATCGTCAACCAGGTCTCGCCCTACTGCGACTGCCACGCCGAAAACGACGCCGCCGTGGTGCCCGACATCGGCATGTTCGCCAGCTTCGACCCCGTGGCCCTGGACCACGCCTGTATCGACGCGGTCAACGCCGCGCCCGCCATCAGCACCAGCGTGCTGGGCCAGTGCGCTCACGAGCACAACGACCACTTCACCGACATCCATCCCAAGACCAACTGGCGCAGCCAGATCGAGCATGCCCGGAAGATCGGCATCGGCAACGTGGATTACGAGCTGGTGACCGTGAAGTAAGGACGGCTCTTGCCCCGCACCCCGGGGACAGCCCATGCACGACAAAAAACGGCGTCTTTCGACGCCGTTTTTTTTATGGCCTTCCGTCCGGCCGCCGTCCGTCCCCGCAAGGGACGTCTCAGCGGTAGAGCAGTTTTTTCCAGAAGAATTTGATGTTGCCGTCGGCACTGGGAGCGGGCTCCCAGCGCAGGATGGTGTCCGCCATCTTTTCCAGCCTCCGGCAGACCGGGCTTTCCGGCAGGCAGCGGCAGAAGGGCTGCTGGCGCACTACGGCCTCGTGCACGCCGGGGTCGCGGGGCAGCACACCGGCCAGATCCAGCGAGACCCCGCCCAGGAAGTGGTCGCAGACGTCCGTGAGCCGCACGAACATCTCGCGGGCGCTCTTCATGTCCTGCGCCATGTTCACGCAGACCTGGAAGCGGTCCACGCCGTGCTGCGTCTTCAGCACCTTGATCAGGGCATAGGCGTCCGTCAGGGAAGTGGGTTCCGGGGTCAGGACGAGGAGACGTTCCTGCGCCGCCACATTGAAATAGAGCACGCTGTCGTTGATGCCCGCGCCCGTGTCCACGATGAGGAAATCCAGATCGTCCTCCAGCTCGTCCATGGCATCCAGCAGCTCCAGCTTCTGCCCCGGATTGAGCGCCAGCATCTCGCTGACACCCGACGAGGCGGGCAGGATGGAGAAGCCGTATTCCGTGGGCAGCAGGATGTCCCGCAGGGACGCCCCCTCATGGAACAGGTGGAAGATGTTCTTTTCGGGATGCAGGCCCAGCAGCACGTCCACATTGGCCAGCCCCAGGTCCGCGTCCAGAAGCAGCACGCGCTTGCCGCGCGCCGCCAGGGTCAGGGCCAGATTGACCGAGATATTGGTCTTGCCCACGCCCCCCTTGCCCGAGGTGACGGAAAATACCAGAGGATAACTGCTGTTCATGCGCGCTCCAGATGTCAGGTCTTGCCGTTCTGTTATACCTACTTAAATCTATTCATAACTAGACAAATAGATTCAATGCTAACTTCCTGCTTCATCGAGGCCGGTTTCACTTTCTCCGAAAAGAAAGCCAGAGCCTTCCTCTCCACAGGCTTACACCGTGGAACTCACGGCATTGTTTCTTAAATTGATGGCAGCATTGACGTCACGATCATGGTATGTCCCGCATTCGGGGCATACCCAATGACGCATGGACAGAGGCAAGGCTTCCAGCCGGTGACCACAGTCGGAACATGTTTTGCTGCTGGCGAACCAGCGGTCGGCCACAACAACTGTCCCGCCATATATGCCGCTTTTATATTCCAGCTGCCGACGGAACTCATAAAAGGCGCCATCTGCTATGGATCTGGATAAACGTCTGTTTCTCAGCATCCCGCGTACATTCAGATCCTCGATGCCTATGATGGAGAACCTTCTGGCAAGCGATGTCGTAAGCTGGTGCAGTCCTTCCTGCCTGATATTGGCGATCCTGGCATGGAGCCTGGCGAGCTTCCGTCGTGCTTTTTCACGATTGTTCGACCCACGCGCTTTTCGCGAAAGACTTCGTGAGAGTCGCACGAGCCTTTTGACAAGCTTGCTGTAAGCTTTCGGCCCCTGTACCACTTCCCCGGTGGAGAGCGTCGCAAGGGCGGATACCCCAAGATCGACACCAACAGCTTCTTGGTTCTCGTTGTGCTGCTGTCGTCTGTCTTCCGTATCCACCGTGATGCTCACGAACCATCTGTCGGCCATGCGGGAAACAGTGATCGATACGAGCTTTCCTGAAAATCGCAAAGCCTCACGCATCCTGACCCATCCAAGCTTGGGGATCCGTATGCGTTTTCCCTGAACGGCGAACTGGTCATTGGAGATGCTGAACCTGTCGTGCACGCCCTTCTTCCTGAATTTCGGATAGGCGGCACGATGCGCGAAGAAGTTCTTGAAGGCTTCTCCAAGCTGGATGATCGCCAGTTGAGGGGCACACTTCGTCACCTCGAGCATCCAGGGGAAGCTTTCCTTTTTGATCTCGTTCAGCTGTTTGCGGAGGGAAAACTGGGAAGGCTTTGGAAGCGTGTCGTCTTCGCGCCATGCCCTGTACTGGATGCCCCATTGTTCAAGAGCCCAGTTATACGCGAACCGGGCAACACCAGTCGCACGCAGCATGTACGTCCGCTGATGATTGTTGAGGTCAAGGGCTATCTTGTGGGCCATCAGCACAGGGCATTATCCTCGACTGCTTTTTTGACGTCTTCAAGAAGCTTTTTGTTTTTATGGGATCGACTGCCGTAGAGCCGGGCGGAAAAGACCGTGATGATCTCCAGGACGTCTTTGGCAAGATCTTCTTCAAAAGAGCATTCCTCCCCCTGGTTGAGGATGACGACTTCAACATTTTTTGCTTCGCAGATGGCGAATACGAGCTCAGCACCGAATCTGAGCAGCCGGTCTTTATGGGTTATGACCAGCCGTCCGACATCCCCGGAAAGGATGGCATCCAATAGACGGCGCAATCCTTTTTTGTGGTAGTTCATTCCTGAACCGAGATCGGAAAGCAGCGTAAAGTTCCAGCCGTGTTGTGCACAGTAGAGTTCGAGCACCTGCTTCTGCCGCTCAAGATCTTCCCGCTGGTCATGACTGGAGACCCGGGCATAGGCAATGGTCGTACGGGTCGTATCTGCGATCGCCAGCTCGGGCTTGAGTTTTGTGATGTCATATCGACGGTGTTTGCCGGCTGTACGCTCGGGAACCAGTTTTCCGCTCTCTTCCCATCTGCGAAGGGTGGGAATGGATACTCCAAGCAATCGCGCTGCTTCACCTATTGTGCATAATCTGCTCATAAAGAGTATATTTACATATTTCTTATCATATTTCAAGCAATCAGTTTAAGCCCTGACAGAGTACGATATCTGCCTGTCCCGTCAAGAGCATGGGGCAGGCCCTGTCCGTGAGCAGGCATGCAGGAAAGCGGGCATGCCTGCAGCAACGGCCGCATGACACAGAAGGATCTTCTGCCTAGGTCCTGTCCGTCTTGCAGCTTTCCTGCAGACGGTTGCAGCGCACTCCGTGGCGGGAAACAGTCAGGGCTGCCGTCGTGTCTTCTTCCGATGCACGGTCGTTCACGCGGGTCATCTCCTGTGACTGTTCCAGGCGGGCAAGCCGTTCGCCAAGATCGGCATTCTTTTGCCATAACAGCCTGTTTTCTCTGTTCAGATCCCGGCGCTCCGCTTCCAGATGGTCCAGGCGCTCCTGCAACCAGCGGCAATGAGCCCGCAAGGCGCTGTTCTCTGCCTTGCAATCCTGGCCGGGCGCCATCTGGCAGGACAATTCTCCGGCCGTCCGGCTTCCGTCTTCCAGGGGGGCAGGTCTGTTTTCCGGCCGCTCATCCTCATCAATGTTGTCCGGGGCATGCATGGCCCCGGCTCCCGACATCAGCCAGGAGACATTGATTTTACATTTATTACAAATAGTTAAGATAACATCAGCATTGGGACAATTTTCCCCACGTTCATAACCGCCGAGAGCGCCCTTGCTGATGCCCAGCAGGCCGGCAAAAGCCTCCTGGGACATTCTGCCCCGTGCATGACGGATGCGTTCTCCAAGTTTCTGCATATGTTTTCATCCTTGACCCACCCCAAAAAGGACAATAAATCAGTACTTAACAAAAAAATGAATATAAATGTACATTTTTTTTGTTTACTCGGCCTGAAAACTGTCCTAACAAAAGAGTGTGGGCGTTATTCTGTTCCATTCTCCATCATCATTAGGAGCATCATATCCGCCCACATTTGCGAACGCAATGCTGTTATGGGCAGTCCACATGCAATGTACTGTATTCATTATCATTACTTGCAGCGGTTCTTTGTCTCGCGCCCTGACAGCCTGCCTGTACACCTGACGCCCGTTGTTGGCCGGACGTCGCAAATTCGGGAGATGCTGTTATGCAACTTACCAAGGGAGCCATCGGGAACCTCATCAACCGGTACAAGGCGGTGCTCAAAAAGTGCCACCTGATGAACACTTTCGGCAGCCTGGCTGTGGCCGGCATGCTGGTCATGGGCGGCGCCGGCATGGCTGTGGCCGCGGATCCTGACGTGGCGCTGAAAGGGCAAAATACCTACGACAGTGAAAAGAATCCTTCGGTTAACCACCTCATGGGCGGCTGGCTGGTAAAGGACGCTGCGACTGCCGGAGATGCTAAGGGCGACATCACCCTCACCGTCAATGGCGGTAACATCAGCGAGATCATCGGCGGCAGCTACGCCAAAGGCCTGACTGCTAACGGAGAGAGTCTCCTTACCGTAAAGCACGGCGATATCACCACCACCATCAGCGGCGATAAGACCACTTCCGCCGAATTCGTGGTGGGCGGCAGCAAGGTCGCCGGCGGAGCCGGTGCCAATCTGGAGACCGGCAATATCTCGCTGACCATCAACGACGGTACGTTTGGTAAGAGCGACAACACTAACGCCTACGAGCTGGTCATGGGCGGCAACTACCTCAAGGCCAGCACTGGAGACGTTAACGTTAATAACACTGCTGCTGCCGAAAACATCACCGTGAACATCCGCGGCGGCAAGTTCGATACCTCCGTGACGGGCGGCAGTGTGGCCCATGTTTATGGCTCTGGTGATAAGAAACAAGTACTCTCCGTCACCGACGCTTCCACCTCTGTGACCATCACCGGCGGCACCTTTAATCCTTCGAAAAGCTCCCTTGCTAACGACAAGGGCGGCATCAACCTCAAGGCCGCCGTCATCGGTGGTGGCCTCGCTTACGGCGCCAACACGAGTTCTGTGCTGGACGCCGGTAGCAGCGTGACCATCGACGGTGAAAAAACTGTGGTCAACGGCAAGGTCGTGGCCGGCAGTGTTGTCGCTGAAGGTGGGTACGCCGCTGTTGTCCATGGCAATACCACGTTGACCATGCAGAACGGCACGGTCAGTGACGACCTCATCGGCGGCGGCATGGTGCAGGATGCCGCTAATCTGACCGCCACGACTGCCGGCGCGGAGACTGGTGAAGACCCGAATGCCCAAAAACAGCCTGACCACAACCTCATCGTCACCGGCAATGCGGGTGTTACGGTTGCCGGCGGTACCGCCACGGGCGAGATCGTCGGCGGCAACTATGTGCGCGGTAACGGCAGCGCCCGTGTGGAAAATTCTTCGGTGACCATCACTAGCGGCACCTTTTCTCCTGATACCGCAAACAAGGCCCAGTATGTCATCGGCGGCAACAAGTCCATGGCTTATACGGGTGATACCGCAAAGACGCTGGTGGAAAAGGACAGCGGCGTCCTCGTGGACGGTGCTGTGAAGATCGTTGACGGCGCCGTGGTGGGCGGCAGCATGGCCAAGGCCGAAAATGACGGCAAGGCGACCGCGACGGTCGAGGGCAACAGCTCCGTTACCGTGAACAACGCCACGAGTCTGGCCGGTGTGGTCGGCGGCGGTATCGCTGAGACCTACACTACGGCGGGGGGGGCGCTGCCGTCTCCGAAGTTAAGGGCACCTCTTTCGTGGCCATCAATGGCGGTACCATCGAGGGTATCGCCTACGGCGCTGTTGCAGGCAATGCCGGTACGTCTTCCGCTGCCGTTGTGGGCGGCGGCATGGCCAATGGCGAAGGGGCTTCCGCCAGTGTCACCAACACGAATGTGAGCATCACTGGCGGCACCATCGACGGCAAGGTCGTGGCCGGTGGTCTGGCCATCAACGGCGGCACCACTACGGTGAAAGAAAGTACCCTGCTGACCATGACCGGTGGTGAGGTTACGGGTGACCTCATCGGCGGCAACCTCCTTGAAAAGAACGGGGAAGAGGATAGCGTCATTGCCGGCTCCACGGTGAATGTGGAGAGCGGCACGGTGGCCGGCGAGATCTATGGCGGCTCCTATGTGCGCAATACCGCGGGCACGTCCGAGGTTGCCAATACGACGGTGAACATCAGCGGCGGCACCATTGGCGCCAAAGTGCCGCAGGGCTGGGCGCAGTATGTTGTGGGTGGTGGCAAGGCCATGAGCAACGCTACGACGACCGAATCCTCCGTCATGGGTACCGCTGCGGTGAACATCAGCGGTGGTGACATCACGCGTGGCGCCGTGGTGGGCGGCGGCTTTGCCCGTGCCCAGGGAGCCAGCGGTTCCGCTACGGCCAACGTGGAGGACTCCGTTGTCAACCTCACCGGCGGCAGCCTGGTGGGCGTCGTGGGCGGCGGTCTGGCTGAAAACCTGGGTACTACGCGCAGCTCTGCTACGGCCACTGTTACGGCCACTGCCAGCCTGACCATCGACGGCAACGCCACGGTCAACGGCATCATCTACAAGGGCAATGATGGCGAAGACACGTCCTCTTCCGCGGCCGTCATCGGCGGCGGTCTGGCCTACAGCAAGAATGGCTCGAAGGCTATCGCCTCTGTTGAGACCGCCAACACCACCATCAACGGCGGCACCATCAATGGTGGTGTCTATGCCGGTGGCATGGCTGATGGTACCGGTGCTAAGGCTGAAGTGACCAACGCCAACCTGACCATCAAAGGCGGCACCATCAATGGTAATGTCTACGCGGGCGGTTATGCCCTCAATGGGGGTAAGGCTGACGTAACCACCGCCATCATCACCCTCGACGGTACGGGGGCCAAGGTCAATGGTGACTTCGAAGGCAATACGACCAGCACCCTGACCTTCAACAACTACGACGACAAGTTCAACAACGCCGCTTATGGCTTTGGCACGCTCAACGTCGCTGAAGGCTCCAACGTGCGGATGGATGCCGTGGTTTCGGGGAAGCAGGGAACCGCGGAAGACCCCCAAACCGGCTTCTTCGGTGCTCGCCATGACGCGGAGGGCTCCAGCAATCCGATTACGATTACGGGCGGGGGCACTATCACGGCTAAACAATTCCATGTGAGCACTAACGCCAACGTGACTATCGCGCACGGTAACGTGGTTGCTGACGACGTGCAGGTCCAAAGCGCGACGCTCAAGGTGGGGGGAGAGTCGACGTCTGCCAGCCTCACCGTTAACGAAAAGCTTATTATCGATAAAACGCATCCGGGGAACCAAAATATCGACGTCGAAAACCTCGGTACGCTTACTCTGGGCAAGAACATCGTTCTTGATGAAAATGGCGAGCTGAAGGCCGAGTACCTCGACACGGTCCCGTCCCATGTCAAGGCTGGTGGTACCCTCAAAATCAACGGCCTGGACGGCAAGAAGCTGACCGACAAGGAGCTTGCCTCTCTGCAGGGCCTCCTTGACTCCAACATCCCGGATATCGCTCCTGGAGAGGGTCTGCTGGATCTCGGCGGTGCGGATCTCGGTGTGACCCCCGGTCCCGACGGCACCGTCAACTATGACAAAGTTCAGGGCATCACCACCAACAGCCTGAAGGATACGACCGTTGCCGTGACTGATGCCCAGAACAAGGACGGCATCTCCGGCGGCTTCCAGGCAGTAAAGCTGACGGGGGACGACACGGAACTGAATGCCAAGGGCACGCTGGTTCTGGCCGGCAGCCAGAACGGCGGTGAGCTGGTCATAAATGAGAATGACACCGCTCCCGACCTTCGTGTGGGCGGCGCCTATACTGCGAGGGATACCTCCGCTGTGACCCTGGGCCTTGCGGATGCCAACAACTCGGGCACGGTGGGGACCGTTACCTTGAATGCCGGCACGGATAATAAAGCCACCCTCAATGTCATTGGGGCGGGGGCTGCCGAGTTCACAATCGGTGATATTCGGGCTAACGAATCGACCAATACCATCAACGGGGCTGGGGCGACCCTCAATTCGGGTAACATCACCACGGAGAGCGGTACGAAGGCCCTCGATAAACTGAACATCACCAGCGGCATCGTGAACGCCTCGGGTAATGTGAACATCACGGATGTGGCTCTGGCCAATGGTGTTCTGTCCGCCAATGAAGTACCCGCCACTGCCGAGGGTGTGCCTGCCACCGGTGACATCACTCTGGGCACTCTCTCCGGTCAGGGCTCGGTGGTTGCCGACAATGCCCTGACGGTGACGGATGCCTACAACGGCGCTGATACGGATGCGCTGGGCCTGCAGGCTGACACGCTGACCACCGCCGACTTTGATTCCACCAAGGGCGACGTGGTCATCAAGGCCGCCAAGTGGGATGCCAACGGCGCGACTACCCTCAAGGGTGATGCCGTCGAGCTGACCAAGGCTGGCACCTTTACGGACGTCTTCGCCATGGACGGCGGCACGCTCGTGGCCCAGAGCGGCGATGATGCCAATCTTGCCACGCTGACCTTCAACGGTGACGCCACCTTCACCAATGGTGCCGTGGCTGTTGTGGACAGCATCAAGATGGACGGCAACGACACGAGCCTTATCGTCGGCGAAGCCAAGTCCGACGGTGTGAGCCTGGTTGTCAAGGAAATGACCACCACGGCTGGTACTGGTACCCTGACCTTCGATCCTGACTGGGGTTATGCGTCCAACAACGTTGCTACCGAAAAGCTGAACTATGATGCGGCCAGGGATAGCAATGTGGTGAACAACCATCTGCAGGTCGGCCGCAACAGCTATGTGGCTCTGGGTACCACGGATAAGGGCTGGCTGCCTTCCGTGGTGCAGGGTGGTCTGCGTGAGGACGGTGTGGAGACCGTACTTGGTCTGGCCAAGCCCCTTGTTATCGACTCCACCACTACCAGCCCCGGCGTCGTCACTGGTAGCATCGAGCTGAACAGCGATGCCAGTTATGGCGGCACGTGGACTGGCACTGGCAATACCGCCACCTTTGGCGACAACAGCCTGCTGGTGGTCGATGGCAATGCCATCTTTGGCGACAAGGCGGCCATTACGTTTAATCCTGATTCTACTGTCGCTACCGACAGCACCCTCAAGGTGGCCGAAGGTGCCAAGCTGCTGGTCACCGATGCCGTGGCCGGTCAGACCTACACCATCGTGGACAAGGTCGCTAGCGTGACTGGTATGACGGCTGGGGAGCCGTTTGCCGGCTGGAAGACCGAAGGCCTGTCCACCACCACGGACATGATCTCGCTGGGCGATGCCAAGTTTGACAGTACGAACAAGAAGGTCACCACCTCCGCCGTGCGCAATGACGCCCATACCGTGTTCCCCAACCTGAGCGACGGCATGGCCAACGCGGTGAACGACCTGTACACCGGTCGCAAGGACAGCACGGGCAAGTCCGTGGACTACGCCGACGTCAACTCCGACCAGATGGGCGTGCGCTTCCTGAGCCGTGCCACGGACAACCGCTTCCTGGGCGCTGACAAGGAAGCCGCCGCTGCCACCATCGAAAGCGCTGCCCGCATCGCCTTTGCCGGCGCCGTGCCGCAGATGACCAAGATGGCTTCCGACGCGGGCAGCAATGCCGTGGTCAACCGTCTGGGCTTCGCCAACCCGGCCGACGGCGCGCAGGCCATGGATGCCGAAGGCAAGATCGTGGATCGCAACACCACCGGCTTCGCCCTCTGGATCGCACCCCTGTGGCAGAGCCAGCACGGCTGGGGTATGGAAGCCGACAACCTCGACTACGGCTTCAACGGCAATCTGGGCGGCGTCTCCCTGGGTGCCGACTACACCCTCGAGAACGCCATCCGCGCCGGTATCACCTTCAATATCGGTGGCGGCTATGCCGAATCCAGCGGCGGCGACCTCAACAGCACCGAAAACCGCATGAGCTTCTGGGGCCTGGGCGCTTACGCCGGCTGGAACTACGAGAACTTCGGCCTCATGGCCGACGTGTCCTACACCAGCACCTGGAACGACCTCAAGCAGGACATGGACAGCCGCATGGGCATGGGCGATCTGGAAGCCGACGTGCAGGCTACGGCCATCAGCGCCGGTCTGCGGGCCGAGTATCTGCTGCAGACCAGTGCGATGGACATCATCCCGCATATCGGCGTGCGCTACATGAGCCTCAATACCTGGGGCTTCGATGCGGAAAGCAACGGCGGCACCGTGCTGGAAGGCGACGGCTTCCATCAGGACATCTGGACCTTCCCCGTGGGCGTGACCTTTACCAAGGACTTCACCCTGGACAGCGGCTGGTCCTTCAAGCCCAGCATCGACTTCAGCGTGATCCCGGCCGCCGGCGACATCAAGGCCAAGCAGGACGTGGCCTTCACCGGCCTGCCCGGCAGCTATGAAGTGGAGACCCAGATGATGGACTACCTCACCTGGCAGGGTGGCGTCGGCCTGGAACTGGGTAACGACACCATGAGCTTCGGCGTCAACTACACCCTGCAGGCCGGTCAGCACACCACCGGCCACGGTGTGTTCGGCAGCTTCCGTTACGAGTTCTAAACATCCAGCCTGGCCGTTGAGAGTCACGACCGCCGCGCTTCAACAGGGCCGGTCTCCGCACCTTCCGGGGAACCGGCCCTGCTGGTTTTCCGGTCCGCAACGGATCTTCCTCTTCGCTTCCCCAACATTTCCACCGACAACTGATCCATATCATGGAATGCACAAGAATTACTCAGGTGGGTAAAAACACACTCCAAGGAAGAGAGCCATGCCCCATCTTTCCCGTTTTTTGTCCGGCCTTGCCCTCATGCTGACCCTGCCCCTGTCCGGTTGCCTGGACACCGGCCCTGACGTGGTCTGCGTGGATGTGGAACGCGTCCTCAGCCAGTCCAAGGCCGCGCAGCAGGCCAACGAGCATCTGGGCAAGGTCCAGACCATCCTGCAGAACGGCCTGGCCGCCTATCAGGAAGAACTGAAAAAAAGCCCTGAAGAAAAGCGCCAGCAGGAGCTGCGCCAGGGGCTGACCCTGCTGCAGCGCCAGATGGCCCTGGAACAGGCCGCCGCCCGCGACGTGGTCAGCAAGCACATGCTGGCCCAGATCGAAGCATGGCGCGCCGACAAGGGCGACGTGGCCGTCATGGCCCGCCAGAACGTCCTTTCCGCTCCTGCGTCCATGGACATCACCGCCGAGATCATCAGCCGCATGGATGCGGGCAGCGTCCAATTCGCCGAGCTGCCCCGGGTCAGCATCCGGACCCATGCCGACGGCCCCGACGAAAAGGCCGGCAAGGAAGAAAAGACCGGCAAGAACGACAAGGGCGCCAAAAACGAAAAGAAGTAGAAAAGACGAAGTAGAAGAGAAGCAACAAAGAAACAGAAGAATTTCTTGCCCGTCACAACCAGACAGGAGGATATCCCCATGCCCGCCCTGAAAAAAACTCCCGCCAACAGCCATGCCCCGGAACAGCAGCCCGAACAGCCGCAGATGCGTGTGGCCATGCTGCCCGCCCCCGGTATGGGCACCATCTATGCCAATGCCTTCCAGACCACCTTTGCCCGTGGCGAGATCCTGCTCACGGCCTGCGTGAGCCGTCAGGAAAACGACCAGCAGGGCCCGGTGCTGGCCGTCCGGCCCCAGCAGGCCATCGGCATGAGCCCTGAGAGCGCCAAGCGCCTGGCTGCCGCCCTGGTGCAGGCCATCCAGCAGTACGAGGCCCAGTACGGCGAGATCAGCCTGTAGCCCGCGCCTTCCGCATCTTTTCTGATACGCCGGATAAAAACGCCTGAGGACAGTCCTCAGGCGTTTTTTCGTGACGGGCTCCGCGACGGCCCGCCCCGAGGCCCATCCGTTCCGTTTTTTCCGGCCGTTTTGTATTGCCGCTCCAAAGCGCGCATGATATGCTTCCACGAACGCAGTCCAGCGCGACCGGGAAGATCACGCGCCGGCGGGGGATGCATGCCGGTAAGCCGTATGCGGCGCTGCGCCTTCCAGACCTTCAAGACAGGAGCATGTTCATGGATCCGTTTGACGCGGGTTGGCTCTCTCTGCTGCCGCCCATCATCGCCATCACCCTGGCCCTGATCACCAAGGAAGTCATTTCCTCCCTCTTCCTCGGTATTCTCAGCGGCACCGTCATCTATTGCCTAGGCATGGGCACGGGCGACCTGATCATCAAGCCCGTGGAGATCGCCTTCACCACCATGGTGAACAAGGTCGATTTCAACATCATCATCTTCTGTACCCTGCTGGGCGCGCTGGTGTTCACCATCTCGCGTGCCGGCGGTACCCGTGCCTACGGCAACTGGGCCACCAAGCGCATCAAGAGCAAACGCGTGGCCATGCTCTCCACCGGCGGCCTGGGCGCCTTCATCTTCATCGACGACTATTTCAACTGCCTCACCGTGGGCACGGTCATGCGCCCGGTGACGGACCGTTACAAGATCTCCCGCGCCAAGCTGGCCTACGTCATCGACGCCACCGCCGCCCCCATCTGCATCATCGCGCCCATCTCCAGCTGGGCCGCCGCCGTGGGCAGCAACCTGAAAGCCACCGGCGCCTTTGAAAGCGACTTTGCCGCCTTCGTGGCCACCATCCCCTACAACTTCTACGCCCTGTTCTCCATCATCATGGTGGTCATGGTCTGCCTGGGCAACTTCGACTTCGGCCCCATGCGCAAGGCCGAACTGCGCGCCCAGCAGGGCGAACTGGGCAACGTGGACGCCGAACAGGCCGAGATGGGCGCCAGCGCCAAGGGCCACCTGATGGACATGCTCGTGCCCATCGGCAGCCTGATCGTCTTCGCCGTGCTGGCCCTGCTCTACAGCGGCGGCTACTGGGGCAGCGATCCCGCCTACCACACCCTGGCGGCGGCCTTCGGCAACTGCAGCGCCTCCAAGGCCCTGGTCTGGGCCTCCTTCGGTGCCATCACCGTGGCCTTCTTCATGTTCGTGCCCAGAGGGCTCATGAGCCTCAAGTCCTTCATGGACTGCGCCGGTGAAGGCATGAAGGCCATGATGCCCGCCAACACCATCCTGGTGCTGGCCTGGGCCATCAGTGGCGTGTGCCGTGACCTGCTGCAGACCCCGCTCTTCGTCAAGACCCTGGTGGCCGACGGCGGCATCTCCGGCGGCCTGCTGCCCGCCATCATCTTCGTGGTGGCCGGCTTCCTGAGCTTCTCCACCGGTACCGCCTGGGGCACCTTCGGCATCCTGATCCCCATCGTGGTGCCCGTCGCCCAGGCCGTGGATCCCAACCTGGTGCTGATCTGCCTGTCCGCCACCCTGGCCGGCAGCGTGTTCGGCGACCACTGCTCGCCCATCTCCGACACCACCATCCTGTCCAGTGCCGGCGCCGGTTGCGCCCATCTGGAACACGTCTCCACACAAATGCTCTATGCCTGTGTGGTGGCGGCCAGCAGCGCGGTGGGCTACATGGTCTCCGGCCTCATGCACGGCAGCCTGCTGCCCGGCTTCGCCTCCGGCCTGGTCTTCATGGTGGTGACCATGCTGGTGCTGCGCCGGCGCCACAAGCAAAAGGACGCTGCCCAGGCCTAGCCGGGCTTTCCGCCATACCGACGAAAAAGGCGCTTCCCCGAGGGGAAGCGCCTTTTTTGCGTCATGCGAACGATCAAGCCGGGAGGAGACGGATCAGGAAGCCGAACCGGCATCCTCGTCCTTGTCGTGTCCCTTGCTGCCCTGCAGCTTGCGGAAGATGGTGCTGCGGTTGACCTGGAACAGCTCCGAGACCCGGCGGACGGAACCGTGCACCTCGATGGCCCGGCGCAAAAAGTCCCGCTCCATGTCGGCGATGATCTCGCGCAGGGGCCGGGCCTGCATGAGCACGGCATCCAGATGGCCGCCGCTCTCGTCGTGCAGGCCGCTGATGCTGGACGGCAGGTCGCGGGGCGAGATGCGGGGCCCCTGGCGGGTGATGACCAGGCTGTGGACCAGGTTCTGCAATTCGCGCACGTTGCCCGGCCAGCGGTACTGGGCCAGCATGTCCAGCGTGATGTCCATGAAGGCCAGCTTCTTGCGGTATTTGGTGGTGTACTGGCGCAGAAAGAGCTCCGCCAGCACGCGCACGTCCTCGGGCCGCTCGCGCAGGGGCGGGATGCGTACCGTGCCCACGTTGAGACGGTAGAACAGGTCACGGCGGAAGGTGCCCGCCTCCACGCATTCCTCAAGGTTGCGGTTGGTGGCGGCGATGATGCGCACATCCACCTTGCGGGGCTGGGAGCTGCCCACGCGCACGATCTCGTTGTCCTGCAGCACGCGCAACAGACGCGTCTGCATGGAAAGGGGCAGCTCGCCCACTTCATCGAGGAAGATGGTGCTGCCGTCGGCGATCTCGAAATAGCCGGGCTTGCCCTTGCTGGACGCACCGGTGAAGGCACCGGGCACATAACCGAAGATTTCCGATTCCGTCAGGGTCTCGGAGATGCCGCCGCAGTCCACCTTGAGCAGGATCTTGTCCTTGCGGCGGCTCCAGCGGTGGGTCAGGCGGGCGAACACGTCCTTGCCCACGCCGGTCTCGCCCATGATGAGCACGGTGGCGTCCGTGCTGGCGTAGCGCTTGAGCTCCATGGCCACCGACTGCATGGCGCTGCTGGCGAAGACCGGTTCCAGGTCGCGCCCCTGGGACTGGGCCACGAAGGCCAGCTTGTCGTTGATCTCCTTGATGAGCTTGCGCTGCTCGCCGGTCTGCTCGTTGAGCTCGGCCAGGCGGGTCTCGTCGCGCACGAAGGTGACCA
>ERZ827520.1897-NODE-1897-length-21708-cov-4.149910_pt1 | contig 21708 bp, 21 predicted proteins | sample MGYA00519581_ERZ827520 | MGnify/ENA primary metagenome ERZ827520 (study PRJEB31778, sample SAMEA3449339) | human gut metagenome | biome: human gut; feature: human-associated habitat; material: faeces | place: United Kingdom | collected 2010/2012 ...
TATTAGGCCCTTATAGGGCCTGTTCAAACCACCCGTTCAACGGGTGGTTTTGATTGGCTTTTGCGTCCTTCTGCTTTATCGGAAAGCCTTCTGATATACGCCGAGCACCAGCTCATAGGTGCAGGGACGGGGATTGCCGCCGGTGCACACGTCCGCCATAGCCGCTCGGGCAAGATCGGGCAGATCCTCTTCCTTCACGCCGATTTCGCTCAGGGTCTGGGGAATGCCAATGTCGAGCGACAGGCGGCGAACCGCCCCAATGGCGGCAGCGCGGTAGGTTTCGGGGGTCATGCCGTCTACCCCTTCCACACCCATGGCGCGGGCGATTTCCCGGAATTTCTCGCCGGTGTACTCTTTATTGAACTCCATGACATAGGGGAGGAGCACGGCGTTGGCCACGCCGTGGGGCGTATCGTAGAACGCGCTGAGGGGGTGGGCCATTCCATGAACGACGCCCAGGCCGACGTTGGAGAAGGCCATGCCGGTAACATACTGGCCAAGGGCCATATCCTCCCGGCCCTGCGGATCATTTTGGACCGCGGCTCGCAGCGAACGGGCGATGATCTTGATTGCCAGCAGGTCGAGCGCGTCAGGCAGCTCCCAGGCGCCAAGGGTGGTGTATCCCTCAATGGCGTGGGTCAGCGCGTCCATACCGGTGGCGGCGGTCAGCCCTTTCGGCATGCTGGCCATCATATCCGGATCGACAACAGCGACCACCGGGATGTCATGCGGGTCCACGCACACGAATTTCCGGCGGTTGGCCTCGTCGGTGATGACGTAATTGATGGTGGTTTCCGCCGCGGTGCCGGCTGTGGTGGGAACCGCGATAATCGGGACGCAGGGATTTTTCGTATCCACCGCGCCTTCCAGGCTGACAACGTCGGCGTATTCAGGGTTATTCATAATGATGCCGATGCCCTTGGCTGAATCGGTCGGGGAGCCGCCGCCGATGGCGATCAGATAATCCGCCCCCGCCGCGCGGAAAGCTTCGATCCCGGCCTTGACCACCTCTACGGAAGGGTTGGCCTTGACCTGATCGAAGATTGTGTAGGCGAGTCCCGCTTCGTCCAGCAGATCAGTCACTTTTTTGACCACCTGGAATTTGACCAGGTCCTTGTCCGTGACAATCAGCGCGTGCTGAAATCCCCGCTTTTTCACTTCGGCGGGTATCTCTTTGATCGCGCCCTTGCCGTGATAGCTTGTCTCGTTGAGAATCATGCGGTTTGCCATTATACATTCATCCTTTCCGTAGTGTTTTTCTTACTCTATGGTAGCATTTCCCGTCGGTGTTTACAATCCCCAGCCGAAAACTTTCATGGAATTGTAACATCTTGTTAAAAACGGAAACGTCGGGCCTCTATCCCCCATCGACATCTACACGGCGGTAATGCTGATGCATTGCCGCCTTTTCCTTATTCCAGACGTACTCCATGCTGAACGGAAGGAAATTATCCAGCGCTTTTCCGTAACCAAGCTCGGGGGGCAAATCCGCCAGACGGTATTTCCGATAGGCGGCGAAGGCGTTCGCCGCTGCCTGTCCCGATAATCCAAAGCAGCGGGTCAGTTCCGCTTCGCTTTCGATCCGGCAGAGAAAGAGCAGAGGAAGGGGAGCGATCAGGCAGCTGGTCAGCTCGTCCGCCGCGGCTTCGAGATAGCGTTCGTTGGGATAGGAGGGGAGCAGGTCGCCAGTGTCCGGTACATGTCCCAGATGAATATGACAGTATTCATGGAGCAGCGTCCACCGCCTTCGGCTGCGGGGTCGTACGTCGGCATTGTAAATAATGAAAAACTGCTTTTCCACGCAGGTGGAAAAGCCGTCGCCGGACACTTCCATCAGCCGTTCCCGGCGGATATCCGCCAACTCGGAAAACTGCTCATACGGCAGGATTTTGATTCCAGCCTGATTGGCCAGACGGACAGGATTCAGAGGAAAGGCCGTCACCCCGTTTTTCACGAAAATACGGCCGGCCTCTTCCGTAGCGCGGCGATAATCCGGTGAATAGAACATCAGAAGTCCTCGCCGTCGATCCCGTCTACCTTCTGCGGATCGAAGTGCCGGCCTTTCACCGCGGAAGCCGGCTTCCGTCCACGGGCTACGGCATAAAAGGCAATGGTGTTCCCCGTCGCATATCGTCCGCCGGCTACCATATCGTCGGCCAGGCGAACCAGCGTTTCCCGTCCCTGCTCGTTCATTGATCGGTAATTATCCAGCAGCCTTGACTGCTGGGCGTCCGCTACATCGGGAACGGCGTGGGGAGGCGCCGCTTCCTCCTTGGACCGAAGGGTGCTCTGGCCAATACTGTCCAGCTCGAGTCCCAGAGTCTGAAACACCTTCGCTACCGTGGTGACCGCCGTGCCGCCGATTCCCCTTTTGAAAATATTGTCCACCGTGGAATACGGCAGGCCGATTGCCTGTGTGAAGGCGCGTACGCTGCGATACTGAGATAGGATTTCCTGTTTAAGCTGTTCTTCGATCGAGAGGATTGCCGCCATTTCACTCACTCCTTACCGTTGTCGGATTGTTTGACCGGATTTTCATACGGAGGAGGTCGCTCCGCGCGGCGGAGATCATTCCGCTTTTCCGGTTCTCTCTGCAGATATTTCCATTATATCCTCTGCAAAAGAAAAAAGCAAGAATGATTTACTCAAAAAAGTTAATAACTTTTCGGATTCCCTTGACTTTTAATTCAATATAGTGTATTATATGGGTAAATCCTACAGATTTCTTCCAGTAGGTTTCGCAGTATACCTTTCAGGGGGAGGAAAGCCGCGAAAAGCCGGGGAAACTGAATACCAAATCGTCAAAAGAAAGGTGCGGAAAATATGCAGAGCATGAGAGACGCGGCGGGTACAACGAACACAAAAAAGCGAACGGCGGGGTATTGCAATCTGCGGGCGGAAATGGCGCGGTTGGGAATCACCAATGAGATGATAGCGGAAACCATCGGCGTAAACCCCGGAACGTTTTCCGCCAAGCTGAACCAACGGGGGAGACTGAAGCTGGAGGAAGCGGTCGAGATCCGGGAGGCCTATTTCCCGGAACTGACGGTGGATTACCTTTTCGAATTTCAGGAAGCGCCGAAGGAAACGGCCTGACCGTACCGCTTACCTTCGACGGAAGAAAAGAGGGCGTTGCAAAATCGCTTAATTTGCAACGCCCTCTTTTCGTTATGTTGTTTTTTACTGTTTCCTGGTCAGGATCGCCGACCGTTTATCCGGCCGGTTCCGTGATGACCACACCGGTATAATAGTAATGCAGAATGTCCTCCCAGTTTGAGCCCTGCCGCGCCATATAGTCGGCGCCGTATTGGCTCATTCCCACGTCGTGGCCGTAACCGAGGACGTTGAACACAAAGCGGCCGTTGTCATAAGCGGCGGTAAAGCAGGCGGAACGGAGGCCCAGCAGTTCCCGTACCTGCTTTCCGGTCATCTCCACTCCGCCGATAACGATGCCGGTCACGGTGCCGGAGGCGGATACTTTGGGATCGGCTGCGATCCATCCGGCGGGGTCGTCGCCCAGGGTACAGCCCTCCAACGAGACCAGCTTTGACTTCAGCTCGTCGGCGGTAAAGGAGACTGTCGATTGATAGGAGGGGGACAGCTTGTCGCCCGGGCTGGCTACCGGCTGGAGATAGGGAAGGGAACTGCCCCAGACCAGGACGGCGTCCTCAGTGGCGCCGGAGCTGATCGCATGATATGCCGCCAGAATGAGCTCGCCGTTATACGTGATCGTCCGGCCAAACACCGCATCCACCGCTTCGGTTACCTTTTTGTGATAGGCTTCATAATTTTCACCCCAGCGTTCTTTTAGCTCTTTGTCCGAGTAATAGCGGGGAAGACCGGACAGCGTGTCGGTGAAATCCGCCCCCTTGAGGGCGGCGTCCGGATCGGCGCGTTCCTGCGCCCGCTGTACGCTGTAATACGTGTAAGAGGCGACCGCCTGCGCCTTGAGCGCTTCCGCGTGATAGGTGGGATACATTTCGGCCGCCACCGTTCCTACAACAAAATCCCGGTCGGCCACTTCGTAAACCGTTCCGGTCTCTTCATCCAGCAGGCGGAACACTGCCGTTCCTTTGGCCGGGGAGGAACTGTTTGGCGACGATGACGAGGATTCGCTGCTTTCGGTTGTGGAGGGACGCACCAGGGGGAGTTCCGTATGGCCCCCCTCACTGTCCTTCCCGAGTAAGGGGAGAGGGATTAGCAGAAGAATGAGATACACGGCAAGAATCCACAAAACATAACGTTTCCAGTCTGTCACAGGCCTGCTCCTTTCCGTTCGCCGTATTCTTTCGGCCCGGCATGTCCGGACGGAAAACAAAAATGAATACGGAATTATTTAAACTTTCATCTTTTACAACAACAGATGCAAAAAACCGGAATGATTTTGAGCTTAAATGAATTGTAAAAATCGAAATATTGCATAATTTCTAAGAAAAGGATGAAAAAACGAAGACAATTCCTTGACTTTGCTCTGGGGAGTGCCTATAATCAATGGTAATGCGGCCTTGGGATGGCCCTTCGGAAAGGATTGTCCATGATGGAAGAAAATCGGAAAAAAATTGAGAGCGATACACTCACATCCTTATGTGATGAGTTTCGGAAAAATAACCGGATCGAACCGGAAAAATTTGAGAAATACGGTGTGAAAAGAGGACTCCGCAACGCGGATGGAAGCGGCGTGATGGCCGGGCTGACCCTGATCTGCAATGTGCATGGATATGTAATCAACGAGGCGGAGCGCTCTCCGGTAGAAGGGCGGCTTATCTATCGCGGCTTCGATATTCATGACCTGGTGAACGGCTGCATGGAAGAGGACCGCTTCGGCTTTGAGGAAACCGTGTGGCTGCTGTTGTTCGGCAAGCTGCCCGCCCGCTCCCAGCTGGAGCGGTTCAGCGCCCTGCTGTCCGAATGCCGGGAACTGCCGGAATATTTCGCGGAGGATATGATTATCAAGGCGCCCTCTCCGAACATTATGAACAAGCTGGCCCGTTCGGTTCTCGCGCTGTATTCCTATGACGACAATCCCGAGGATTTGTCCATGGAGAACGTGCTTCGCCAGTCGATCGAGCTGATCGCCATGCTCCCCACCATCATGGGGTACGCCTATCAGGTTAAACGACGCCATTACGACAAGGAGAGCATGGTTCTCCATCCGACCCTTCCCGGCCTGTCCACGGCGGAAACCGTCCTGCGTTCTATTCGGGCGGAGCCCGTCTATACCAAGGAGGAGGCGCGGCTGCTTGACCTCTGCCTGATGCTGCATGCCGAGCACGGAGGCGGGAACAACTCCACCTTCGCGGCGCGGGTGCTTTCCTCCTCCGGCACCGATACCTATTCCGCCATCGCAGCGGCGATCGGCGCCCTGAAGGGACCCCGCCACGGCGGTGCGAACATCAAGGTCATGGAGATGCTGGATTACATCAAGGAAGGCGTACGGGACTGGGAGGACGACGAGGAGATCGCTGCTTTCCTGACCCGGCTGATCAATCGGGAAGCGGGGGACCGCGCCGGCCTGATTTACGGAATGGGCCACGCCGTCTATACTCTGTCCGATCCCCGCGCCGTCATCCTCAAGGAAGCCGCCCGGGGGCTGGCGGAGAAAAAGGGACTCGGCCCGGACTTCCGCCTGCTGGAGGCGGTGGAACGCCTGACTCCCGGCGTGTTTGCCCGGACCAAGGAGAACACCAAGGCCATGTGCGCCAACGTCGACCTGTATTCCGGCCTGGTGTACCGTACCCTTGGTATCCGAGAGGAGCTGTTTACCCCTCTGTTTGCCGTGGCGCGGATGGCGGGCTGGTGCGCCCACCGCATCGAAGAGCTGCTGACCGGCGGGAGGATCATCCGCCCCGCCTACAAGGCGATTGCCCGCCCGCAGCCATATCTGCCGCTGGAAGACCGGTAACGCTGAAAAAACGGGTTCCGCGCCGTGCTGTTCGCTGTTATGCGGCCATATTCGAGCCGAATCCGGGAGAAAATAAAAATTCGGGCTTTTCTTTCCCGCCTTTCTGCTATATAATAGCGGAAGGGCGTTTTTTCTGTTCATCCGGGAACGGTTGGGGAGGAAACGCCGCGCCCTTTTGCCGGCGAAGGAACGGGCCGGCGGGTTTCTTTCTGTCAATCCGGCGTCTTTCCTCCGGCGGAAAGAGGCCTTTTGAATTTTACTGTGCCGGAAGGAAGGAACGGACCCATGCATACAATTGTTCGGAAATCCGCCGCTTTTGTGGCGCTGGCGGCTGCGTTGGCCGCCACGGTGATGCGTATTCTCCTGACTCCGCAAATGCAGGACGCCAACAACGGCACTTTTCATCTGAGCTACGCGGTGATCGCACTCATGGTGGCGGCCTTTGTGGCCGTTCTGGTGCTGATTCTGGCCGGAAAGGGAACAGTTCCCCGCGTGTCGCAGCTGAGTGCCCGGGCGCGGCTTCCTCTCGCCATCGCCGTGCTGGCGGCGGGGGGAGTTCTGGCGACCGCTTCCCTGTTTGACAGCTGGCTCTGGCTGCGGTACGGAATTACGCCGCCGCCGAATACGATGGTCATCAGCCCGCTGGACGCGGGTTCCCTGGCGCTGACGCTGCTTTTTGGCGTGCTGGGCGGCTTTTTCCTGCTTTGGCTGGGGATTGCCCTCGCAAGCGGCACGGTCCGCCGCACCACTCCGCTGGCGCTGACGGCCCTGGCCCCGGTGCTTTGGATATGGTTCCGCCTGGTTCGGTACGAGCTGTCCTATGCCAGTGCGGTGCAGGTGTCCCAGAGCTTTTATGATTTTGTGATGCTGATCTTTACAATGCTGTTTCTTTTCTCCTTCGCGCGGTATATCAGCGGAACGGGGGAAAAAACCGAACCGGAGAAGACTTCCCGGATGCTGCTGGTCTATTCCCTGTGTACGGTCATTATGTCTTTGTCCGGTCCGATTACCAGTATCGCACTGTACATGACCGGAGAAACGGCGGCGTACGAGGCCAGCCGGCTGGCTGGCTTCCCTGATCTCGGCATGGGTATTTTCGCCCTGTGTACGGCGCTAGTTCTGCTGTTCGCCCGGACGGTTCCGGACGACGCGCTTCCGGAGGAGACCGCCTCGGCCGATGATGCGGCGGGGGAATCGGGAGAAGAGAATTCCATCTCGGAAACAGAGGAGAAGTCGGAGGAAACCGCCGCGGATATTCTGGATGATCTCCGCGGCGGCTATCGCGAATAAAACGCGGCGCTTGAGTCGTAGTCTTCCCTTTCAGGACGTCAAAAACCATGGGCGCGTATCCGTCAGGATACGCGCCCATGGTTTTTCTTATTATTGAATCCGCGGCCGTGCCAGACTCCGCAGCCGCCGCGGCAAGGAAGACTGCCGATCGATCGGGTAGGTTTACTGACCGTCCTTGTTTCCCTTTTTCGCAATTTTACGCTGCAGGCTTTTCATCTTCATTTTCCGGAAAAACAGGCGAATCTTCTTCCAGAAAATACCCACGGCTACGCCGCAGGCGATCACTACGCCGGATATCACCTGAATGATATAGGAAGTGGCGGCCGGATCCAGATAGGCCTGTGCGCTCGCCATCAGGAACAGGGCGAGGAAGAAAGCGAGGAAAAGTTTACGGGACAGGCAGGACAGGGCTTTTTTCATGAAACTACGCATCCTTTCATGCTGTGATTGACGGCATATACGTGCAGAGACCCCAATAAGCGCGGCCCCCATAAGCGGCAGCCGACGCTGTTTACAGCGATTCGCCGGCGGCTGCTTTCGCTTCCTGCCGCTCTACCGCCTCGATGATATACCGGGCGCCGGCTTCCGCTCCATGCCCGATATTGTACAGGGTTTCCTGCATCGCTTCTTCGATCGCTCGCCGGTAATCGTCGGCGTGGTCCAGCAGGTAACGCACGGCTTCTTCCGTTTCCCCGGCCTGTTCCTCGTCCAGAGAACGGCCGATCCGGTCCCGCAGGGAAATCTCAACCGGTACGCAGGGCAGCTTGTCGTAATCCGGATTCAGAACCTTCATCGGCGTATTGATAAACAGGCACGGCTTTTTGGTGGCATAGGAAAACTCCACGCTGATGCCGGACCAGTCGGTAATGACCAGATCGGAGGTAAAGATCGTGACATTGGAGGAAAAGTCGGTTTCGATCCGGAAATCCTCGCCGAAACGGCCCTGATACTGTTCCATCAGCTTGTGCATTTTGGCGGGATACCGCTTGATAAACTCCGGATGCGGCCGAACGGTAACGTCGTAGCCTTTGCCGAGCAAGCTTTCCAGCATGGGATGAATGGAACGCTCCAGAATGTTTCCATCCTGCCAAGAAGGAGCGATCAGGATTTTTTTGACCGCATTTTTCGGGTGATCCATTCCTTCATAATCCGCGACCATCTCGTCGATCAGGGGATACCCGCAGTCAACCAGCGTTTTTTCCTTCAGGTGATAGAATTTTTCCAGTTCCCGGATTTCCCGACGCTGATGCGGACCGGCGCAAAGCAGAGTGTCGTAATGGTCGAACGCGCCCTTGGCCACGTTCATATGCAGGCTGAGAGGGGCATGGGACAGATAAATATATTCGATATCCTTGCGGACCATGGAACGCTTCAGGTGGTACACGTCCAGATGCGGCGTGGTGCAGACCATCACGTCACAGTCCATCATCATGAACAGGGGAATCAGGCGGTTGTCGTCCACATAGTAGGGGACGACCCGAGGATTGTTCAACTGGAACACCTGATCGTTCGGGTCGCTGGTCAGATAATGCACCGTGAGGTCGGAGTTTTCCAGAATCTTTTGAATCTGCGCTTTGAAGTATTTATAAAAGCCGCTTTTTTCGGAGTAATACACCAGTTGCTTTGGGTTGTCCGCAGCCAGAAAGCGCTTGTAATCCGCCTTGGACCGCGCCTTCTGCTCTTTGGTCGGCTTCAGAGACTTTTCCACCGCCCGGCTTTCCGCCAGCGCCTTTTTACTTTCCGCCAGCGCCTCATAGTCGATGTATTTTTTCGGGTCGTACAGCCAGTTCATCAGGTGCAGGGTTACAATAGCGATCAGATTGCCGAGAATCCAGTAAAACGCGACGCCCGCCGGTACAATGAAGGCGAAATAGGTGGAAAAAGCGGTCAGGAAGATCGCCATCCCCCACCGGCCGAGAAAGCCCTGTTCCTTTTGCAGGACGTTTTCCCTGTTCTGGAACACGCATAGCAGGAAGGAGCTTCCGCCGGAGCAGAGGGGAAACAGCCAGTACGGGTCCAGCTGAGTCAGGCTGGGAAAATGGGCGAAATTGACGCCGAACAGGGTCAGGTGGAGGTTTTGGATGGCGGCGATCGCGCCGCTCACATCCCCGCCCGGAACCGAAAGCGCGGCAAAGCTGCCGAGGGCGGCGGGATCCTTGATCAGCTCGATCACCTTGAGCTGTGCAGTAGAGCCGAGAGGCCCGCCGGCAAGCTGCTCCGCCTGCGCGGTAAAAGCGGCGATGACGGCTGGGTCCATATGCAGCAAATGCTGCAGCGGATTATACACCACCGAAATCAGCCCCAGAATGATGGGAATCTGGATCAGCATGGGGATGATGCCAATCAGAGGATGGTAATTCTCCCGCTTGTAGAGAGCCATCTGCTCTTCGGCTATTTTATCCTTGTCGCCGACAAAGCGGGCGGCGATAAAGTTGAATTCCGGCTGGAGCTTAACCATTTTGATTGAGTTTTTCTGGACCCAGATGTTGATGGGCAGGAGCACAATCTTGGTCAGCAGGGTAAACAGAAGGATAGCCAGTCCGTAATTCGCGCAAAGACGATAGCACAGCCACATGACATAGCCCAAAGGCGTGCCGATAAAGGTGTTGATGAATTCCAAAAAGGGCGCCATCCTCTCCGGGTGGAATTTATCCGCGTCGCTGCGAAGACCCGTCCCGCTGCTACAGGGACTGGTCAGAATTTTGTAAATTCCACTTGTTTTTGACGGTATAACCACCTAAATTTTAATTATAATGTGCGGTTAATCATTTGTCAATGCTTTTCCAAAGCGGAGAGCAGGGGAATAGTGGAATGAGAGGAATAAAAATAAGGAACAGAGAGGAAAGGCATTCTCAAAGTCAATTCATCGACTTTCGGTCATCTCTATGGTATAATGTCGGCAGGGAGAAATGCGACAGCATTTCTCGATTGCGCCGCCGGAAAGCGTTGGCAGAGAACCCGGCTGGGCGGCGCTATGGTATAATGTCGTTAAGGAAAAACGCGACAGCGTTTTTCGATGCGCTGCAAGCAAACGCCGGCATAGAACCGAGCTGGGCGGCTTACTGCAAAATACCGTTTGGGAGAAATGCCTCTGGCATTTCTCAAGAGCGCCGCAAGCAAACGTCAGTATAGAACTGGGCTTGGCGGCGCTCCCTTCACCCAATAAACACAAAATGGCGCTATGCTTATAATAAACGAAATACTTGTCCGTGCAGGGTTTCCGGGAAACCGCATTCTATCGGGCGTTTTGCCCGGCCTGGGCTTTCCGTTCGGCGAGGCGGCTGTAATCCTCTTGCAGATATGCAGGGGAGAGGCTCTTTTACCGAGTTTTTCCCACTCATGGGGATCGCCATGAAAGGCAGTGTGAAAGGGAAATACAGGTGAAGCGGAACACCGTGGAAAATATGGACAAGCTGGAGAATTCTCCGCCGGGCCGTAATCCGGCGGCAAAAATGGGAAAAAGGGGGAGTTCCCTTGGAACAGAAAAAACAGCCGCTGATTTTGATTGTGGATGATGAAGAGCGGATGCGCCGCGTCATCACCGACTATCTGCGGATCAAGGGATACGATACTATGGAAGCTGCGGACGGGGTGGAAGCGCTGGAGTGGTTTGACCGGCGGACGCCCGACCTCGTGTTGCTCGACGTGATGATGCCTCGGATGGACGGATGGGAGGCCTGCCGGGCGATCCATGCAAAATCCGATGTGCCGATCATCATGCTGACCGCCCGCGGGCAGGAGGAGGACGAGCTGCAGGGCTTCTCCCTGGGCGCGGACGAATACATCACCAAGCCCTTCAGCCTGAAAATTCTTCTGGCGCGGATCGAAGCGGTTCTACGCCGGGCAGCGGGCGGTCCAGCCGCGACGGACGCCGGGGCGGGAAACGAAATTTCCGGGCTGACGGTGGACCGGGACGGACGGGAGGTCCGAGTGGACGGAGCGCCGGTGGAGCTCACCTATACCGAGTTCGAGCTGCTGGCTTACTTGCTGGATAATCCCGGCATTGCCCTGTCCCGCGATCGGATTCTGGATGCGGTCTGGCGTTATGATTATTATGGGGATGCGCGGACGGTGGACACCCACATCAAAAAGCTGCGCAGCAAGCTGGGCGCGCGGGGGGAATATATCCGCACCATCCGCGGCGTCGGGTATAAGTTTGAGGTATGAGCGCCGGAACGCCTTTCCGGAAAAGTACGCCGCCAGGAAAACGAGGGCCGTTTATTATGAAGGAAACGATGCACACCGATCAAGCCGGTCATCAATCACCGCCGGGCAAACGCCGGTTCCGGCGTTCCATCGCCTGGAGGCTGTTCAGCAGCACCTTTCTGTGCCTGTTTATCCTGCTGGTGTTCAACTGGCTGCTGAACAATTTCGTCCTGGTTTCCTATTACCAGGACGTCAAGGAGAAAACGCTGGTCAGCGCCTTTGAGCAGATCGACATGCTGTATAACGGCAGCGCGGAGGAGGTGGAGCAGGAGGTCTACCGCCTGTACAGCGAGGAAAACGTGCGGCTGAAGGTATGGAACCGGTACGGCGTCCTTTGCAGCTCGTATTTCGATCCGCCTGCTGTGTTCTCCTACAACCTGCCGCTGGTGCTGCTGGAAAACGGAACCTATCAGATGGAAACCAGCGAGGATTCCCGCACCGGCTCCAGCTCCATCACACTGGTCGGCCGGTTCAGCAACGGCTATAGTGTGATGATGAGCACACCGGTCGCCGCTATCGAGGAAAGCATCGGGATTTCCAACCAGTTCCTGTTGATATCCGGCGGGCTGACCCTGCTGATCAGCACCGTGGTTATCCTTCTTTTTGCCCGTAGCTTTACCCGGCCGATCAAGGAGCTTTCCCGGGTGGCGGGCAGCGTGTCCGCGCTGGATTTCACCGACCGGTATACCGGTAAGCGGGACGATGAGCTGGGCGATCTCGGCCGAAGCCTCAACGCCATGTCCTCCGCGCTGGAATCCGCCGTATCCAAACTGAAATCAGCCAATCTGCAGCTGATGAACGACAATGAACAGAAGACGAAGCAGAACGAGGCCCGCCGCGCATTTATCGCCAATGTGTCCCATGAGCTGAAAACCCCGATCTCTCTGATTCAGACCTATGCCGAGGGCCTGAAAGAGGACATCGCGGGCGGGGCGGAAAACCGCAATTTTTACTGCGAGGTTATCGAAGATGAAGCCGGGAAGATGAGCACGCTGATCAGGAAGATGACCATGCTGATGCAGCTGGAAGCCGGGAATGAGCAGCTGACGATCGAGCGTTTCGACATCAGCGAGCTGCTGTACGGTCTGCTCCAGAAAAACCGTCCGCTCTTTGAGGATAAGGGCGTGACGGTCATCCCTCCGCCTCCCCGGCCGGTCTTTGTCTGGGCGGATGAATTTCTGATGGAAAACGTCCTGTCCAACTATCTGTCCAACGCGCTGCACCATGTGGATGAGCGCGGGCGAATCGCCTTGACCGTCTGTCCGAAGGAAAACGGACGGGTGCGGATCGCCGTGTTCAACAGCGGCAGGCCCATCCCGGATGAGGAGCTGCCCCGTATCTGGGAAAGCTTTTACAAGGTGGACAAGGCCCGTACCCGCGCCTACGGTGGGACGGGGATCGGCCTGTCGGTGGTCGCCGCCATCATGAACGCCCATCATATGCCCTATGGCGTGCTCAATCACGCGGACGGCGTGGAGTTTTATATCGAACTGGACGGCCGGACAACACGGACGGACGGCGGCTCCACCGCCATATAGGTCATTGCGGTGGGGCCTTAACCCACCGCCGCCATTCGATCGAAATTAAAAATCAATGGAGGGAACCAGGATGTTTCGACCCATCGCTCTCCCAGACCGGGATACGGTGATCGCTTTGATGAAGGAATTTTATCACTCCCCCGCCGTGCTTCATCCGGTACCGGAGGAAAATTTCGCAAAGACCGTCGACCTTGTCCTCGCCGGCAGTCCGTATGCCGACGCCTACCTGTTTGAAGTGGATGGAAAGGCTGCCGGCTACGCCCTGACGGCCAAAACCCATTCCAATGAAGCCGGCGGACTGGTCCTTTGGCTGGAGGAAGCCTATATCCTTCCCGCCTTCCGCGGCAGGGGACTGGGCGGCGCATTTCTGAAATTCCTGGCGAAAGACTATCCGGAGGAGGTCGCCCGCATCCGGCTGGAAGTTTCGGACGGCAACGAGGGCGCGGTCCGGCTGTATCGCCGCGCGGGATTTAAGGAGCTCGATTACCGGCAGATGTTCCTCGATTTTGCGTAAGGCTTCTGGTGTGAACAGTGCGAACGGTGTAAACATGCTCTGATTTTGTCCGACGGATAAAGCCGACGGTTTTCGTGTATACTATTTCCATCTTAGGATGGAAAGGCGGATGTGTGATGAAAAAGGTAATTTTGCATCTGAACGGCGGAGGGGACCCTCGGCAGGCCGGCCGGGCGCTGGGCGAGCTTTCGGGCGTTATGGCGACCGACATACAGGGGGACACGCTGATCGTCCATTGCGGGCAGAAGATGACCAGCCAGTCCCTGCTCAATACCCTGCAGAGCCACGGCTGCTCCGCCAGTGAGGTCGTGGAACGGTCGGAGCTTATCTGAACCGCCGGTACGGAAGCGGCTGGCTTCACCGGTTATGCTTCTCCGATTAAATTAGAATTTCATTCTGGTAGCTGGTTTCCAATCCCTCTTTGTAAATATGGGAGTCGTTAGAAAGCTGCAGAACGCGGGGGATGACCAATCCCTCGCCTGCGCCGAATTCGATGACGGTCATCCCCGTATGTCCCATGTCAAACCGTAGAGAAAAGAGCGGATACGGGATGTCTAGAACAGCGCTCAGAAAGGCCAGGCCGAATCCCTGATGGGCAAACAGCGCCACTCGCTCCGTATTGGGCCGGATAGCTTCATATCCGTTGACGGTATGGCGATACCCCAGCGATTCCAGAAAGGTATCGGCGTTTTCCTGGATTCGTTCAAAGCCCTGTTTCATCGTAGTGGCCTGTATGGCCGGGTGTTCATACCAGCGCTTTCCCAGCAGGAACATTTCCTCTGAGGCAAAGCACTGTCTCATGCGGCTGTCCAGGAATGCCCAGCAGGGATATCCTTCCTTATTGATTACCGTCATCTCTTCCCAGGCGTGTCCTTCGTTGCACCAATCCAACACGGTTGCCTGTAAGCGAAGCGCCCGACAGGTTGGTTCCGCCGTTTGCCGTGCGCGCCGGGAGCTGGAAACAAAGAGCTTGTCCAGCCCATGTAGGGAAAGACGTCCGGCCAGGGCCTCGGCCTGGCGGTGGCCAAGCGGCGTCAGGGAGTCCGGCGAATAGATGGGGTCTCCATGTCGGATGAAAAATAATAACATAACGTTTCTGTCGGGCAGGGAAGCCCGGCGCTCCTTTCTTCTGTTTACGGATTTATTGTGTAGAAAGCCTCTCCATCCCTCGCGTTTCTATGGATGGCGGACGGGTTGGGCCGCCGAGAGGGATCGTAACGCAAAACCACCGGAAAAGCCATGCGCTTCTCCGGTGGCTTTCGTTATGGGATCATGCCGTTGTGCGCCGCCGGAAAAGGCCGGAAGAGAATCCGGCTGGGGCGGCCAGGCTCAGAAGATGCCGGGGATGAGGTGGGCGATCAGCAGGCCGGCGGCAAAGGAGACCGCGTTGGCGGCCAGCGCATAAAGAACGGCCTGGGAGCGTTTCCGCGTCTTCTCAGCGTGCGGCGACCCGCCGGCAAGCCTTGGCAGCAGGGCGGCGTACAGCACGGCTTCCACGGCGAACACAACCAACTCCAATAAAACGTACCGGGCCGTAAACATCAGCGGGCCCTGGTTATAGTTGATGATATTCAGCAGCACGTTCAAAAGGGTCTGGGTGAAGACATTGGTGAGGGCGATCAACAGAATCGCTTTTTTCTTCCGGTATCCGAACAGCAGGGCGACGGCGAGCTCCAGAAGGATGGTGAGCACGATCCGGGCGAGCAGGGAGATCGTTTCCCAGGTGTGGTCGTAGCTCTGGACAGCCGCCAGGACGCCTTCGGCCGAAGCCCGGCTCGCGTCCACCATAAAATAGCTGTCGAAGGCATACCGCTCGTATATCCCACTGACGGCGAAGGTATCGCTCTCTGGAAAATACAGCAGGATTTTAAACGGGGAGGGAGGGTAATAGGTCCAGTCCAGACTTTTGGACTCGTCGCACCGCTGCAGCCATTGCAGAAAGTAATAGCCATCGGCGTCCTCATACCCGACGAAGGCTTTCCAGATTTCGTATTCCGGATTCCCTTCGCGGTAGCGGGCGGTCTCTTCCTTCCCATCCCAGGCGGTTTCGGGACCGGTCGATTCCCGCGCGGAAAGCAGCGTGCCATAGCATACCTCGCCGCCGAGACCGTCAAGGGTGATCCGTACCGACGGCTTGGGCCCCATATCCGCCGAGACGGCAAGCGGCAGAAGCAGCGCCAGGATCACGGTCACGATTATGCCGCGCAGAGCCAACGCGCCGTGAAAGGCGCATAAGCCGCTCAAACGCTGTGTATTCATACGCCTACTTCCTTTCCATCTCATCCGGGTTCTGTCCATCGTTTGCAGCCGGTTACTCCGTTATCCAGTTATCTCGGTTCCGCCCCATTCGACCACGGTGAAGCCGACCCTTTCGAAGCCTTCCAGCGCCGGCTCTTCGATCTCTACCGGCTCCTTCAGCGCCTTGTACGCCATGAACACACGAAGGATGCTGTCCGGCTCCGGGGTAATGTGGAGGACGGCGCTCTCGGTATACGCGTCGGTCTGGAAGGTGATGAGATTGTAGGGGCTTTCCTGCATCCGGGGAAGCCAGAAGGTGATGAATTCGTTATACTCCCGCGGCTCCAGCCCCAAAAAGGCCAGCTTTTCCTGAAGGAAGGCGGCGACGTCCTCCCCTCGGACGACAAAGCCCTTCGACAGGTCGTAAGCGGTATCTGAAACGCCTTCCCAGAACAGATAGGAATATTCCCGGCCGGCCGTCGGATCGGTCAGCGTGCCGTCCGGCTCCGCGACCACCGTCCACCCATCCCGATAGGCGGGATAGGTGCAGGTCAGTTCGCCCTTATACTCCAGCGTCACGTTTACCGTGGTTGTTTCCTCCGGGTAGAGATAGATAACGGGCTTGAGGGCAACCAACTGGTCGTCGTCCCGGACACATCCCGTCATAGTGAACAGCAGGAACAGCAGCAGGACGCCAAACGCGGAAAATCGTTTCATAATGCTCCCTCAATTTCTCTTAAAAAGTGGAAATATGGGAGACGGCACTGTCAATGCCGCAGCTCCCACAGCTCGTCGATGGACTTCCAGTTGTCGGGAAACCAGTAGACGCAGGTGCTTTCATAGATGTCGGTCTTCGTTTCCGTTGTTTCCGGCATAATGCGTTTCCAGTGAACAACGCGGTAGAATGCCGCGCGGTAATCCCGGGAGCCGCCGTCGTTCATGGTCCCCGCCGGAACCGGCACGAACAGCAGCGCGATCAAAGCGGCCGCCACTACGAACGGCCTTACTCTCCGCCTTTTCATTCTCCCCGTCTCCTTCCCGGCCTAACCAATCAGCCGCTGATACTTTTTCAGCAGGGAAATATATTCCTGCCGGTATCCGCCGGGATCCCGGCCGAGGTTTTCCTGTGCGAGGGAAAGAACCGTGCCAAGGGTTGCATCCCCGGTGTATTCCGAGCCGCGGAGCAGGTGGCCGAAGGCCGCGACCGAGCAGGCGAAGCCGAAATCGGTGCTGGAGGGGCTGTCCGACCCGACGTCCAGTTCCGCTTTGGTGAAGAGCCGGCTTTCGCTTTCTCCCGGATTCTTGTACCGTATCCGCACTTCAAAGGGAGCAGCTTCGGCGTTGCTCCGACCGGAGACCGGCTCGATCTCGAACAGCACGACCACGTCAGCGCCTGCGCCGATCTCGCCCGCGTCCTTCTGGTCGTCGTCGAAATCCTCGTTGCTCAGCATCCGGTTCTCATACCCGATCAGGCGGTAGCTCCTCACCACGTCGGGGTTGAACTCGATCTGCGCCTTCACATCGTCCGCCACGGTGAAGAGATTGCCCCCCAGTTCCTCTACCAGCACCTTTTTCGCGGTCTGGGCCGTGTCGATGTAGGAATAGTTTCCGTTTCCGTTTTTGGACAGGGTCTCCATGATGTCGTCCCGGATGTTGCCGGCGCCGAAGCCGAGGATGCTCAGGTAAACCCCGCCGTCTTTCTTCTCACGGATCAGCTCGGCCAGCGCATCGGTATTCGAGAGGCCGACGTTGAAATCGCCGTCGGTGGCCAGAATGACCCGGTTGTTGCCGTTTTCCTTGAAGTTCTTCTCCGCCAGCGCGTAGGCGGTCCGGATGCCGTCCGCCCCGGCGGTGGAGCCCGCCGCCGTCAGGTTGTAGATCGCGTCGAGGATTTTCGTCTTGTCGTTCCCGCTGACACTGTCCAGCACCACCTCCGAGCTGCCCGCATAGGTAACGATGGATACCTTGTCGTTTTCGGTCAGCGTTTCTACCAGCAGGCTGAACGCGGTTTTGAGCAGGGGCAGCTTGTCGTAGGAATCCATCGAGCCGGAGGTGTCGATCAGGAAGGTGAGATTGCAGGGCGGCAGCTCGCTTTTATCCACGTCCGGCGTCTTCACCCGGACAAACGCGATCTGTTTCTCCGCGTGGAAAGGGGAGGGACCGACCTCGGTATAGACGGCGAAGGGGGCGCTGCTGTTCTCCAGCGGCTGCTCATACCGGAAATAATTCAGCAGTTCCTCGGTGCGCACCGCGTCCTTCGGCGGCAGGTTGCCGCCGTCAATATACCGGGACACGTTGGAATAGGCGGCGGTATCCACCTTCAGGGAAAAGGTGACGGTGGATTCCTCGGCCGCCGCCTGCTCGGGGTTTTCCTCAATGGGGAGATAGGACTCGCCTTTCATCCCGTCGGCGTTTTGGTCGTAGTAATACTTGGATCCTGCTTCAAGAGCGTTCATGCTCATACTCCCCTTTGCCGAACAGCCGCCGAGCAGCAGCGCCCCGGCGAGCGTGAACGCCAACAGAGCCGTTCCCGTTTTTTTATTTCGTATTTTCCATTGCCGCGTCATAGTCGACCCATCCTTTCTCCGCTGTTTCTTTCCGTTCGGTATAGCCTTTCATAAACAGAAACCGCCGGGTACGGAAAAACATTACAGCCGGCCGAAAAAAATTTACAGAATCTGCTTGCCGAGGCTCAGCAGGGTGTCCAGCTCATACCGGCAGGTCAGAGTATAGACCACCCCGTCCTTTCGGAAGGTAAGCAGCTGGTAGTCCGGGGTTGCCCGTGCGTAGGCGGCGGAGCCGTTCACCCACAGCTCCGTCAGCCTTTCGCCCGGCTCAAAATCGGCCTTTTCCAGCGTCATCACCACGTTATCCTCGTACAGGTCCGAGAGGTAATAGATGCTTTGGCCGTTGTCCTGCTTTGTGCGGGCGACCGACAGGTTTTCCGGCAGGGAGAAGGCGAGCGGGATGAGCTCTCCAGGCTCCTCCTGGCTGGGCGCGCCGGATGCGGCGCCGGGGGAGCGGTCGTTTTTTAGGAGGGGGGGAACTGTCAGCAGCATGAGCAGGCAGGCCGCCGCCGAGGCGAGGCCCAGCAGGACCCGTCCGGCGTTCCTTCCCCGGATCAGACGGTGGATTTTCCGGTCGAGGGCGGGCGTGAAGGGCTGCCGGTCCCCCATTGCATCCAGCTCCTGCCGGAGAAGTCGCCCTTCTTCCTCCGCGTACCGGCCCGCCAGCTCCCGGAACAGCGTCTCTGCGGAGGACAGCTCTGCGGAGGGCAGCTCCGAAGCGTTCCGTTTATTATCCGATGGGCTTTTCAACGGCGTATCCCTCCTTTACCAGAATATCCGCCAGCTTTTTCCGGGCCCGGTGCAGGCGGACCGTGACGTTGTTTTCACTGATGCCGAGTAAACCGGCGATCTGCCGGTGGGACAGGTCGTGGGCGTATTTCAGCAGGAAGACGCTGCGCAGTTCCTCACTCATCCCGTTCAGCAGCGCATAGATTCGTTCGGAGGAAAGCTCGGACAGCACATGCTGCTCCAGGTCGAAGGGATCCGCCCGCTCTTCGTCCGGCAGCTCCGCGGGCTGCCGGTTTTCCCGGGACAGCAAGGTCAGCGCGGCGTTGCGCACGACGGTCATCACAAACGCCAGGCTCCGGTTGGAGGTCGGATCGTCCAGCTTATGCATGTTCCGGTAAATGCGGATGAACGCCTCGCTGACGGCGTCCTCCGCCAGCATCCGGTCGTGCAAAATAGCGTAGGCCTTTTGCAGCATCAGGCCTTTATACCGGGTATAGATATACTCGAACGCATCCTTCTCCTCGGCGGAGGAAAAAGCGAGCAGTAATATCACCCCGTCACCCCCTGTACTCCTCTATGGTGTAATAACCCCGCGCGGGAGGATTTCCTTACAACGTCTACACCGTCCGCCGAAGAATTTTCAATCCGGCGCGGACGGACGGTCCGAAACCGGAAAAAGCCGAAAATGGCTCCGGCGCTTCGGTCTTTCTTCCAAAAGTGAAAACCGTCTAGCCTGTTCATTGTAGCATGTTTTTCGGAAAGAGCAAACAGGAAAGCGGCGGACGCTATAACGGGAGAGACCGGGCAGCCGCACCCACGGCCCTTGTCTTTCCGGTGAAAACGCGATACAATGGAGCTGCTGCAATGCAACGCCCCTAGAATAACCGCTTGCGGCCGCGGCTCATAGGCTTGTGGCCTGTGTTCTGCGTCCTGCCGGCGCGGAACCGTGCTTTTTCTACGCTTAAGCGCTTGCCTGAGCAGATTCTTTACAGGAGATGTTGAAATATGACCTATCGGGAACAATGGCTGGACGGCGGAGAGGAGCTTGCCGAGGCGTTCGCCATCCGCATTGAGGTCTTTTGCGACGAGCAGGGCTATTCGCCGGAAATGGAGCTGGACGAACAGGACAAAACCTCCCGGCACCTTCTCCTGTGGGATGGGAAGACGGCGGTCGCAACCGGCCGGCTCTACTGGAAGGATAAGGAGACCATTGGCCTCGGCCGCATCGCCGTGCGGAAGCCGTGGCGGGGAAAAGGCGTGGGGGCGCTGGCGGTCGCGGCGCTGGCGGCGGAGGCGAAGGCGATGGGCGCCCGCCGGGCCGAGCTGGACGCCCAGTGCCGTGCGGTCGGTTTTTATGAAAAGGCCGGGTTCACCGTCTGCGGGGAAGAGCATATGGACGGCCATGTGCCCCATAAGCTGATGCAAAAAAATCTATAATTCGGGAAAATTGCCATTTGTTCTTGACAAGGTATACAAAAAGGTGTAAAGTATTTCCATCGCCCTTGGCGGCAGGCTTGTCCGCGGGGCCAATTATCAGGAAAGGGGAGCTTGTACGGTGATCAGGACGAATCATGGGGGCCTTGACAACTGAACATTCGTCGTAAAGACAACCCAAAGCCTGCAAATTCCGGAGGGGCCGCGTCGCCCCGTCCGTCATAGAGTTGTGGAGCCGTGGCTGTTTGTCACGGCTTTTTTGCACCCTTTTTTTGAACGATTGGTCATGAGGAGGATGGAAAAGGGAAGAAAATACGGCGCGAAAAATCGAATAACGGCTCCCGCGTTTCAGCGCGGCGCGGCGGGCCGGCGCTCTGTATCCAAAGCAGACCGCGGCGGTTGACAAAACCCACCCGATGCTTTAGTATAGACAATGTTGAGCGGGCTGAGCAGCCGCGTGCCTGCCGCGGGGATTTTGTTCTCCGCGGGGCATGAGGAAAGTCCGAGCACCACAGGGCAGGATAACGGCTAACGGCCGCCGGGGGTGACCCTAGGGAAAGTGCAACAGAGAGATACCGCTGCGGGGCTTCCCCGCAGTAAGGGTGGAAAGGCGAGGTAAGAGCTCACCGGCGCACAGGAGACTGTGCGGCCCTGCAAACCCTATCCGGAGCAACGCCGACCGAAGCGATACATTGGCCCGATGTGCTTCAACAGGCGGCTAGAGCCATGTGGCAACATATGGTCGAGATAGATGGCTGTTCACGACAGAACTCGGCTTACAGGCCCGCTCATTCTTTTACCGAAACGCCCCGCCGGCTCCGGCGGGGTTTTTGTTATAAACAGAAAAGGAGATGGGACAGATGGTACGGTGGGGAATTCTCGGCTGCGGCGGCATCGCCCGGCGGATGGCCGCGGTGATTCCAGAGGCGAGGGACGCCCGTCTGGTGGCGGCAGCGGCCCGGGACAAGGAGAGGGCGGCGGCCTTCGCCGCCCGGTTCGGCGCGGACAAAGCCTATGGGTCGTACGAGGAGCTGGCGGCGGACAAGGAGGTGGACGCCGTCTATGTGGCGACCATCCACCCCGCCCACGCGGCGGCTGTCGAGCTGTGCCTGCGGGCGGGCAAGGCCGTGCTGTGTGAAAAGCCGCTGACCATGTCGGCCAGGGAGGCGCGCCGTCTGTTTGACCTGGCGGAGGCGTGCGGCGTCCCGCTGCTGGAAGCGATGTGGACGCGGTATCTGCCGGCATGGCGCCGCGCGCGGGAGCTGGTGCAGGAGGGGGCCATCGGTGAAC
>ERZ827520.1901-NODE-1901-length-21573-cov-3.432382_pt1 | contig 21573 bp, 20 predicted proteins | sample MGYA00519581_ERZ827520 | MGnify/ENA primary metagenome ERZ827520 (study PRJEB31778, sample SAMEA3449339) | human gut metagenome | biome: human gut; feature: human-associated habitat; material: faeces | place: United Kingdom | collected 2010/2012 ...
ATCAGGAACGTGACCGAGGCGAAGAGCAGTACGGGGATGATGGCGTGCGTTTTGTCGGAAATGAAGTCGCCGATCGCGAATACAACACACACGATCGTCAGGGCTAACATACCGTCCATTGATTTTTCCTCCTTGTTTTTTCTCTCTTTTTTATTGCTCCGCGCGCGCTTTGCGCAGCGCGTCCAGCACACGCACCGGCGTCATGGGCAGCTCGTTAATGCTCACGCCGACGGCGTTGCGAATGGCATTGTGAATGGCGGGCGCCGCGCCGACAATGGGCGGCTCGCCGATTCCCTTCGCGCCGTAAGGCCCGAGGGAGTTGGGATGCTCAACGATGATCGTGCGCAGCTTCGGCAGATCCATCGCCGTGGGGATGAGATAGTCGTGGAACGTATGGTTGCGCATTTTTCCGTCTTTCATGAATTCCTCTTCCATGAGCGACCAGCCGATGGCCTGCGCCATGCCGCCGTGCATCTGTCCCTCCACCGTATCCGGGTTGATGGCGTGACCGACGTCCACGGCGAGCACCGTGTCGTCCACCGCTACCTCGCCGGTCTTGACGTTTACGGAGACGATCGCTGCCTGCGCGGCAAAGGCATAGGTGTGCATTTTCACGCCCTGGCCATTTTCGTCGGCATAGGCTTTCGGCGGATACCACGAACCGACACACGCGAGCGGGATCTGCATGGCAAATGCCTTGGAAATCACGGAAGCATACGGCACGCGTTTTGCCTCGTCGGTCGTGTCGAACACGAAGCCGTTATCCACGTCGAGGTCTTCCTTCTTCGCGCCGAGCATCTGCGCCGCTACCGGCAGAAACCGTTCGCGCAGGACATTGCAGCCGTTCATCACGGCATTGCCGAGGAACACGGTCGTTCTTGAAGCGACCGTCGCGCCCGCTTCCACCGAGGCGGCAGAATCGGAAAAGTCGAGATAGACCTTTTCGATCGGAACGCCGAACGTGTCCGCAGCGATCTGGCGCATGGCGATGAGGAAGCCCTGGCCGAGCTCATTGGAGGAAATACCGATATTCAGCGAGCCGTCCGGCTGCGCCTGCACAAAGCAGTGCGCGCCGTCGGTGATATAACCGGTACCGGTGCCGTACATATAGCAGGCCACGCCTTTGCCGCGGCGGACGTCGGGATCTTCGCTCGGCGTGAGAGGCTTGTCCCAGCCAATCGCCTCGCGGACGCGGGTAAGGCATTCGGCAATGCCGAGTCCGCGCTCCTCGAGCATTTCCTGTCCCCAGATCGTCGTATCGCCCGGGCGCAGGAGGTTTTTCATGCGCAGGTCGATCGGATCGATACCGAGTTTTTCGGCCAGTTCATCCATCTGCGACTCTACGGCGAACGTCGCCTGCGGGCAGCCGAGCCCGCGGAACGCGCAGCCGTATGGATGGTCTGTAAACACCGACCACGAATGCGTGAGCGCATTATCGATGCGGTAAACGCTGCCGGCGTACTGCGCCGTGCGCGAGGGGATGGCATCAATGGACTTCCACGCGCCCTTATCGATAATGGAATCGACCTCAATGCCGAGGATGTTTCCTTCCTTATCCGCAGCCAGCCGGTGATGGATGGCGGCAGCATGACGCTTACCGGTGTTTTTAAATACCTCGTCGCGCGTCAGCTCGTAAAATACCGGCCGCCCCGTTTTGATCGCGAGCACGCCCGCGACGACGCTCGCGTCGAACGTGGAGTCCTCCTTGCCGCCGAAGCCGCCGCCGACGACCTGACTGATAACGCGGATCTTGCTCTGCGGCATGTTGAATGCTCCGCACAGCGCCTTTTTCGCCAGCTGGACCGCGTGCTGCGGGCTGTAGATCGTGATACCGCCCTGCACCGGGTCGGGCTCGACGAGCGCGCAGTCCGGCTCGAGATAGGCGTGATCGAGCATCGGGGTCTTATACCAGTTGTCCACAACGACGTCCGCGTCCTCGAACGCCGTTTTCACGTCGCCCTTGCGGATGAGCACCTCGTCGGAAATGTTTCCCTTGCGCGGGATGGGGTACTCTCGGTGGAGCACCGGCGCGTCCTCGCGCAGCATATCGGCGGGGCTGTCATAGCTCTCCAGCGGTTCATATTCGACCTCGATGAGCGAAACGGCCTTCTCGGCAGTCTTGAGATCTTCCGCCGCCACGAGAGCGACGGGGTCGCCCTCATAAAACACCTCGTCCTTAGCAATGACGGGCTTATCGTGGATGATGCCGCCGTAGCCGTTCTCGCCGGGAAGATCGTCTGCGGTCATCACGATCGCAACGCCCGGCAGCGCCGCAGCTTTGGATGTATCGATGCGAAGGATCTTCGCGTGACCGTAGGGCGGGTAGAGTGCCTTGGCATGGAGCACATCCCGCCGGTGAACGACGAGATCAGCGGTATACTGTGCCGCCCCCGTCGCTTTCGCCAGTGCGTCGGGGCGCTGCATGCGCCGACCGACATAGTGTAATTCGTGCATGGAAGCGCCTCCCGTCAAGCGTCCTTGCGAACGGCGGTCACGACGATCTCCACAAGCGCTTCTTCCTTTGCCATCTTGGCCTGCACCGTGGCGCGGGCAGGTTCACAGCCGGGCGTGACCCAGTTCTCCCAGACCTCGTTCATATCGTCAAAATCGCGGATAACATCCTTGAGGAACACCTGGGCAAACAGAATGTGCTCCTTATCCGAGCCATACTTGGCAAGCACGTTGTCAATGATCTTCAGCACACCGGCGGTCTGCGACTTCACGTCATCGCCGCTGGGAATGTCCGGGTAATAGCCCGGCATGCAGGTACGGCCTGTCATGTGAATGATGCCGTTGCACTCCGTAGCAACGCTCAGCCGGCCGTTTCCCTCATAGTGTTTGACTTCCATTGTTGTTGTCCCCCTTCTTGGATTTGTTGCTTTTGTCTCTTTTCTTATTTCTTTTCGCCGCGCAGGCGTTTTGCCGAGAGCCGGACGGCCTCTACGATCTTTTCATACCCGGTGCACCGGCAGAGATTGCCGGAAAGCGCCACGCGGATCTCCTCCTCGCTCGGGTTTGGATTAACATTTAGCAGCGCGATCGTCGTGAGCACCATGCCGGGTGTGCAGTAGCCGCACTGCACCGCGCCTGCATCCACGAACGCCTGCTGCACCGGATGGGGAGAGGAAAGCGTGCCCACGCCCTCAATCGTTGTGATCTCATGTCCCTCAGCCATGGCGGTGAGATAAATGCACGAGCGAATGGCCACGCCGTCGAGCAGTACGGTGCACGCACCGCAGTCGCCCGTACCGCATGCCTTTTTTGTGCCGGTCAGACAGAAGGTATTGCGCAGCGTGTCAACGAGCACCTCGTCGGCCTCCGCCTCGCAGGAAACACTTCTTCCGTTGAGAACAAATGAAACTTTCATGCTCTCTCTCCTTTCGCATCGGCCAGCGCCATCGAAAGCGCCCGGACGACTGCCGGGCAGACGGCGTCCTGCTTGTAGGTTTTGTAATAGCTCTCGCGAAGCTTTGCCTCCGCGGGATACGTCACTGCGGCAAGAGCAAGCGCCTCTTCCGGTGTTTTACCGACGAGAAGCCCCTCCAGTTCCGCAGCGTGGACGACCGTGGGGTTGAGCGCGCCGAGGCTCAGGGAGACTTCCGCAATACGATCCCCGTCGAGCCGCACGCGGCAACCGATGAGAATTTTGCCGATATCCTGCGCCTTGCGCCGGGAAAGCCGGCAGTAGCCTGTCCCCTCTCCCGGCCGGAGCGCCGGGATCTCAATGGCCGTGACAAGCTCGTCGCTCTCTCGTATGGTCTTGTAGGTCGAAACGAAAAACGCATCCAGCGGAACGCGCCTCTCGCCGCGGTTTGACGCAAGAACGGCGCTCGCGCCGAGCGCGAAGAGCATAGTTGTACAATCCGCCGCAGGAGCGGCCGTGCAGATATTCCCCACCGGCGTCGCCACCGCGCGGATGGCGGGGCTCGCCAGATGCAGCACCGCCTCGCGCAGCCCCCGGTACAACCGGAGGACATCGCTTGCAAGCAGCTCGTTATAGGTGACGCCGGACGCCAGACGCACCGTATCGTCAGAGACGGCAATCTCGTGCCGTTCCGGAATAGCGTCCAGCGAGAGGATGACGGCAGGAGCGGTCTTTTTCTGTGTCAGCCGCAGCACGGCGTCCGTACCGCCGGCGACGATCATGGCATCCTGCTTATACTGTGTCAGCAGCGCCAAAGCCTCCTCCTGCGTGGAGGGTCTGAGAAACAACATGTCCATCCGTTTCCCGCTCCTTTTCTATCTCTGCGGAGAATAAACTATTCATACCGCCGGAATTTTTTCGTTAATTATACAGCAGTACAGGCAAATTACCAGTCCAAAAAACATACCGCTCTGTAGCGATTTTTTGTGCTAAAGTGCAATTGTTCTGTTTTTTGAAACTCTGTTTTTTTCATAGCGGATTTTGCTGCGTACTTTGATTTCATTTTTTGAAATAGGATTTTAAAAAGGATAAACGGTTCCAAAAATCTCTTGATAATTTTGTGGAAATCGTATAATATAAAAACAACGAAAATCGACAGAACGGAGAGAAAGTGATGGCTGGAAAAGAAGGAGGCAATCTTTCCTCAGACAAATTGTTCCGAATCATCGAATGTCTGGCGGCAAACCGGTTGCCGAACCGGCTGACGGATCTCGCTGACAAGCTCGATATGCCGCAGCCGACGCTGCTGCGCTATCTCAAGACACTGTGCGCGCAGGGCTACGCCTACCATGACGATGTGACCGGCTGTTACGCGCTCACATGGAAGATCTGCCGTCTGGCCGATTCGGTAAAATCCAATCTTTCGCTGCGCAGCATTGCCTCGCCGTTTTTGAACCACGCGGCCAACGTCATGAACGCCGGAACGCTCCTCGCCATTGAGCAGGATCGAGGCGTTTTGTATCTGGATTTTGTGGATAATCCCCGCTGGATGATGAAAACGATGCTCCGCATCGGGAAAAACGCACCCATCCACACGACAGCCTCCGGCAAAGTGCTGCTCAGCTCGTTTTCATACCGCAAGGTTGAGGAGATTATTGCCGAAAAGGGGCTTGAACGGCTGACGGAGAATACGATTACCACCCCGGAAAAGCTCTTTGGAGAGCTTGCACTCATCCGCAAGCGCGGCTACGCCGTGGATGACGAGGAATGTGAGATCGGCCACCGGTGCATCGCTGTACCGATCTACGACTATTCCGGCAACGTGGCCGGGGCGATCAGCGCGTTTGACAACATTGAGCGCGTCACCGACCGGCGCATCGAAACCGTGCTCCTCCCTGAGCTGAAGCGTACCGCGCGGGAGATCTCCCTCCGACTTGGGTATACACCGGACGAAATGCCGTAAAAAAGCCAACCCCGTCACCTTTTTCAAGGCCGCGGGGTTGGCTTTTCTTTGCATGGATTGTCCAAATACGCTAAAAGTTGCCAACGGGGAACTCTCTCTGCCGCAAATGCCGTCAGCCAGAATTCCCCATTGACACGTTTTACATTTTGATGTTCTTCGCGGATGGGTACATATCCTCCATCGTCTGCTGCGCAGCTGTGAACACTTGCTCCGCCCTCCGAATATCCAGCGCCTCTGTGCCCGCGCGAAACAGGGTAAAATACATGCGTCAAGTGCGCGCCGGAGCGATACGAGGAAACACCGGACAGCATGTCGGAAAAAGTCCCGCCCCCGCGGCTCGTTGAGATGTGGCCCAAAAAATTAGACAAAAAAACAGGAAAAAATTTTTCAAGCTACCAAAAGGGCTTGCCGTCTGTGAATTGCAGGCGGCAAGCCCTTCAGTTTTGCCTTGATCCTGCGGTTGTTGTAGTAATCCAGATAATCAAGGAGTTCCTGCTTGAAGTGTTCCATAGACTGAAACGCTTGTAGGTACAGCAGTTCACCTTTGGGTAAGCCAAAGAAGTTTTCGATTACCGCATTGTCCAGACAATTCCCCTTGCGGCTCATGCTCTGCCGGATGTCCTTCTCGCGGAGCATCCGCTGATACTGCTTGTGTTGGTACTGCCAGCCCTGATTAGATTGAAGAATCAAGTTTGTTCCGTCCGGGATCTTTGCAAACGCCTCGTCCAGCATGGTGGTCGCCATGCTGAGTACAGGACGATCCGAGATAGTATAGCTGACCAGATCGCTGCTGTGCAGATCGAGAATCGGGGACAGATACAGCTTCTCCCCAAACAAGCTGAACTCGGTCACATCCGTGTCCCATTTCTGATTCGGCTTGTCCGCATAGAAATCCCGATTCAGCAGATTTTGCGCGATTTTACCTGTTTCTCCCTTGTAAGAACAGTACTTCTTCATTCTGACACGGCAAACCAAGCCCGGCTCCTTCATGAGCCGCTGCACAGTCTTATGATTTAAGGGCAACTTGCGGTTACTCAGCTCTGCCGTGATACGGCGGTAGCCGTACCGCCCCTTATTTTCATGGTATATTGCCATGATTTCTTCTTTGACAGATTCGTATTTATCTGCACTATTCATTCGTCTCGGATGATAGCAGAAGGTCGCGCGGGGCAGTTGAGCGATTATGAGAAGGATCTCCTGGGAATGTCTTTGCCTCAGCTTCTGAACTGCCAGCGTTTTTTGCGCTGGCGTCGCTCGTCTTCCAAAACCAAGGCTTGCAAGTTTTTTAGGTGTTCTACCTCTGCACGCAGCCGCTGAACTTCTGCATGCAGATCTTCTTCCACCTCTTTCGGCAATTGCTTTGGCGGATGCCCCTTGCTGCTGCGGCCCCGCCGCTCGATGGCAAACCCTTTCGGCCCTTCTTCCAGATAGATTCGCTCCCATACGGCAACACGCTTGTCATCGCTGATTTCAACCTGCCTTGCCGTCTCGCGATAGCTAATCCTTTCTTTCTGCATCGTTTTTACGACCAGCTTCTTAAATTCCGGTGTGTATCACGCCTTTTGGCATAGAAATGCCCCCGCTGACGCTTTTGCTGTCAAGGGGGACGATTCCGGCTGACAACTTTTTAAGTATTTCCGCCCGTTTTGCCGTACTGTATAATAGACCGGTCAAAAAGAAAACGAGGTGAAACCCTTGACAGACGAAAAGACCGCCGCGGCGCTTGCCGCGCGCTCCGAGCGCGCCGTTGCCGACGTGATCGCGCGCTATTCCCGGCATCTCTATACCGTGGCCGCCGCCGCGCTCCGCGGTGTCGGCACCGAGCAGGACGCGGAAGAGGCCGCGGCGGATGCGTTCGTATATTTATGGGAGCATCCGGAAAAGTTCGATCCCCGCCGCGGCTCGCTCAAGACATGGCTTTCGGTCGTGGCGCGCTCGCGCGCTCTCGACCGCAGCCGGGAGATATTGCGCTGCCGCGCCGTATCGCTCGAGGAGATCGAGCTGGCCGATCCGCTGGGCGTGCCGGAGGCGCTGCTCGCCGGGGAACGGCGCGCCGCGCTCAACGCGGCGGTGGACGCGCTCGCAGAGCCGGACCGAGAGATACTGCTCCGGCGCTACTATTTCGGGCAGAAGCCGCGCGAGATCGCCGCGGCGCTCGGCCTGGACAAAAAGCAGGTGGACAACCGGCTGTATCAGACAAAGCGGCGGCTGCGCGCAAGCGTGACCGACGCGGAAGGAGAGTAATATGCGCTCATTCAGCGAGGAAAACTACCGTAACATTCAGAGCTTATTTACCGAAAAAACCGGCGTGCCGCTCCGAAAACGCCGCGCCGCGCGCGCTGCGCCGTTCGCACTTGCCGCGGCGGTGCTCGCGGCGCTCCTCACCGTAACGGCGCTCGCCGCCGACCTCTTCTCGCCGCTTGCCGGGGACGATCTCGCGCTCGGCGCGGTGTACGAGGGGGACGGCGTCGTATCGGTGCATGTGGAAAACCGCTCGGACAAGGAGCTGAAATTCCAGAAGCAGCTCCGCCTTCTGCGCTGGGATACGTCCGAGGAGATCGCGCCGAAGCGCGGCGCGGCCGTGCGCTTTGCGAACACGGCGTTCGCGCCGCACACCGAGGGCGTGATGACGCTCGATCTATCCCGCGCTTACGATCTCGAGGCGCTGGACGAACCGCTCGCGCAGGGCGGATACTATCTCGTTTTAACGAACAGCAATTTTGTGTTCGGTCAGGACTGGATCTGCTTCATCCATGCCGCCGCGCCGGAAGAGACCGGGGAAACGGCGGGAGCCGTACCGGAGAAAACGCCAGAGCCCACCGCCGCACCCCTCTCCCCCGCGGAGACGGACGCGGAGCTTACCGCCCGCGTGGAGGAAACGCTGCGGCCATATTTTGCAATGACCGGCGACGTGGCGCAGCGCCGCGCCCACAACACAGAGTACTACGCCGCGTGCTCCGAGCTTCTCGCGCCGCTGGGGACGCGCGTGGCGCGCCCCGCCCCGTCGGATCTTGTCATCGGCGACGCGGAGGAGGGCGTCATCTTCGATCCCGCCGCTCCCGCGGACGCGCAGCACCTTCTCACAGGCGAGAACTACACAACGCTCGACGCTTACGGCCTGCCGGTCGGCGGCGCGCCGGGCGAGGAAGCGCTCGTCCTCTCCGCGCTCGTGGCGCAGCGTGCGGGGGATACGGACGGCGGCGCGCCCATCCCGGTCGTGTACCTGTTCACGTATTTCCGCGAGGACATTGAAAACGCGGACCATCTCTTCGTCCACGGCCGGCTCGTGCCGCTTTCGGAGGTCGAAGACCGGCGCGTGTACGAGGACGAGCGGTATGTCTGCTATGAGCTTTCGGAATACTTCTATACGGACGTGCAGACCCACGCGGAGACGCTCTGCGAGCAGCGGGGGGACGTGTGCTGGGATGACGCCGCGCGGCAGCGCGTGCAGAAGATCTATGATTACTACACCAGCACCGAAACGCTCGCCAGGCTCGTCCGGCATCTTGCCGCATGAGAGAAAAAGGTGTCCACGGGGATCACCCCATGGACACCTTTTTGAAAGGAAAACCGCCGGAGGGAATTCCTTCCGGCGATTTCAAACAGCAGATGTCAGAGCATCAAGCCGGCGATCTTCGTCCAGAGTGCAGACACCGGCATGACGAGGACCATGGCCGGGAGCATATCCGCGATCGGGAACGACTTGATGTTGGCGATGCGGAGACCGGTCGCCAGCATCAGCACGCCGCCGCAGGCGGCGATGTCCGCCTGCATACCGGCGCTCGCCAGAGGGAGGATCAGCCCGGCGCTGAAAAAGAGAAGAAGCTGAAGGATAAGCTGCGGCAGAGCCACGAATGCGACGACGCTTCCCAGCGAGGAAGCGAAGATCGCCGCCGTGAAAAAGTCCAGAATGGCCTTTGTGCAGAGCACGGTGTGGTCGCCGGTCAGCCCGGAATCGAGCGCACCGAAAATGCCCGTGCCGCTCGCACAGATGAGAACGATAATGCTCACGAGCTGATGCATGCGCGTCTCATCCATAGCGGCGCTGCTTTTCGGCAGAAGCCGCGAAACGGCGCCGTTCATTTTTCCCGCTCCGGCACGGATCGCGCCGTCGAGATGGACGGTCTCGCCGATCATAAGGCCCAGAATCACCGAGAGGATCACCGCCGGCAGCGTGCTCACCTTGCCGAGATATGTGACGCCCATAGCCATGGAGGATACGCCAAACACCAGCGTCAGATCCTTCTTGAGCTTTTCCGGGAGGCGGCTGCCCAGCTGTCCGCCGAGCAGACCGCCCAGGAAAACGGAGCCTACGTCAATAAGAACACCGACAGGCATCGCTTATTTCTTCTTCATAATGGTGCGCTTCATGATCTCGTTGATGAGAGCGCTGAGCACGACCGTTGCGACCGTGGCGGGAATGTACACTGTCCAGAAGGAGTAGATCGTCTCCGGCGTGTTGTGGCCGAGAATGCGGAGCGTTGCGATGACGACCGGGTAGTGCAGCATGTAAATGTACAGGGAGATGCTGCCGAGATAGCCGAAGATGCTGTTCGTGACCTTGTTGTTCAGCGCAGCGGTGAGATAATCGCGGTTGAGCAGGGAGAGCGTGATCAAAGCGATGCACAGAAATGCGACCGTCCAGCGCTCGAGCTTGAAGTAAGTGGGCTGCCAGAGAATATACCAGAGAAGCAGCGCGCTGACGACAACGTTGAGCACCGTGAGCGCGGCCTTGGCTCCCTTGGAGAATTCGCGCGCGGACAGGCTGCGGACCATGTAGAAGACCATCACGCCGATGAGCATGCCGATCACGATAAAGATGATGCCGTTGTTGAAACCGATGGTAGCGGTCGCGTCGGTGGCGCTGCCGCCCATGCCGTTGGTGGAAGTGGTCTGCGCGCCGAAGGTGGACCAGGCCGTCTGCGAAGCACGGGTGCCGGTAAAGCACCACCAGCCGGCAAAGAAGATGGCGAGGAGAGGCGTGACGAAGCCGGAGAACACGTCCTCGTTCTTGCAGAGCGCCCAGTACATGAAGTATCCGGCGATGATCATGCCGGAAATGAACCACAGCGGGCCGTTAAGATTGAAGAACTCGTTGCCCGTGCTGCGCAGACCGGCGGCGTGGAAGCCGAGAAACTCCCAGATGCTGTTGACGATCATAACGAGGACGTCCTGCGTTTTGTAGTCGGGATAGTAGAAGCTGGTGCAGACGACGATCGCAATGATGTAGCCGATGATGAGTACGGGGAGCAGCGTCTTGATGCGGGCGGCAGTATACTCCCAGGCGCGGCTCGCGGCGCTGCGGGACATATACGCCGGATCGTTTTTCCGCTTGGTGAAATGCGCGGCCATGAAATAGCCGGCGGTCACTGTGAACACGAGCAGCGTTTCGCTCGAGCCGAAAAACCAGTTGCTCACTTCCATAAAGAAACCGGTAGTCTCGTTGCAGGAGCGCGCAATGATGAAGCCGGCATGGAAGCCGATGATCGCAATGGCCATGATGAAGCGCCAGAGCTCGATCGCCACATTGCGCTGCTTTTTGATTACTTTCTCACTCATAATGGGTCTCCTTCTTTCTGCTTATTGTTTTATTTTTTCAGCGGATGGTTTGCAAAACAGCGGTAAGGATGGAGAGATATTTGTTTTCCACGGTGTCTGTGCGGCTGCTCATCACGACCGGCGCTTTCAGACCGTTGAGCGTTCCGGCGCTGCGCAGGTGGGCGAAGAACACGAGACCTTTGGAAAAGATGTTCCCGCTCCAGAGATCGGGCACGATCAGAATGTCGGCATTTCCTGCCACGGGGCTTTCGATGCCCTTGTGGTGGGCCGCCGCCTCGTCGATGGCATTGTCCAGAGCGAGCGGACCGTCAATGAGATACCGGTCCGAGAGACGCTCCCGCATCGCGGCGGCGTCTACGGTGCTTCGGATCTTGGGGTTTACGACCTCCACGGCGGAGAGCACCGCGATCTTCGGCTGCTCGATACCGAGCGTGTGCGCGAGCGCTGCGGCGTTTTCCGTGATCTTGATCTTCGTTTCCAGATCCGGATCAATGTTTACGGCGCAGTCGGAGATGATGAGGAACCGATCCTTCTCGGGAATCTCGAAAACGGACGCCTGGCTGAGCAGATTGCCATCTTCCTTCAGGCCCTTCTCCTTGTCCAGGATGGCCTTCATGAAGGTCGAGGTGTGCATCAGCCCCTTCATGGGCATATCCGCTTCGCCGCAGTGAACGAGCTCGACGGCCTTGTCTGCGGCGGCGCGGTCATCCTCTTCCTCAATGATGCGGAAGTCTCCGGCGTCCTTTCCCATTTCATCAAGCACGCGGACGATCTCCTTCCGGCGGCCGATCAGAATGGCCTCGGCAATGCCGCGGTCCACGGCCATCATCAGCGAGCCGAGAGCATCGGCGTCATGCGCCGCGGCGAGTGCCACGCGCTTTTTTCCGGACTGCTCCCGGACAAACTGCTCCATCTGGCCAAAGTTTTTCAGCATCATAGTTCAAATACCTCCGCTTTTCCGATCAGGGCTTCGTAGGACTGTTCACCGAGCGATTCCATTTCACGCTCACCGGGATAGACGTATACCGGGGCAATCGATGATACATAGTCCCGGATCACATCCGTAACATATTTGCTGTGGGCAATGCCGCCGGTCAGGATGATGGCGTTCACGTCACCCTTGAGGGTAACGGCCTTTTTACCGATCTCCTGCGCTGTCTGGTAGATCATGGCGTCGAGCGCTTTTTTGCAGTCCTCGTCTCCGGCAAGCGCCTTGGCTTCGATGGCTTTTACATCCGTGTCGTGGACATAGGCCATAAGACCGCCCTGCCCCTTGATCTTCCGGCGCATTTCCGCGTGGGTATATTTTCCGGAATAGCACATGTCGATCAGCCCACCGACGGGGAGACCGCCGGTGCGGTCGGTAGAGAACGGGCCGTCGCCGTCAAGCCCGTTGTTGCCGTCAACAAGACGGCCCTTTTTGTGAGCCGCAACGGACGTGCCGCCGCCCATGTGGACAACGACCAAATTGATGTCCTCATAGTTGAGACCGTGCTCCCGGCAGTAGAGCCGCGCCGACGCCTTCTGGTTGAGCACGTGAAAGCGGCTCACACGGGGCAGCTCCGGCAGACCGGAGTAGCGCGAGAGCGGGTCATATTCATCCGTGCAGGGACTGTCTACGATAAAAGCGTTCTGCTTGTTCGGAGCAAGGTCATACGCCAGCCGGACGCCGAGATCGGAAACGTGGTTGCCGTATTTCATGCTGCGCGACTGTTCAAGCATTTTCGGCGTGATGCGGTAAACGCCGCTGTGCACCGGTTCCGTGTGGCCGCCACGGCTGACAAAGGCATCCAGCTCGGTAAGCACTATGCCGTGCTGCTCCATAAAACCGAGGATCGCGCTCTTTCGGTAATCGTACTGATCCCAGTTGCTCGCAAACGCCTGGATCTCCTCCGCCGGATGCGGCAGCGAGGCGGAGAAAACGATTTTCGCGTCTTCAAAATACGCGATCTTTGTTGAAGTTGATCCAAGATTGATCACAACAAGTTTTTTCATATTGCACCTCCTTATAGTTTCTTTTGGCGAAACAAATAATTCGCATACCGAAATTACGGCTTTATGCTACCACGCACTTTCGGAAAAATCAACCCCTAAAATTGCACTTGAAAAAAAAATATGCTATGCTATGATTGCTTTTTGCCGGACACCCCGCGGGAAATTATCCGGCCGGTCACGGAGGAATGGAATGGAGCCCGTCAATAAGGATCAATATCTGCTTCAGTCGCTGGACAATGCGCTTGGAGTCTTAAGTCTTTTTTTACAAGAGGATAAGCTCACTCTCTCGCAGATCGCGCAGCGGAGCGGGCTGAATAAAACGGTTGCCTACCGTATAGTTTATACGCTGGAAAAGCGCGGCTATCTGAATGCGGACCGAGAAGGACGCTACCGTCCCGGCATACAGCTCGCGGCGCTCGGCGCGAGAGCGCAGATGTCTCGCGCTGCGGTCGAGCTGGCCAAGCCGGTGCTGACGGCGCTCTCCCGGGAGATTAACGAAACGATCCACTTTACCCGGCGGTACGACGCCTGCCGTGCAACGCTGCTCGATGAGATACTGCCGCAGCAGGGACTGATCGCCGCGAGCAGCCCAACGCGCTCACTGCTGCTTTTGCATTTGTGCTGCACCGGTCTTGCCATCCTCTCCACGCAGACGGACGAGGATATACGGGATTACTGCGATGCGGTCGTATTTGAAAAGCGGAGCTGTCCGTTCATTCTTTCCTCGTCGCAGCTCATGGAGAAGATCGCCGCGGTTCGCCGGGAAGGGTATATGCTCAACGACCAGATGTATGAGTCCGGCGTTGCCGCGCTCGGCGTGCCGATCTTTGCGCAGCCGGGGAAAAGCGCAGAGTATGCCATCAGTATCTCCGGCCCGGCGGAACGCATCCTCCCGCAGAAGGATAGGATCGTGGAGCATCTGCGAAATGCCGCACGGGAGCTGAACGGTTTTCTGGCCTGACGAAAAACGCGGGACCGCCCCGCACTGCAAAAAGAAACAGCCGGAGGGAACTTCCCTCCGGCTGTTTGTATGCAGTTGGAATCAGTCTTTTTCGTCCTCGTCGTCTTCATCGTCGAAAACGACTTCCTCGACGGCGGCGTTTTCAAAGTCGATGACTTCGCCGCACTCCGGGCACTCAAAGGAGCCCGCGTCGAGCGTGTCCTCGTCCACGGTCAGCTTGAAGCCGCAGCCCGGGCACTCCACGGAGTAGAAGACGGTGTCGTCTTCGTCCTCTTCGTCCTCGTCGTCCTCCTCGGACTGGGCGCTGCGGATCATGTCAGCCAGCTCTTCGGTGAGCGTGTGCTGCTTCTGCATGGCCTCGAGGATCTGTGCGCCGGAGAGCTGGTCCCACGGCGTCGTGATGATGACGGCGTTCTGATTGTGCTCGCGCAGCAGGGCCACGGCGGCAGCCAGCTTCTCCTCAGAGATGGAGCCGGTGCGGCTGAGAATGATGGCGGAGGCGGTCTCGATCTGGTTCGTGTAGAATTCACCGAAATTCTTCAGATAGACCTTGCACTTCGTGGCATCCGCCACGGTGATGAAGCTGCCGAGCGTGACGCTCTCGTCCGCAACACGCTCTACGGCGCCAATGACGTCGCTGAGCTTGCCGACGCCGGACGGCTCGATGAGGATGCGGTCGGGGTGATAGTCGGAGATGACCTGCTTCAGCGCGCGGCCGAAGTCGCCGACGAGCGAGCAGCAGATGCAGCCGGAGTTCATCTCGTTGACCTGAATGCCGGCGTCCTGCATGAAGCCGCCGTCAATGCCGATCTCACCGAACTCGTTTTCGATGAGGACGATCTTTTCACCCTGATAGGCCTCGCGGATCATCTTTTTAATGAGCGTGGTCTTGCCCGCGCCGAGGAATCCGGAGTAAATGTCAATGGTAGTCATGAATTTTCTGCTTCCTTTCCAAACGAAGGCCGCAAAGCGGCATTCGGCTGTTATTTCATCCTATATTATACCACCCGTGTAAAGTCCCTGCAAGAAATTTTCGATTTCTTGACCGGAAATTCACATAGGCTCCGCTTTTTCGTTACAAACTGTTTTCAATTGTGGCGAAACTTTGAATTTTGGAAAAGAACTGGAAAAATCCTTGCTTTTTTCGGGGTAAGTGTTATACTGTTAGCGCAGAATTATGACTTCTGGGGTGATGAAAATGAAGCGTCCCTTTTCGCTCCGCCGAGTGGGAAAGGAATGGAACCGTGAAAATATTCTCCGTTTTTTGGGCTATATCCTTGCTGCGTTCGTCATCAATTTGGCGCTTGAATGCCTATCGCGCAGGTCCTTCGGCGACGGCCTGCACTATATGGTGACGCGACCGTGGCAGTTTTTTTATAACTCTCTCATTATTTTATTCACGCTGTCTCTCTCACTGCTGTTCCGCAAGCGCAGCTTCTGCTTCCTGCTGTTCGCCGCTGTTTGGATCGGGCTTGGCCTTGCCAACTGCATCCTGCTCGGCTTCCGCGCCACGCCGCTGACGGCGCCGGATATCTGGCTGCTGTCGTCCGTGCGGGACATCATCGAGATCTATATGAGCCAGCCGGTGCTGATCCTCCTGATGCTGGGCATCGCGGCCCTCATCGGCGTGATCGTCCTCCTGTGGCTGCGCGCGAAGAAGACGCGCCCGTCCTATTATTTCGCTGCCGTGCAGGTCCTGCTCTGCGGCGTGATGCTCGCGGGCTTTACGGTCGCCTTCCTCCGCAGCGGGACGCTGGCCTCGCATTTCCCCAATCTGCCGGATGCCTACGACTCCAACGGCTTTGCCTACTGCTTCTCCGCCAGTGCGGTGACGCAGGGCATCAGCGAGCCGGACGGCTATTCGCAGGAAGCGATCGACGTGCTCCTCAGCGAGCAGGACGACCTGCCTGACGACCGGGTGCGCACGCCAAACTTCATCTTTGTGCAGCTCGAGTCATTCTTTGACGCGAATTATCTGAAGGACCTGACCTACGGCGAAAATCCGGTCCCAAATTTTGAGCGGCTGAAGGAGACGTGCTCCAGCGGCCTGTTCTATGTGCCGTCCATCGGCGCGGGCACGGCGAACACCGAGTTCGAGGTCCTCTCCGGCATGAATCTCGACCACTTCGGCGTCGGGGAGTATCCCTACAAGACCGTCGTCAAGAACCGAACCTGCGAATCCATGGCCTATGCGCTGCAGAGCGCGGGCTATTCCACCCACGCCATCCATAATAATAACGCCACATTCTACAGCCGCGACCGCGTCTATGCCAATTTCGGCTTCGAGACGTTCACGTCGCTGGAATACATGCACGACGTCGAGCGGAATCCGCTCGGCTGGGCGAAGGATTCCGTCCTGACGGAGGAGATCCTGAAGGCGCTGTGCTCCACCGAGGGCCGTGATCTTGTTTTCACGGTCTCCGTGCAGCCCCACGGCAAGTATCCCACGGCGCCGCTGGAAGGCGCGCGAACCATCAGGGTCTCGGGGGAGGAGGCCGAATCCCGCCGCGCCGGGCTGGAATATTACCTCTACCAGCTCAAGCAGACGGATGCCTTTGTCGCGCGCCTTGTGCGCCGGCTCTCCACGTTCAGCGAGCCGACGGTCGTCGTATTCTACGGCGATCATCTGCCGAGCTTCGGCATCACGCAGGACGAGCTGAGCTGCGGCACCGTGCAGTCTACGGAATATGTCATCTGGACGAATTTCCACGCCAAAAAGGTCGACCGCGACGTGCAGGCCTATCAGCTGGCCGCCATGGTGCTCGACCGCTTCGGCGTCCACGACGGCACGATCCTGCGCTATCATCAGAGCCACGGCTACGATGAGACCGGCAGCGAGACCTTCCAGAACGGCCTGTGCATGCTGGAGTATGACATGCTATATGGCAAGCACTATGCAACGGGCGGGGAGATGGCGGTGCAGCCGATGGAGCTGCAGTTTGGTGTCGACAAGATCATGCTCACCGGCGTGAGCAGCAGCGACGCCGGCCTGACCGTCCACGGCACGAACTTCACGCCGTACAGCGTCATCCTGGTCGACGGCGAGCAGGTGCCGACGGAGTATATCGACGAGCAAACGCTGGCAGCGGCGGATACGTCGCTCAGTCCGGGGGAGGTTCTGGCCGTTGCGCAGGTCTCCGCCACGGATACGCTCAAGATCCTGAGCCAGACACCGGACTGGATCGTCCCGGCGGAAAATCGTTAGTAATTACAGGACCCGATGCGGCACCGGAAAGCCGCATCGGGTCCTGCTTTCTCTTTTTCTCCTTACACGAGTTCGCCGAGCTCCAGAATATCCTGCGGGGTGGCGCGGCGGAGGACCGGCTTTGTCTGCGCGGGCGGGTAGGGCGCGTCCTCGGCCGTGCAGGCCTGCACCACGACGATCCTGCCCAGCAGCTCGTGCGCATCCGGCCCGCCCGGAACGACCACAAGCTCACCGGCCTCCAGCGTCCGGTCCTCGGAGCGGTAGGAATAGCGCGTGCCGCGCGGCTCGAATTCCACGGTGCAGTAAAACAGCGGTCCCGGCGCGGCGGCTGCGCGCGACGGGTCGAACAGCTCGCCCTCCGTATAGAAGCGCAGCAGGGTATCTGCCTCGGCGGCAAGCTCTGCCCAGCCGTCCGGAAGGCCCGTGCAGTCGTAGCGGCCGGTAATGCGCTGCGACGCGCCGTCCGACCAGCGCAGCGTGAGCGCATAGCGCGCCGCGGCATCGTCCGTCCCGGAGGCAAGCGGCGGCGCTGTCAGCAGTCCCTGCGGGAGCGTGTCGAGCAGGCGGGCCGCCGCGGACGGGAGCGAGCAGCGGCGCTCGGCGGTGTGCTTGCCGACGGAGCTGAGGTGTGCGATGCCCTCGCTCCGGTCGAGCACGAGCCGCTCCGTGTGCTGCAGCAGGGGAGAGGCCGCACTGCGGCGGGTGTATTCCATGACGAGCCGGTCAACTTTTGCATCCGTCCCGGCGGTCCGGCGGGTAAATAAGCGTTTCATGCGGTCTCCTCCTTTTTCTGCTTTCATTATAACGGGCGGCCTGCGTTTGTCAAGAATTGCGGATTTTTCTCGAAAAGTGGGGCGGGAAAGCATTGACATTTATGGCCCTGCGGTGTATCATACGGGCACGGGAAAAGCGAGTGCGGTCAAATGTTAGCCAAACCTTACTTTTTCTGAAGTTACGAAAACTGGAGGAAATCAATATGCGTATTGCAGCAAAGCTTGGCCTGTTTGCAGGCGGCGTTCTGTTCGGAACGGCTGGGATCCGGATCCTCAGCAGCCGTGACGCGAAAAAGGTCTATACCCACGCGACGGCTGCCGTGCTCCGTGCGAAGGAAGACGTGATGACGACGGTCACGACGCTCCGTGAAAACTGCGGGGACATTCTGGCAGATGCGAAGGCCATCAATGAAGAGCGTGCCGCCGCTGCCTGCGAGGAGATCGCCGATACTGCGGAGGAGCCCGCTGCAGAGCCTGCCGAGGCCTGAATCATGTGCAGCCGGGGAGGAAAAACCCTTCCCGGCTGCGGGCAGGAGAATCCTATGAAGTGCAGAATTTTACATGAAACCAAGGGCCGCCTGCGTGTGCATCTGTGCATCGGGCGGATGACGCTCCGGCAGGCAGACCTGCTGGAGTATTCCATGCGCGCCGTGGACGGCGTGGCGTCGGTCAAGGTCTATGATCGCACGCAGGACGCTGTCATTGAATATTGCGAGGTGCGCAGCGCCGTGCTTGCGGCGCTTTCCTCCTTCTCGTTCGCGGCGGCTGAGGAGGCCGGGCTCGTCCCGGAGCACACCGGCCGTGCGCTGAACCGCGAATTTGAGGACAAACTCGTCTGGAAAACGGCACTCCACTATGCCTGCAAGCTGTTCCTGCCTGCCTATGTGCGGGCGGGCATCGCCATCGTGCGCTCCGTGCGCTATCTCAAGGCTGGGCTCTCCGCCCTGCTGCACGGGAAGCTTTCTGTTTCCGTGCTCGATGCAACGGCCGTGACGGTCTCACTGGTCCGCCGCGACTTCGATACGGCAGGCTCCGTGATGTTCATGCTCGGCCTCGGCGAGCTGCTGGAGGACTGGACGCACAAGAAGTCCATCGCCGATCTGGCGGGGGCCATGGCGCTGAACGTCGACCGCGCGTGGGTGCGCGACGCAGACGGGCAGGAGCTGCTTGTCTCCGTGAAGGACATCCACGCGGGCGACTGCGTCGTCGTCCGTACCGGCAACATGATCCCGCTCGACGGCCGCGTGACCGGCGGCGAGGCCATGGTGAACCAGTCGTCCATGACGGGCGAGTCGCTCCCCGTGCGCAAGACGCCGGGCAGCTATGCCTATGCCGGAACGGTCGTGGAGGAGGGCGAGTGCCTCATCACGGTCGAAAAGACCATGGGCGGTGGCCGCTATGACCGCATCGTCCGCATGATCGAGGAGCCCGAAAAGCTGAAATCCACGGCGGAGGACCGCGCCTCCCGTCTGGCGGACCGGCTCGTGCCCTATACACTCGGCGGAACGGCCCTCGTGTGGCTGTTTACCCGGAATATCACCAAGACGCTTGCCGTTCTGATGGTGGACTTCTCCTGCGCCCTGAAGCTTGCCATGCCGATCGCCGTGCTGTCTGCCATGCGCGAGAGCAATGCCCGGCACATGTCCGTCAAGGGCGGGCGCTTCCTCGAAGCCGTTGCCAAAGCGGATACGATCGTGTTCGATAAGACGGGCACGCTGACCTATGCGCAGCCGCGCGTGGCGGAGGTCGTTACGTTCGGCGGCCGCCGCGAGGACGATATGCTGCGTCTGGCTGCCTGCCTCGAGGAGCACTATCCGCACTCGCTGGCCAATGCCGTCGTAGAGGAGGCGCGCGTGCGCGGCCTGAACCACGAGGAATATCACTCCAGCGTGGAGTATGTCGTGGCGCACGGCATCTCGAGCACCGTCGAGGGCAAGAAGGTCATCATCGGCAGCTATCACTTCGTGTTTGAGGATGAGGGATGCCGGGTGCCGGAGGGCGACGAGGCAAAATTCGACGGTCTTGCCGATGCCTACTCCCATCTGTATCTGGCCATTTCCGGCGAACTTGCCGCCGTCGTGTGCATCTCCGACCCGCTCCGGGCCGAGGCGGCGGATGCCGTCCGCGCTCTGCATGAGCAGGGGATCGCGCACATCGTCATGATGACGGGCGACAATGAAAAGACGGCTGCCGCCGTGGCGCGCGCCGTCGGCGTGGACGAATACCACGCGGGAGTCCTGCCGGAGGACAAGGCGGCCTACATCCGCGCCCGCCGCGCCGAGGGCCACACGGTCATCATGATCGGCGACGGCGTGAACGACACCCCGGCCCTGTCCGAGGCGGATGCCGGCATCGCCATCAACACGGGGGCGGCCATTGCACGCGAGATCGCCGATATCACGATCTCGTCGCAGGACCTGTTCGAGCTTGTGACGCTGCGCCGCCTGAGCGAGGCCCTTATGGGACGCATCGACCGGAATTACCGGTTCATCGTCAGCTTCAACCTCATGCTCATTATCCTGGGCGTGACGGGCGTCATCCAGCCGACGCTTTCCGCCCTGCTGCACAACATGTCGACGCTCGGCATCAGCCTGCGCAGCATGACGAACCTGCTGCCCGAAAAAACGGAGCAGAGCAACGCATAAAAAACGGCCCGGTGCGGAACAGAACGCTGCTTCGCACCGGGCTTTATCTATGGGTTGACGGGAGCACCGAAAATCGGTACAATAGGAGAAAACGTCACAATAGGGAGTATCAGCAATGGAAAGCTTGATTTTTGATGTCGACGGCACGCTCTGGGATGCCGTGGCCCTCGTAGCCGAGGGCTGGAACGACGGTCTGCAGAGCATGGGCTTTGCGCCGCACTGCACGGAGCAGAGCATCCGTCCGCTGTTCGGCAAGACCATGACGGAGATCGCGCAGGTCGTGGTGCCCGGCGTCCCGCAGGAGCAGGCCATGGAGGTCATGGACCGCTGCATGGACGGCGAGATGGCGCGCCTGCGCCGCGATCCGTGCCATATTTTCTACCCCGGCGTCAAGGAAACGCTCACGGAGCTGCACAAAACGCACCGCCTGTTCATCGTCAGCAACAGCCAGCAGGGCTATATCGAGCTGCTGATGGAAAAGGGCGGCCTCGGCGGCCTGATCAGCGACTTCGACTGCTTCGGGAACACGGGCCTGCCGAAGGGGCAGACGCTGCGCCTGCTGTGTGAGCGCTGCAATGTCCGCGACGCGGTCTACGTCGGCGATACGCAGGGCGATATGGAAGCGTCCGAGCAGGCGGGCCTGCCGTTCGTGTGGGCGGCCTACGGCTTCGGCAAGCCCGCGCACTGGGATAAGCGCATCGATCATTTTACCGATCTGCTGCGCCTCTGAGACTCAGATCGTTCCGTGCAGGACCAGAACGAGCACGATGCACACGGCCAGAACGGCCAGCGCGCCGAGCCACACGGCCAGACGGCGCTTGACCGGCATGCGGCCGGGCGTTTTGCTCGGCGGCAGCAGGTGCGCATGGCGCAGTCCCTGCACGACGGGCTTGTAGAGCAGCACGGTGATCGTGGCGTTCAGGCAGCCCTTGAGCAGGTTGAACGGCAGGAACACCGGCACGAGCATCGCGGCGACGTCGGCGCGGGCCGTGTGCATGTACAGCGGCGTGATGAGATAGTTCCACAGCAGCATGAGCACGGTCATAAGCAGCGCGCCGCCGAACAGGCCCGCAATGGCGCTGCCCTGCGTGCGCTTTTTGCGGTAGAG
>ERZ827520.1903-NODE-1903-length-21566-cov-6.339501_pt1 | contig 21566 bp, 27 predicted proteins | sample MGYA00519581_ERZ827520 | MGnify/ENA primary metagenome ERZ827520 (study PRJEB31778, sample SAMEA3449339) | human gut metagenome | biome: human gut; feature: human-associated habitat; material: faeces | place: United Kingdom | collected 2010/2012 ...
CCCCGCGCTACTGCCTTACGGCAAGCGCGGGTTTCGGGCGGCAATTTACAAAATTTCGCGCCCTCAGCCGCCTGCGGCGGCGCTATGACTGAAGAAAGTAACGTTCCCTCGTACCCCCATCCCCCGTCACACCTTTTCTTCGCCGGCGAGGATCCGCTTGTAATCGGCCAGGTTCTTTTGCAATAGATCGGGAATCTTCAGCCCATAGGGGCAGTGTTTCATGCACTTGCCGCAGCGCAGGCAGCTTTCAATGCGCAGCATGCGCTCCTGCCATTCGGGGGTCAGCCAGTCGGCGGAGGGCGCGCGGCGGATCATCTGGCTCATGCGCGCGCAGTTGTTAATCTGTATTCCCTGCGGGCAGGGCATGCAGTAGCCGCAGCCGCGGCAAAAATCGCCCGACAGCTCCTGCCGGTCATGATCGATCAGCGCGCGGATATCCGCCGTCATGGCGGGCGGATTGCCGATATAGCTCAAAAACTCCTCCAGCTCCCAATCGCGCTGCACGCCCCAGATGGCCGCCACGTTGGCATACTGGGCAATGAAGGCGCAGGCCGCGCGGGAATTGTTGATCAGCCCGCCCGACAGCCCCTTCATGGCGATAAAGCCCACATCCTGCCGCTTGCAGCGCTCCACCAGCGCGATATCGCGCTCGCCCGCCAGATAGCTGAAGGGGAACTGCATGCACTCGTACAGGCCGCTGTCCACCATCTCCTCGGCAATGCCGATCTTGTGCGCCGTGGCCGCAATGTGCAGGATCTTGCCCTGCCGCTTGGCCTCCAGCATGCACTCGTACATGCCCGTTCCGTCGTCCGGGCGATAGCACTGCCCGGCGCAGTGGAACTGATAAATATCGATATGATCGGTCTTAAGCAGGCGCAGGGAGGTATCCAGATCGTGGCGGAAGCCCTCGGGCGTGGTCGCGCCCGTCTTGGTGGCCAGGGTGTATTCCTGGCGGCGATGCGCGATGGCGCGGCCAATCTTCTCCTCGCTGTCGCTGTAGGCGCGGGCGGTGTCAATCAGGTTCATGCCGCCGTCCAGCGCGCGATTGAGCAGCTTGCCCGCCTCCTCAAAGCCCACGCGCTGAATGGGCAGCGCGCCGAAGCCGTTTTGCTCCACAACAATGCCTGTGCGGCCCAAGGTAACGTTCGCCATAATAAGCCCTCCAAATCCTTCTGTAATCAGGGCGCGAATGCGCGGCTTTCTGAACAGATTCGACGGCGCAGGCCGTTTTCCTTTTTGCCGGGAAGGCGGTTTACAAAAAATCGCGGCGATGATGCCGCGCGCTGATAAAGCGATAAAGCCCCTGTACCGGCGCTCATAAACGACAATGCCGTACCCCGCCTTTTTTAATCAGAAGGCGGGGCGTTCCCTGCCATATGCTTCAAGCCTCGTCAATGACCGTAACATTCTGGAGCGCTTCCTCCAGCAGCAGATTAATCAGCTCATTGCGGGAGCGGTTTGTCTGCGCGGACAGATCGTCCAGACGGGCGAGCGTTTCATCCCGCATGCGCACGGAAACAACCTTATGGCCGTCCTCGCCTTTTTTCCTGCTGATCAGAATTTCACGCTTCATCCCATCACCCCTTAAAATCAGGGAAATTATAGCTTGACAAATGATGAAAATATATATTATAATTTTAACTACAATATATATTATATTGTATGCTGTATGATAATATCATCATTGCGTCAGCAAAAGAAAGGAGAGGCAAATGGAAGGGAAAACGAACGGTTTATGCATTGCCGGCTTTGTCGTTTCGCTGGGGTCGCTGTTCCTGGGCTTGTGGGGACTGACGGGTCTGGTCGGCGTCGCGCTGTCCGCTGTCGGCAGATCGCAGGCGGAGAATAACGGGCAAAAGACCGGCCTAGGCACAGCGGGAATCATTCTGGGCGTCATTGGCGCGCTGTGGTGCTGGGTGATGCTTGTCATCGCCATGTCCTGATGAGAAGCAGCCCCTCTTTTCATTGCTGAAGAGAGGGGCTGCTTCTTGCTGAAACCCAAAACGTCCAAACAGATAGGAGGCGCGGTAAATGCAGCAAGCTTGGAAAAAGTGGATCATCATCGTCAGCATCGTTCTGGTTGCAGCGTTGTTTTTCCTTTTTATACCATATGGAAAAGACGCCGCCGCATACCGGCTGACAAAAAAGTACATCAGCCGCTATTATTATCAAAAGCCCTCGTCGGTCGTTGTCAGGGGCGGAACGGTCGGCGCAAATAACGATTGCGTATGGATTCGCCTTGAAATTAACGGCTATCCTGAACGGCTCTGGATTAATGAAGACGGCAGCGCTCGAACCTCGGGCTTTGGAGAGGGCACGGACTCCTGGTTCAACAGTAGGAAGGATTTTAATGTCCGCAAGGTCAATCGCCTGCTTTGGCTGAGCTATCACTAAAAATCGCCGCTTACAGCGTAATCCAGTAGCGCTGCACGCGCTGGCCGTCCGGCTCCACGCTGTCGCCCTCATACACGCCGCCGTTGTGCAAAATGGTGCGGCGGCTGCCCTCGTTTTCCACATTGCAGGTAACCATCACGCGTTCCAGCCCCAGCTGACGGCAATAGGGCAGCGCGGCGGCCAGCATGCGCGTGGCCACGCCCTGGCGGCGATGCCGCGGATGCACGCTGTAGCCGATATGCCCGGCGTACAGGCGCAGATAGTCGTTCAGCTCGTGCCGCACCTGCAGCATGCCCAGCAGCGCATGATCCGCCGGGCGCACATATATGAGCTGCGTGGCGGGCACCAGCTGCGGCGGAGTGGTCTCCCGGCGCTTGAAATCGCGGCACGTTTGCAGCCACTGCGCCATATCCTGCGCCGTGCGCAGGCTGCCCGTGCCGTCCATGGAATCGCCCGCGGCCTCAAAGGCGCGCTTATACGCCGCAGCCTCGGGCAGCCATTCCTCGGTCGGTTCGATCAGGATTTCTTCCATCATCACCGTCATCCTCTCGCTCCCTTCCCGGCGCGCAGCGCCGCGTGCTCCATGCATAGCTCCTGATACAGATACGCCGCCGTCCAGCGGCGATTGGCGGGCGTCAGCACCGCCTTGAGCGCGATATTGGGCTGTAAGCACAGCCGCAGCGCGGCCAGCAGACGATCGCTCTGCGCGTCGCTCAGCCCGGCCATCACCAGCATTTCGCCCGCAAAATCGCAGGGCGCAGCCAGCGGATTGCGCGCATCCAGGGCGCACAGCGCGCCCAGCGTCTGGCTAAAATCCGACGGCGGCACGGCGATGATCGCAAGCCCCTGCGCGCTCGCCACGGCTCGCAGCGTGCGCAGGCGTTCATCCGAAAGCCGAAAGGCCAAAATCGTGGGCTGCATGGCCCCACCTCCCATGCGTGTTTTTGGCGAGTATAGCGCAAAACGCGCCAAAGCGCAACGGTTGAATAAAAAAACAGGCGATATCGTGCTGATATCGCCTATTTATGCCGCAGCGATTACTTGTTGAGCAGATCGCCGTAGCGCTTCTTGAACTTGTCCACGCGGCCGCCGCTGTCTACCAGCTTCTGCTTGCCGGTGAAGAACGGGTGGCACTTGGAGCAGATTTCAACCTTCAGCTCCTTCTTGGTAGAGCCGGTGGTGAAGGTCTCGCCGCATACGCAGCGGACGACTGCTTCGCCGTACTTGGGATGGATGCCTTCCTTCATGATTTTCACCTCTTCTGCGCATGCTTATGGGATTCATGGCGCGCAACCATGAGCCACAAAGGGAAGTATAGCACAGTTTTGACCATATTGCAAGGGTAAAAAACGCGCAAAACCGTTTGCCTGCCGGTAAAGGCTGATTTTTACAAAGCCTGCCCGGTCGCTGCGTCCAGCAGCACATGGGTCATGATTTCAAAGCCGTCGTGGTAGCGCGCCAGCACGCGCACGGCCCATACGGGGCGCAGGGTGAAGCCCTGCTTGGCGGCGGAGGACGTGTTTTTGCTGGTCAGGGCATATTCCAGGGCAATTTCGTATACGGTCACGCTGGCCAGCCCTTCGCCCGGCCACGCCGCGTAGCGCTGCTGAAGCAGCGGGATAACGTCCGCAGCGGCAATGGGCGCGGCCGCAGGCGTAATCGGGGTCATCGCCGCCGCGTCCAGCAGCGGGCCGTCCAGAGCGATCAGCCTGCCCGCGGGATCCACCGTGACGCGCAGGCTGCTGAACCAGACCTCGCGGGTATTGCCGGGGTCGCTGCCCGTTTCAACGCCCGCGTACAGGCGCAGGCCATTCACATACACGGGATACCAGGCGTCCGCCGCGCCGCTTGGCAGGATGCGCACGCGCACCGCGTCGCCCAATTGCAGCTTGCAGACGCGCGCCGCCAGCCCGGCCTGCGCGGCCACCGGATCCTGCGCAAAATCATACAGCCCGGCCGCGTACAGATTCACCCCGTCCGTGCCGTATTGCTCCGGCGGACACAGCGCCAACTGCACCGAGCCGGGCGCGCCGACGGCGGCGTATGGATACCCGCTGCGCACGAAAAAGGCGTATTCGGGAAAGCCTGCGGTGGGATTGCGCCAGCTGCCCTGCGCGGTATCCAGGCCAAGCGCCGCCCAATTGATGGCCGCGCCTAAGGCAATCAGCCGCGCCCGGCTCAGCCTCGGCGCGCGATAGCTTTGCACCGTCGCGCCCGCGGGCAGGATCATCGCCCGCGCGTCCACCGATAGCCGCACGCCGCCGCAGTCGTACTCGCCCGTAAGCTGCTGCCAATCCTCCCGCACCCAAACGGCTTCCGCCCGCGCCGCGCCCGCGGCCAGCAGGCAGATCAGCGCCAGCGCCCAGGCCGCCACGCGATTGCGCATATCTCCCACCCCCTTTATCCATAGACGCGCGGAAAGCTGAAAAAGGTGCAGCTGTGCGCAAAAAAGACCGGCCAACAGAATGCTTGGTCGGTCTTTGATACTGCTGCGTTTAGGCAAGCACTTCGGTATCGTTTTCCACCGTGATTTCTTCCACGTTGCGGATGGCCCAGCGGGCGAACACAACGGGCACGTCCTGCGGGCCAACGGCCAGCGTGATGGTGTTTTCATCGCGGATGTTGGTGATGGTGCCGTAGATGCCGCCGATGGTGCACACGCGGTCGCCAACCTTCAGGGCAGCCAGCATTTCCTTGATCTTCTTATCCTTTTTGCGCTGGGGACGGATCAGGAACAGCCAGAAAACAACCACGATCAGCACCATGGGCAGGAAGGTGGTCAGCAGGGCGGCGACGGGGCTCATTTCCTGGGTAGCGTCGGTGGCAGCGGCGGCATCGCCGGTGGTTTCGGCCAGGGCGAAGGCGGCCACGGACAGGGTGAGCAGCAGGCACATAACGAAGGCAGCGATGCGGGACAGCTTGGATTTCATTGAGAAAGCTCCTTTCAAGCGTAGGATAAGATCGCTGATTACAGATTATATCATAACCATGCCAAGTATGGCAAGCAAATCCGCAATTATCACGGATTGTTTATATTTCGCTTTGCCCTGCGCTGCGGACGGGTGTAGGTATAGATCACGGTGGACAGCGGGGGCACGGCGATGGAGGCGCTGTAGGCAAACTGCCCGCAGGGCTGCTTCTGCGCGCGGACGGCGCGGGGATTGCCCTTGCCGCTGCCGCCGTAGGCGGGATCGTCCGTATTGAGGGCTTCCTTCACATAGCCATATGCGGGCAGGCCCACGCGGTAATCCGCATAGCAGGCGGGGGTAAAATTGGTTACACACATCAGCGCGTTGCCCGCCCGATCCCACCGCAGGAAGGACAGGATGCTGCGCTCGCTGTCATCGGCGTTCAGCCAGGTAAAGCCCGCCCAGCCGTCATCCTGCTGCCACAGCTCCGGATGGCTGCGATAGAGGGCGTTGAGGGCGCGCACGCACTTTTGCACATCGGGGTGCCGCTCGTACACCAGCAGGAACCAGTCCAGCTGATCCTCGTACTTCCACTCGATAAAGTGCGCAAACTCCGTGCCCATGAAGTTGAGCTTTTTGCCGGGGTGGCACAGCTGATACCCCAGCAGCATGCGCAGGCCGGCGAATTTCTGCCACAGGTCGCCGGGGTTCTTATCCAGCATGCTGTGCTTGCCGTGCACCACCTCGTCGTGCGAGAAGGGCAGGATGTAGTTTTCGCTGAAGGCGTACATCAGCGAGAAGGTGAGCTTATCGTGATGATACTTGCGATAGACCGGATCGAGCTTAATATAGGACAGCATATCGTTCATCCAGCCCATGTTCCACTTAAAGCCAAAGCCCAGCCCGCCCGCGTGCACGGGATGCGTCACCCTGGGATAGGCGGTGGATTCCTCGGCGATCATCATCACGCCGGGATAGCGGCCGTACACGGTGGTATTGAGCCTTTTCAGGAAGGCCGCGCCCTCCAGGTTTTCATTGCCGCCGTGGATATTGGGCACCCACTGCCCCGGCTCGCGGCAGAAATCATGGTACAGGATGGCGCTGACCGCGTCGCAGCGCAGGCCGTCGGCGTGGAACCATTCCAGCCAGTAGCACGCGCTGGCTAGCAGGAAGGAGCAGGCCTCGCCCCGGCCGAAATCAAACAGCACCGTGCCCCACTGCGCCATGTCGCTGCGGCGGGGATCCTGATGCTCATAGCAGGGCGTGCCGTCAAAGCGGCGCAGGCCGATTTCATCGCGCGGGAAGTGCGCGGGCACCCAGTCCAGGATCACGCCGACGCCCGCCTGGTGCAGCGCGTCGATCAGGCGCATCAGCCCAAACGCCGTGCCGTAGCGCGCCGTGGGCGCGAAAAAGCCGCTTACCTGGTAGCCCCAGCTCATATCCAGCGGATGCTCCATGACGGGCAGGAACTCCACGTGCGTATAGCCCATGTCCTTCAGATAGGGTACCAGCTCGGCCGCCGTTTCCTCATAGGTATAGAAGGAGCCGTCCTTGTGTCGCCGCCAGGAGCCCAGGTGCATTTCATAGATATTGACCGGCTCGTGCACGGGATCGCCCTGGGCGCGGCGGGACATCCAGGCGGCGTCCTGCCAGGCATAGCCGCCGATATCGGTGAGCAGGCTGGCGTTGGCGGGGCGCAGCTCGCTGCCAAAGGCATAGGGATCGGCCCGCAGATGCCACTGGCCGTCCGCGCAGAGAATGGCGTATTTATAGGCCCGCAGCTTTTGCTGCGCATCGGGATCGGTGCGCCCCTGGGCCTGCGCGTCAAACAGCGCGGCAGGCAGCCGCAGCTCCCATGTGCCGTCATACTGCTTCTGCATGGGATAATCCTCATAGCGCCAGGAGCAGAACTCGCCCGTCACGCACACGCGCAGGGCGTTGGGCGCCCACACGGTAAACTGCCATGCCTGCCCGTCCAGCGTGGTCTTGTGCGCGCCCATCCAGCGATAGGCGTCGTATCCTTCCCCCTGGTGAAACGCCGCGCGCCGCGCGCCGTCCGGCGGTGAATACAGCATGCTGCGCCCTCCTTTTCGGTTGATTTTTGTCCGTATCTATATCATACCAGACCAAAGCGAAAAATGGAAGATGCAAAGTTGCGCAGAAGAGGCCGCAAAATTGTGTGGACAAGCGCGCCTATTCTGTGTAAAATGAAGTAGAACAATTTGCCTGTCTACACAAAAAAGCGAGGATAACAGCATGTATTATGTCATCTGCGCGGCGTTCATTGCCATGATCGGCTTCTACGGGGCGTTTCAGCGCCTCAAGCGTCAGCCCAAGCGGCGCAAGGCGCTGACCATTGCCTGCAAATGCGCCGCCACGGGCATGGCGGTGCTGGTGGGCGTGCTGGGCGCGGCGCGCAGCGGCCTGCCCTCCAACTGGGTGATGACCGCCGGGCTGATCGCCTGCATGCTGGCCGACGGCCTGCTGTGCGTGCGGTTCATGGTGGGCGGCGCGGTATTTGCGGTGGGGCACCTGCTGTATATCATTGCGTTTTGCATGATGAATCGCCCCGGCTGGGGCAGCCTGGCGCTGTTTATCGCGCTGATCCTGCTGGCCACCTGGCTGTTCAGCCGCTTCCGCACGCGGGTAAATCCCAAGCGTTTCTTCCCCGCCTATGCCTATGCCACGGTGCTGTGCGTAATGGTCGCGCTGGCCGCCGCGCAGCGCCCGATGTTCCTGGCGGGGGCGGCGCTGTTTGCCTTCTCGGACGCGACGCTGGCCTACCTGGGCATGATGGAGCATAGAAGCCGCCGGCTGGATAACATCAGCCTGGGCGCGTACTTTACGGGGCAATTTCTGCTGGCGCTGGCGCTGATCATATAAAAACCGATAAAAATCAATGAAAGCCGCCTTGGGCGGCTTTCAGATTGTCAAAAAAGTCTCGCTTAAACTCTTGGGATGCATGAAGGGGCCGCAGCCCCTTCATATGTAATCCGCAGCAGCGACATGCGCGGTGCGAGGAGCAGCCGTCAGGCTGCTTCCTTTGTCATTTTCTGGCCGTGAGCCGCAGGCTCACAAGAAAATGACGTTCCCGCAGAAAGTCTGCTTTAGCTGACTTTCTGCGGCTTTTTCACCTTCCCGCGCCCCGCGTCATACCTAATGAACAAGAGGGGGTGCGCGCATGGCGTTATGGATTGCCGATGAGGGCGCGGGGCTGATTCGCAGCGGCGCGGATGGGGAGCGGCGGCTTTGCGCCCAGCCGTTATCCCTATGCGCGTGCGGGAATACGCTGGTATGCGCGCAGGCGCAGCAGGCGGCGGTCTATGCCACCGATACGGGCGCGGCGCTGGGGCGGTATCCGCTGCCGCCGGGGGCGCGGCGCATGTGCGCGCTGCCGGGCGCGCTGTATTGCCTGAGCAGCGATGCGGACAGCATCAGCCTGCTATGCCCGCGCACGGGACGGCTGCTGCTGTGCGCCCAGGCGGGATGCTACCCGCGCGATCTGGCGCTAAGCCCCTGCCGGCGCATGCTGGCCGTGGCGGGCGGCGCGGCGGGCGCGGTGCTGGTATATCGCGCGCGGGAGCTGACGCTGATCCGCAGCCTGCCCCTGCCCGGCGTGGTCAGCGCGGCAGCCTTTGCCGGGGCCGAGCTGCTCGCCCTGTGCGCGGTGGACGAGGGGCGGCTGCAATCGCGGCTGTTTCGCATTTCCATCCACGGGGTGGTCAGCGCCCTGGGCTGCTGGGAAGGGCTGCCGGGCGCGCTGCTGATTCACCCCGACGGCATGATCGTATGCGGCGTGCTGGGCAAGCTGCTGCTGCTGCGCCCCGACGGCCGCGTGGCGCGCTGCCTGCCCTGCGGACTGCCCGCGTGCCTGCGCCCCTGCCCCGGCGGACTGCTGTGCGCCGACGCGCTGGACGGCTGCGTCACCCGCGTGACCGCCGCGCTGACGGACGCGCAGTGCATGTATCGCGGCGATTCGCCGCTGGACGCGATGGTGCTGTAGAAGCCGTTATCGTCTGATTTAGCAGCGGTTAATAAGCGTCAATCATTACATCTCTCCAGATCTCTTTCAGCGGCTTTCCCTCAATGCGGGCGCGTTCAAACAAATCGCGGCAGGAACTGAACATCTGCGTGTTGCCCAAATCATCGCTCAAATGCGAGAAGCCCTCAGGCGCATGGGCGATCCAATATTCTCTTTGATGGTAGAAAAAATGAATCTCGCTACCATGCACGATGGCGCAATGCCGGATGGCCTCATAGGTTTGCCAGGCTGGATCATCCGCCTCTGGAATTTCAGCCTGTTTGACGGCTTCGCCCAGCAACGTGCCGCTGATGCGTGCCTGCCCGCACAATGCTTCAAGCGAATTGCGCTGCTGCTGCCCGCCATCCGTGGCAATCAAGCAATATGAAGCGCCCAGCAGAGAAGACTTTTTTACAAGCGAGTAGTATTCCGATTGGTACTTAAACACCAAATAATCATGCTTTTTTATATATTTCTCTATTTCCTGAATCGTCATCTCCATCACTCCAAACAGCTTTTCCCCCAAAGCATACCATTTGGCATTGGCGCTGTCAATCGCGCTGACTCATTCCCCTGCCGGTACCAAGAATGTTCACCGTATGCAAAAAGGCGGAGCCTCCATAGAAGCTCCGCCAAGTGCATTGAATATGCGTAATTCTTGCGCATCAACGATTGATTCTCGGCTCGCAGACAAATTCAAATTGGTGCTGGCATTTGTCAAGCGCAGATACATCCTTCAGCGTGCGTGAGCGGTATATGTCGAGCCGTTTCAGCGCAGGCAGCTGCTCGATTCCGTCCAATGTATCAATACGCGGCTGGATCAGGTCAAGCAACTCAAGATTTTTCAGATGAATCAGATCTGTAAGATTTCTGTACTTTGGCGTATAATGCCAAATGCGCAGTTTACGCAAGGTGGAAAGCTGTTCAAAGCCAATGACATTGGAGTCGGGCTTTTGAATAAACAAAGTGTGCAAATGCTGCAGGCCGCTTATATCTACCTTGTTTTTTCCCCGCGTATTGTCAATTGACAAGCTACGTAACAAAGGAAGTTCTTTGAGCGTTTCGCTATGTACAATATTGCCGCAAAGAGATAAATCGTCTATCTGAGCGCACTCCCGAAGCGGTGAAATATCTGTATCATAGTTGGGTATCTCATCATCCTTTTTTTGAGATGTTTCTGCATAGAATTTTTCCCAATACTCTGTATCACAGTAAATTTTGGGGTTGTCTAAAGTGATACAAAGACGTGTAATCTTATTTTTCATGATGTATGGAATTTCGGAAGCAAGGGCATGCCTTGATACGACAAGCATTTCCCTTCCCTGGAAACATTGATCCAGGCTCATATCTGGTGCGTATACATGCTGATCCTTCATATACATATCAAACAAACCTCTTAATGATTTACTTCATAAGGCGGTGGATTGGTATTATCCGTTTGGAAACACATCACTCAGCAATGCGTCAAGATCAAAGCGCAGTTTCTTTCGCATGCACCTCGTGTGAACTACTGCAAGAGACTCTTTGACTATTTCCTTGCACATGGCTAATCTTTCATCCTTCGATGCTTGGATAAAAGGTATAAATGGAATAAGAAGACGGATATCAGCTTCTTTTCTTATCCAACTAATATACTTGCTATCCTTGCAATTAAAAATGCGTATACGTTCTTCATCAACGCAGCAAGGGATAATAGCGATTTCGGATATAGCATCTGTGTACTTTTCCAGCGACGTTACATTCATGCCGCGCTGGATTTCTTGAAAACAGTCCATAATCATTTGCGCAGCTGGCCCCAGTGATTCGGTTGAAAAGAAAATAGCGCTCATAAATACCTCCTATTAGTAGAGAGATCTATTAAATGGTGGAAGTTCGCCTACGATATAGACATATCCTTCGATCATTCTCATCATAGATGTAGCCGCGATACTTGAAGGGGTCCAGTTTACCATCTGTGTTGGCCAGCAAACCAGTCGTGTTAATGATTTTCCAAAGCATCGTAAAAATAGGATACTACTTGAGTGCCAGTATTGTCAACCAGAGCAATGATATTATCCCGGTGGTTATAAAGGCAGGCATAGACAGCACCGTTAAACTCGACAATCGGGAGCTTGTTTTTGTTGTAGGAATAAAAAAAGCGGAGCCTCCATAGAAGCTCCGCCAAGTGCATTGAATATGCGTAATTCTTGCGCATCAACGATTGATTCTCGGCTCGCAGACAAATTCAAATTGGTGCTGGCATTTGTCAAGCGCAGATACATCCTTCAGCGTGCGTGAGCGGTATATGTCGAGCCGTTTCAGCGCAGGCAGCTGCTCAATTCCATCCAATGTATCAATACGCGGCTGAATCAGGTCAAGCAGCTCAAGGTTTTTCAGATGAACCAGATCTGTGAGATTTCTGCACTTTGGCGTATAGTTCCAAATGCGTACTTCCCGCAAGGTGGAAAGCTGTTCAAAGCCAATGACATTGCGGCCAGGCTTTTGAATATATAAAGAGTCCAAATGTTGTAGGCCACTTAGATCTACCTTGTTTTTACCTAGCGTATTGTCAATTGACAAGCTGCGCAGCAAAGAAAGCTCCTTGATTATCTCACTATGCACAATATTGCCGCAAAGACACAGGTAGTCTAACTGAGGACATTCCCGAAGCGGCGAAATATCTGTATCATAGTTGGGCTCTTCATCAAAGTCTTTTCTTTGGGCTGCTTCTGCAAGAGCCTTTTCCCAATACTCTTTATCACAATAAAGTCTTGGATTACCTAAAGAAATATCAAGGCGCATAATCCCGTTTTTCATGATGTAAGGGATTTCAGAAGCGAGGGCATACCTTGATACAACAAGCATCTCGGTTCCCTGAAAATATTCATCCCGGCTCATAATTGGTGCATATACATGATTATCTTTTATATACATGCCCATATCAATACCCATAATAACAAACCTCCTGATGGGTTACTCCTTAAAAGATGGTCGTGATGGGTTATTTGTCAGGAAACATATCACACAGTAAATGGTCAAACTCAAATCGCGATTTTTTAGCTTCACACCGATGCTTGATAATTTCAAGTGACTTGATTATGACTTCTTTTACCATAGCTCTTTGATTTTCTTGAGACGCCTTCACGAATGTGTCAAAGTCAATTCTTAAACGAATATCAGCTTCTCTCCTGGCCCAACTGATGTATTTGCGTTCTTTCCAATCCGACATATACTTATCTGGCCCAGAAAAAGGAATGATGCCAATGGTATCTAAAGCATCGCAATACAGAGGCAGATCAATATTGTTCATCCTCGTTTGAAAATACCAAAGGCATTCGGAAATACGTTCCCCAGCGGGATGCCATGCTTCAGTAGCAAAGAGTATTCCTGACATATTTCACTCCTCCTTAATACCAATTGAAATTCATGGGGGGCTACTACCATGGCTCCTTGCTTAGTTAACAATCATAAGAATAGGATACTACTTGGGCGCCAGTATTGTCAACCAGAGCAATGATATTATCCCGGTGGTTATAAAGGCAGGCATAGACAGCACCGTTAAACTCGACAATCGGGAGCTTGTTTTTTGTTGTAGGAATAAAAAAAGCGGAGCCTCCATAGAAGCTCCGCCCCATGATATTGAATATTCACCCTTTACTTGGACAGCGCCAGCTGCTTGGCCGGGTCGCTGCCCGTGGGACGGCTGGGATTGACCACCACAGCCTTTTCATAGTTTTCCCAGGCCTGCCAATAAACGCTGCCGTGCTTGCTTTTCGCATCGTCCCACTCGTCGCGCAGAGCCAGCAGGCGCTCGCGCAGGCGCGCGGTGATCTCCTCATAGCCCGCCAGGTCGAAGCAGTTGTTCTTCTCCCACGGGTCGTTTTGCAGGTCAAACAGCTGCGTCAGCTTCAGGTTTTCCGTGCGGTATTCCAGCAGCTTAAAGCGCTCGTCCATCACCCCGCGGATGCGCGCCTGGAAGGCCAGGTACAGCTCCTCGCGCACGCGCGCATCGGCATTTTGCAGCACGGGCAGCAGGCTTTTGCCCTCGACGGAGGCGGGAATTTCCACCCCGCACAGCTCGCACAGCGTCGGGTATACATCCAGCAGATAGCACAGCTGCTCGCGGCGCTCGTTCTGGGGGATGCCGGGGCCGGCCATCACCAGCGGCACGCCCACGCTGTGCTCATAGATGTTCTGCTTGCCCATCAGGCCGTGCTGGCCGATGGCCAGGCCATTATCGCCCATCAGCACCACGATGGTATCCTCCAGCAGGCCCTTCTCGCGCACCGCGTCCATCACCTCGCCGATGCGGTAATCGATGTGGCTGATCATGGCGTAATAATCGGCAATGTGCTGGCGCACCTTCATGGGATCGCGCGGATAGGCCTCGATGGTCTCGTCACGGCCGCGCGCCGACCAGCCGCAATTGACCACGGGCATGGCGGCAAAGTTATCCGGCAGGGGAATATCCTCCGCCTTGTACATGTGCTTAAACTCCTCCGGCATGGTGCGGGGATCATGCGGGGCCAGGAAGGACAGGTACAGGAAGAAGGGCTTTTCCTCGTTATAGCTTTGGATGAAGCGCACCGCGTCGCCCGAGAATAGATCGGTGGAGTGCACGCCCGCGTTGATGCGGTCGGCGCGCACCAGCATGCTTGCGCCCGAGGCCGAGAAGTTGGGCGTAAAGTGAATGCGGTGCTCATACTGGCCGTTGGGGTTATAATCGCACACCGGCACGTTCCAGTGATCCCACATGCCGCCAAAGAAGATATCCGCCCCGCTGGAGAAGGAGCGCGCATAGGAATCCGGGCCGTTATGCCACTTGCCCACGCCGTGGGTATGATAGCCCGCGCCGCGCAGGCACTCGCCCAGGGTGATGTGCTCGGCGGGGATATCCTGCCCCTCGCCCGACAGGTGGAACAGCGTGCGGCCAGAATTGAGCATGGCGCGGCTGGGCATGCACACCGCGCCCAGCGTGCCGCCGGGAATGTGCGCGCGGGTGAAGGAGGTGCCGCGGCGCACCAGCTCGTCCATATGGGGGGTTTGAATGACGTCGTTGCCCAGGGCGTGGATGGTGCCCGCGCGCTGGTCGTCCGTCAGAAGAATGATCACATTTGGCTGTTTTTTCATGATGACGTATTCCTCCAAAGTATGTTCCGTACAGCAATACATGTTCAGTATACGCCTTCCAGTCCCTGGCTGCAAGGCGCGCGCGGCGATTGCCCAGCATATTTCACAATGCGCGAAAAATACGCCAGAAGCGCGCAGAAGTGCGCAGCATATGACAGAATTTGCGCAAAGCATTGCCATACCGTCCGTTTTTTTATATAATTATTGCATAATAGGTATAAGGGAGGCGGCGCGCATGCTGGGCGTTGAACGGCTGGACGGTATCATGGAGATGCTCAAGGACGGGCAGGCGGTGTCCATTCACACCCTGTCCAAGACCCTGTATATCAGCGAATCCACGCTGCGGCGCGATCTGGCCGCCCTGCAAAAGGAGGGGCTGATCCGCCGCATCCGCGGCGGCGCGATCCTGGCCGCCAACAACCGCGACGTGCCGCGCCTGATCCGCGAAAACGAAGCCCCGGATATCAAAAACATCATCGGCGCGCGCGCGGCGGAGCTGGTGCATCCGGGCGATGTGATCCTGCTGGATCCCTCCACCACCTGCAGCTATATGGTGCCTTACCTGCCGCAGCACACCGACCTGCTGGCCATCACCTCGGGCCTGAAAACCGCGCTGGCGCTGAGCGAGCGGCACATCCGCACCATGGTGACGGGCGGCGCGGTGATGGACAATTCCTACTCCATGGTGGGCAGCCACACCGAGCCGCTGCTGCGCAACGTGGTGGCGGACGCCATGTTTTTCTCCTGCCGGGGCGTCACCATGGACGGGCGCATCTGCGGCTCCTGCATTGAGGAAATCGAGGTGCGCCGCATGATGGCTCAGCACGCGCGCAGGATTGTGTTCATGGTGCCCTCGCACAAGATCGGGCGCGAGTATTTTTACACCTACGGCAGCCTGGCCGATGTGGACGAGGTGATCTGCGACGAGCCCCTGCCCGCCGCCTGGCGGGAAATGATCGGCAGGAACCGGAAATAAAACAAGCATAAAACAGCGGCGCTTCCTCGAAAACAGGAAACGCCGCTGCTTAAATCAGGTTAAAACGGTAGGCTTCGTCGCCCAGAATGCGCAGCTGCGAGGCGTCCTCGCGCTGCTCATGCGGCGGGAAGCTATCGGCATACAGCGCCATCGCCCGCTTGTAGAGCGGGTGCTGCGGGCTGGTCAATCGCTCAAAACGCATCAGGCACCTCCGTGTTTTATCAGCCGATCAGGCCGCTGATGAAGATTTCCAGGCCGATGGCGATCAGGATCACGCCGCCCAGGATGGAGGCCTTGCCGCTCAGGCGCGTGCCGGCCTTCTTGCCCAGGATCAGCCCGCCCATGCAAATGCAGAACGTCACCACGGCGATGATCAGCGAGCTGACCAGCGCCATGCTCAGATCGTACTCTGCAATGGTGAAGCCCACGCTCAGCGCGTCGATGGAGGTGGCCACGCCCTGCATCAGCAGCCCGCCCAGGGACAGGCCCTTGGCGGCTTCCTCCTCCGCGTCTTCGCCAGCCCTGTTGCGGATGCCCTCTATCAGCATTTTGCCGCCGATGTAGCACAGCAGCACCAGCGCAATCCAGGGGATAAAGCGCTCAAACGCCGAAAAATACCCCACCACCGTGTGCACGCACACCCAGCCCAGCATGGGCATGAGGAACTGGAAGAAGGCGAACACCCCGGCGATGCCCGACATGCGGGCGCGGCGCATGCGCGGCTCGTTCAGGCCATTGGCCAGGGATACGGAAAAGGCGTCCATCGCCAGGCCCACGCCCAGCAGCGCGCTGTTGGCAAAGAAGAGAAGGTTCCACTGCATGTTTTTCATCCTCCGGCTGCATAATGAACAAAAACCCAGGCATGGCTGGCCATACCTGAGCAATCCTTTGTAAAAAAAGACGCACGTATGCCCTGGGGCCATACATGAGTCTCGTAATTTAAAACAAGCCAGACCCTGCCGGGGCGGTGTGTTGACTTGCTACGCGCCGGAGCGCGCTTACTACTCCCTCACGGGAAATTTACCAAGTTATCATAGCACAGCTTTTGCCCTGCGTCAAGCGGCACGGGGCGATTTCGCCCATTTTGGGGCGTTACTGCGCGTCGGGCTGGGACGCCTCCTGCTGGGGCGCATCCTGCGGCTTTTCGCCGGTGATATCCTCCGCCGTCAGGCACATAAGCATTTCGCGGGTGATTTCACCCTCGGTTTCGCCCAGGCGATCCGCCTGGCGGGCGATGGCGGTTTCAAACAGGTTGCGCACGCCGCGGCCATTGCCAAAGCCCTTTACGTCCGCCGTGCTTTCGCGGTCGATCACCTGGCGCAGGGCGCAGCGGGCCTGCGGGTCCAGCGTGTAGCCCTTGCTTTCGCAGCGCATATCGAACATGGCCATCAGCTCGTCCAGCGTGTAATCGGGAAAATCGATAAAGCGGTTGAAGCGGGATTCCAGGCCGGGGTTGCTGTGCAGGAAGCGCTTCATCGGCTCGATATACCCGGCCACGATCACCACCAGATCGTCGCGGTGATCCTCCATGGCCTTGAGCAGCGTGTCCACGGCCTCGGTGCCATAGTCGTTCTCGCCGCGGTTGGTCAGGGCGTAGGCTTCATCGATAAACAGCACGCCGCCCATGGCTTTATTGATGACCTCTTTGGTCTTGATGGCGGTTTGGCCGACATAACCGGCGACCAGATCGCCGCGATCCACCTCGACCAGCTGGCCCTTGCTGAGGATGCCCAGCGAGTGGAAAATGCGCGACATCAGCCGGGCGATCATGGTTTTGCCCGTGCCGGGGTTGCCGGAAAACACCATGTGCAGCGACAGGTCGCTCTGGGGCAGGCCATGCTCCTTGCGCAGCTTGGCAATTTCAATCCAGTGCACCAGCTGATCCACCTGCTCCTTCACGGTGGTCAGGCCGATATAGCCGTTGAGCTCCTTCATCAGGTCGTCCATGGATTCCTTGGGCGTTTTCTCGGCCTTGGCGGTGGTATTGGGCTTGCCGTCGCCCGTGGACGCCGCGGTGGCGGCGGGCTTGGCCGGCGCGTCCGGCTGCTTGGGCGCGGGCGCATCGGGCTGCGCGTCGGGATAAAAATCGTTATACACCGAGCGCAGGTTGCGCTTGGCCATGGACTGGATGATTTCGTTTTGCAAGCGGATGATTTCGTCCTTACGGCTGGTATCCATGCTGCACCTCTTTGGCAAGATTGGGGGACGGAGAGGGACGGGGGATACGGTACTTTCTTGAGTCAAGAAAGTACCAAAGAACCAGTTTTGGCATAAAAGTCAATTGGATGAAAACAGGGAGTGGCCCTGGCCACCTGCCGCCCCCCCCCCGTGGCAGGGAAAAACTTGAATCGCCCGGTCTGGAGCAAGCTCCGCCCGTGCGCTTCTGCCTTTTTCCCCTATGGTCTGGCTTCGCCAGCCCGCGCCGAATAAAATCGGCGTGCCACGGGGGCGCGTGGTTGGGTGCGGGAATCAGACGTGGCAATGAGCGGCAGTTGAGAAGGTCATCCTCCGCAAAGGCTTCTCCTTGAGGCACGTAATCCGCCTCTGTGGCAGATACAGGCGGATGCAGCGCCAATGAGGCAACGTGTTTTGCAAGCGTCAGCGAAGCAAAACGACTATGCCGAATTGTGAGGGTCGTAGGCCATGAAATGGCCGTTATCATAACTAATTAAAAGATAACGCCGCTGCGGCGGCTACACCTCATCCGTCTCGCTATTCGCTCGACACCTTCTCCCGAGGGAGAAGGCTTTTATGCTCGTGCGCTTCGCAAGAAACCTGGCCGTTCTATCTGACAATCGCAAATAGCCGCTCATGGCAAATGCGTGCAAACATCAGCCCGTGGCACGCTGATCGCAGATCAGCGCGGGGCGTGCGCAGCACGACCGAAGGGGAAATATTCAAGGGGACGGATGGCGCTTGCGCCGATCCGGACACGCGAATTTTCCCTGCCACGGGGGCCTATTCACCGACCCCGCCTTCCAGTTTTATTCAATCGGCTTTTACGTCTACAGCGCAGCCTTCTTTGATTCTTTCTTGGGCTCCAAGAAAGAATCGTACTCCTTACTCGAAGTACCGTCCTCCCCCTTACTCGTCGTCCAGGGGAACGGACGCATCCTGCACGTGCGTCTCGTTTTCCGCCACGCCCAGGAATTCCTCGTTCACGTCGGAATCATCCTCCGGCTCGGCAATCGTCTCCGACGGGGTGCGCTTGCCTCCCAGAATGCGGGTAATGTCCGTCAGCGGGTAGTCCTTCAGCTCGCTGCTGTCGCCGTTGGTAATGCGCACGCGCACCGTCTCGCGCAGCACGTTGATCTCCTGCACCGTGCCTACGCCATCGGGCGTGCCCACCTCGCGGCCGGGGCGCGGCATGCGCTTGCGCGTGGCCTCGTAGTGATCCTGCTCGTACTTGAGGCAGCACATCAGCCGCCCGCATACGCCGGAAATCTTGGTGGGATTGAGCGATAGATTCTGCTCCTTGGCCATCTTGATGGACACGGGCTGGAAATCGCCCATGAACTGCGCGCAGCATACCGGGCGGCCGCACAGCCCCAGGCCGCCCATCATCTTGGCCTCGTCGCGCACGCCGATTTGCTTTAGCTCAATGCGCGTCTTGAACACCGAGGCCAGATCCTTCACCAGCGCGCGGAAATCCACGCGGCCGTTGGCCGTAAAGTAAAACAGGATCTTGCTGTTGTCAAAGGTGTATTCCACGCTGACCAGCTTCATTTCCAGCTTGTGATCGGCGATCTTGCGCAGGCAGATATCATACGCCTCGCGCTCACGGCGCTGGTTGTCGCGCTGATGGCGCTCATCCTCCACCGTGGCGATGCGGATAATGGGCTTGAGCGGCTGCACCACCTCGGCGTCGGCTACCTCGCGCACGCCGGTGACGACCTCGCCGTACTCCACGCCGCGCACGGTTTCAACAATGACCGCGTCGCCCGCCGTGGGCCACAGCTGGCCGGGGGAAAAATAATACAGTTTGCCTGCGTTGCGAAAACGCACGCCTACGATGGTTGCCATGGGACAATTTCCTCCGATATGATAAATAGTAGATTTTCAGCAATCGCGGGCCAGGATACGTTGGCGGCGCGCTGCTTGCGCGCCTCCAGCACAGCCGCAAGCACGCGCTCGATGCGCGCCGGGGCGGCATGCTCCCACCATTCCTGGCAGGCAGCCTCCCGCGCGCGCTGGGGCAATTCGCCCGCGCGCATGGCGTATAGCAGGTATTCCCGCGCCTTTTGGGATAATAGCGATAATAGCTCGTCCGCGTCGTCCTTTTTGTCCTTCAGCAAAAACGACAGCACCGGCACATCCCGCGCCCCATGCACGGAAAAAAACGTGCGCTCACACAGCTCGTGCAGGGCAAAGAAGGCGGGATTTTGCAGCATATCCAGCGCCGCGCCCAGGCTGCCGCCGCACAGCGCGGCAATCTCGCGCGCCTTGTCCGCATCGGCCTGCCTGGCCAGCAGCTCAGCCTCCAGCCGCTCCCGCGGCCAGGGGGGCATGCGCACCACGCGGCAGCGCGAGCGCACGGTGGGCAGGATGCCCGTTTCGCCAGAAGCCGTGAGGATAAAGTGCGTTTCGCCGTCCGGCTCCTCCAGGGATTTCAGCAGCGCGTTTTGCGCCTGCACGGTCATGCGCTGGGCGTTTTCCAGCAGAATCACGCGCCGGCCCTCCAGCGCGTGGAAGGACAGCGCGCGCAGCACCTCGCGCAGATGATCCACCTTGATGGTGCGGTCCTTATCCGTGCAGGAGGGCGTCAAAAGGTCCGGATGCGTGCCCGCCAGCACGCGGCGGCAGCCCTTGCACTGCATGCAGGGGCGCTGCCCCTCGCCCACGCACAAAAGGGCGCAGGCAAGCAGCCGGGCAAGCGTGCGCTTTCCGGTACCGGCAATGCCGGTGATCAGCACGGCGTGCGGCGCGCGGCCGCCCAGCACATCCTGAACCAGGGCGCGTGGCGCTTCGCCCAGCGAAGAAAAGCTGTCAAGGGTGATCAAGCGCAGCGGTTCCTTTCGGGCTTAGAATTTGGCAAACTGCTCCACATTGAGCACAAACACCGTGGCCCCGCCGACAGTGACCTCAATGGGCATATGGGTGTACATGCCGACCGCGCCGCCCGCGGTGATGGGCGAGGTGGCCATCTGGCGGCGGCTCTTGCACAGCTTTTCGATGATGTGCAGGCAGCCCTCAAAGCGGTTGTCGTCCACGCCAACCAGCAGCGTGGTGTTGCCCGCCCGCAGGAAGCCGCCGGTGGTGGCCAGCTTGGTCACGCCGTAGCCGTCGTTCATCAATGCCGAAACCAGGCGAGAGGCATCCTCATCCTGCACGATAGCGATGATCAATTTCATAGTATAGTGCCTCCTCTGAATAGAAATTTGCATAGAAAACGCGCAATCGCGATTCTTTACCGCTTCCTATTATAACATCTTGCGCGCCGGATGGCAAGCGGCGGCTTTTAGCGAATGCAAATGAAAAGCGCGCCGGTTTCCCGGCGCGCCCCGCAAACGCGTAAATCAGCCTTTAGCCCAGCGGACGAACGCTGGTCACCTCGCACACGATCGAGGAGCCGCCCGCTTCCACGCCCAGCGCGGTCAGCAGCTCGGCGTCCGTTACCACGGTAAACTCCATGCGCGCGCCGGCGGTGGCGTAGGGCTTATCGCCGGGCACGGCGGCGTACACGGCCAGGCCCTTGCCGTTGGTTTCCAGGTTCAGCTTGGACTGGTTGGCGGCCAGGCCCATCTTCAGGTAGTACTTATCCTCGTGCTTCACGCAGCCATAGATGAAATAGCCCGCGTTGGCGCTGCCATCGGGATTGGTGGTGCACACCAGATAGAAGCCGGAGAAGGAATTGATGGCATTCATCAGATCGTCGCCGGTCAGGGCAGCCGCGCCATAATAATCGGCCACGGAAGCGCTGGTATAGGTATCGGGCGCTTCGGCAAAGGCGGCGGAGACGGTGCACAGCATCGCGGCGCACAGCAGCAGGGCAATCAGCTTTTTCATGGTTTTGTCTTCCTTTTTATGTATTATCCCCCTCTCAGGGACAATACCATTATAGCACGGCTGTCAAGCAAGCGCCCGTTCGATGGCCGCCCAGGTCTGTATCCGCGTCAAACATAGGTTACACAAAGGCCAGAGAGCGCAGTCAAGGGAA
>ERZ827520.1907-NODE-1907-length-21522-cov-4.661015_pt1 | contig 21522 bp, 33 predicted proteins | sample MGYA00519581_ERZ827520 | MGnify/ENA primary metagenome ERZ827520 (study PRJEB31778, sample SAMEA3449339) | human gut metagenome | biome: human gut; feature: human-associated habitat; material: faeces | place: United Kingdom | collected 2010/2012 ...
GTGTTTTCTACCCCATCTGTAGCGGCTGCAGTCCAAGTTCCGGCGTTCGGTACAATACAAGCCCATGTACCGCTAGTATCAGGGGCGGATAGAGTCGTTGTGCCGTCAGAGCAAGTGCAGGTCGAACCGGCAGGATAGGTGATGTTGATGGTGGCTGTGAAAAATGCAATCACGGTTGAATAATCGGCAGTGACGACAACAGGCTTAGATGAGGTTTGTGACCCATCCGTAATCGCAAGTGTCCACGTCCCGCTTGCAAGTCCCTTGAATACCACCACACCGCTGGTGCCGGAGTTCTTGGTTTTTGTCTTGCCGTCCTTGGAAACAGTCACCGTGACGTTCGCCGGGGCTGTGACGGTAAGGGTGCCGCCGGAACCGCCTCCGGTATTAACTCTGCCAATCATGCGCTTACACCGCCTTTCCAGCAAATAATGGTGGGAATTGTAATTGCCGATTCCGGGGCGCTTGCGGCATACAGATACACGCCGCCGTTATAGGTAGCTGCAACAGGGGCAAAATTGCCGTCAATTGCGTCTGCGACGCCGAGAACCACCTCCGGAATCATGGTATCTAGCACCCCCGTCAGCGCGATCGCCGCACGGAATGGATAATCCTGATATGTAGAGTCAGCCACAAACGCAGATACCGGTACACCGGTGTTCGCGAACAGGAGCTTTTTCAGCTCCACCGCCGTACCGGCTTCCAGGTCTGCCAGCTCCCGGTTGATGGAATCCAGAACCGATGTGGCTTGTGCCGTGGTATCATCAAGCACATCTTTTACTTGTGCCTGCGTCTCCTGCAGGAGCGTGGAAAACTGACTTTGCATCGTGCTGGTATCAATGCCCACCTTTTCCGTCACCAGCCCACACACCGAAGCGTCAAGCCGCTCATCCGTAATCATGGAAGCGGTAATTGCGGTTGTACCGGCTGCAACTGAAATCCGCGCAAGGCTGATCTGCCGGATTGTGCTGTTGTTTGTCAGTGCCGGGGCTGCTGCCTTCCCGGATTTTGCGCCTTTCAAGATTTTCACTTCCGGATAGTCCACATAGTTTGTGGTTTTCCACTCCACAATTACGCGATCAATCCGATTCAGAACGCCGTCTGCCGCGTCAACGGCAAGCTGCAATTTGGCACCATCAATGGATTCACTATCAATCCACCATACAATGCCGTTTCTGCCGGAATTTGCCATCCATCCGGTGCCGTCTGAGACTTCCACCGCCATTCCCGGCGTGGAAAGCGCCTGCACGGAGGCATTACTGCCAGCGGCAAAAACGCCGGATGTGCGGCCATGATGCCAGCGCATAACGTCTTCTGCGCCTATGTATGTATCTTGGTTATTCGGGAAACTTTTGATATTAGCCATTTAATTTCATTGCCCCCAATGCTGTAAGAATAGGGTCGCCAAGGATAACTTCTGTCCGGGCTTTGTTGCTGTCCAAGGTGTACTTAATGCCAGTGATCCGGGCGCTGAACGACACCCCGAACCGGGCGGATACGCACGATACAATGTCCCCCAGAGCGTAATACTTGCCCAGATCTTCCGGATCGATGGATACGGAAAAGGACTTTCGCCGGATTCGCTTCCCCAGCTCCATCTGTCCATAAGCACGCGCACGGGCTTTGCAATCGGCTTCAGATTCGTCATTTTCCTGCCGAACGGCTGTTTTGAACCACACTTCCCGCCGATTATCCCCGGTTGTATCGCCGACAATCTCAACAAAAGTATTGTCTGTGCCGTTCAAGCTTCCTTGCACATAGGCCACATTGCATAGGGTGGAATCGTCGTCGTTAATTACAAGGTCTTTTGCGCTTCCCTGTTCCTCCGAAAAGACAATAGCGTGAATGCCGGCCGTCAGGTCACGCCCCTTGTAAAGGCGGAAAGTGTGTGTCATATCATCGGGGTTCCAATCCATTGTGTGGCCTATGCCTTTTTCTTCAAGAAACGGGATGATTTCATCCAGCAAATTCCCACCCATGAAAACATTGTCCGTTTTATCGGTCATCCCGGTTGCCTGTGCAACTTGAATTCTTGTCATTCCCCGGAGATTATCGCTTATCAGCTTGTACACGCCCGTCTCGATAGTTGTCATGTGATATTCTGATGCAATGATGCGCTTATTCAAAAGCCAGTTTGCGGTGTATCCATTTGCCGTTATGCGGTTTGTGGTCGTGTCGATTTTTGTGTTTTCTATCACAAATGTTACGTTTCTGCTCGTATCATACAGGAGATTGCCGACTTTCAACACGTTAATGTTGTAGTCGCTTACCGGCGCAACCAGTATCAGCTTTCCGATATCGTTGTAGTAAATATTCATGATAATACTGATTGCGTGCCGGATTTCATACCGGGTGGAAAAGTCCTCTTTATAGATTTCAAAGCTCATAGCGCAATCCCCACGATCTCCGTTGCAAAGTCAATATCCACCTGCAAATTCGCAAGCCCGCTTGTCGCTTCCGGCTTCAACACATTATCCCCAACTTCCAGCTGAAACAAAGTGCTTTTCAGGCTCAACGCGCCTCGGCAATCTCCGTCGACGGATGACGTTACAGTTGTCCGATCGTGCGTGATCTCTACAACCAGCCGCTCCCCGCTGACGATAGTTTTATTTATCAGCAGAAATTTTCCCGTCGCGGCGTTGGTGATTTTGGGGTTCTCCACATCACCGCTTGCCGAAAGGGTAGCAGTAAACGGGACGGGAACCTGGCCGCGATTCTCCACGTTGATGAATTTCGCTTCAAACAGCTGGCCGAAACGATACGGCCTTGAAATGTTCCATGGGAATTTGAATAGCTTTTGAATGCCGGACAACGTTACCGCTGCGGAATCGTCCTTGCACCAATACGGATACGCCGCCAAAAGGGAAAACTGGAACTGTGCACCCCAGTCTTTCGGCTCAATGCTGGGTGTCGCCGTAGGCCAAACATTCAGATAATAGTCATCCGCGTACAGCTTTCCGGCAAGATCGGGGCGGATGACGGATATCAGCTTCTCTTTACTTGCCGCCTGACCGTCTCCCACCAGATACCCGTTGATATTCACGGGCCGGGGCTGAACGTTTTTGCTCTGAATTGTCGCGCCCGTCTGGTTGATGCCCTTCGCCTGGGACAGGGATACCGTTACCGTATCAATGCCCGTGGGCTTGTTGATAAGATATCCACCGGCATAATCAAAGGTAACGCTATCCCCGTTTTCGTTCACGTAGCGGAACAATTTGCTTAAATTGTTGAAGTTCTTCAAATCGTCCACCTCGCTTGTGTGAAATAAGCCTCTGTGGCTGCTGCCAGCTCCACTTCGGATTGCACAGGAGAATTAATATTCTGGATAATTGTCACGCCGCGTCCACCACCAGCAAAGCCCACTCCGTCGTAGTCCGCCCCGCCAGACGCACCAGCCGATTTTCCAGCCCTATATGCTCGCGCTTCCTCGGCGGTGAGAACTTTTTCCCCCTTATGGAGGCGTACCAGATAATCGTCGTATGGTACATAATCAAGGCCGCTCTTTGCTCCGGGAACGTTGCTCCCTTTGATATTGGCCTTTATCGTGAGCGTGTAGTTGGCAAAGCTATTTGTCAGCCGTGATTTCATCTGGGAAGCAAGGGAATCCAGCTTGTCCAGAACTCCCGGCGTGCTGCTGTCGATACCGGCAACCAGGCCACTCATGGTGTTGGTTGCCGCCTCTGTAGCTTCCGCCTCCATGTCGAGGTCGCCCACCTTTTCCACGTAGCTGTCTGCGGCTTCCTGCATACGAGCGTTCACATTCTCCACCGCCAACGCCAATCCATCAGAAGTTTCGGTTCCTGCGGCCTCATATGCAGAAACATTGTCCATAAGCTCCGCAAGCTTTTTGCTTAGCCCCTCGGTGCCGCCGGACATATCTTCTAGTTCATCACGTAGCCCTGCGAGGAATCCGGCCTGTTCCCCCGTACTCATGGACGCGAGATATTGAGAAAGTCCGTCAACACTAATGCCTGCAAGGTCTGCTTTTTCGGAAACAAATGCAAAATCTTCATCGATCTGCTGAAGGACTTCGGTATTTCCTTTAAGATTACCCATGAAATCATCCCACGACATTTTTGCAACTTCTATTTGGGAAGTAAATGCGGACCCCACATCATGCAGCCCGTTATAGATGGTGGTATAGGTATTCTGGTAATCCTCCAAAATGGACTGTGCGGCGGCCGCATATTCCTCAGAAGCAGCCTTTATCACATTTGCGGGCTTTGCCGCTTCCTCGGCGGCGGCCTGCTCCTGCGCTTCCAAATCGGCAAGATTCTGCTTCGCCTGCTTTATGGCTTCGGCTAATCTCTCCATCTCGACGGTGCCACCGCTGAAACCAGCATCCGACGAGAACGCTTCCAGTCTGGCTTTTGAAGCTTCCTCGTACTGCTGCTCAAGCTCTTCTACCTTTGCGCGTGCTTCTTCTACCGTCTGCGGCTCTCCGGCTAACTCTTTGACGAAATCCTTGTGCGCCTTGGTTGCCTTGCCAATGCCAATCGCCAGAGCAGCTACAGCCGCGGCAATCAAGCCAATGGGGTTCGCGTTTATAGCCGTATTCCATGCATACTGCGCCGCAGTTGCAAGGGAAATCTGGCCGGTGAGTACGCCAACGGCTATTTCACTGACGGAAAATACGCCATTCAGTGTGGCTTCTGCAACGGCCGCTTTCCCGCTTTCCGCTGTGAAGAATGCAAGCGCCGACGCATTTGCCGTGAATATCGTGGCGATATTTGCAATGGCCTTTCCCGCCATACTCGCCCCGATTGCAGTACCGGCAACGGTTGCCGCTGTGGCCGCGAACTCAAACGCCGTGACGAGAAGATCAATAGCGCTATTCGTTTCCCGAAGGTACGAAATAGCTTCTACCGTAGCAGTTCCAACGCCGGTAACGATTTGCTGTACACGGGGTATAATGTTCTTTCCGGCTGTAAATACGCTGTCTACAAAGTCCTTGGTAAGTCCTTCCATGTCGGCGTTGCTGTCAGCCATGCCGGTAGCCAGATTTTGCCATGCTGCTTTCATGGATGCCGTGGAACCCTCGATGGTGCCCGCCGCTTCATTTGCCGCATACCCCGCAAGCCCCTGCATTTCGATATAATCCACAAGCGCGGCCTGACAGTCAGCTAGATTGTCAATGGTGTAGGAAGTAGCCTCGCCGTTCTCTGCGTTCCACTCGTTTACCTTGTCAATCAGCTGCTGGAACCCCTCCTTTGTGGGGGCAATACCCAGCTGCAAATTGTCCAGCATCGTGTAGTTGGATTTCATAATGCCGTTAAAGGCATTTTGTACAGCTTCCTGAGAATTGCCGGTCGCCGCCACAACGTCAGCTTCGGCGGTAATAACTTTGTCGGCAAGTTCGGCGGCGGCCTGCACATTGCCGCCGAGGGCGGTTTTCAGGCCGGTAGCAAATCCATTCACCTGCTGCAAATAGTCGTTCTGGCTCATTTGCACGGTCTTGTAGGCGTTTCTCGCTTTCTCCGCCACGAAATCGTAAGCGTCGCCGAACATCAGCTGTGCGCCACCGGCTAACTGCTCATACCGCGCATAACTGGTGTAGGCCGCTTTGCCAACGTCTGCAACTACCCCGGCGAGCTTCTTTACTCCGGCGATAATCGCGCCACTGGCAAGGTTGGCTTTCAGAACGTCGGCGAATGTGCTTGTTTTGTTTTCAGAATCCTTTAGTTTACGCTCATATTCATCTGTATCCAGAGAGATCGTCGCAAACAGCTCAAATACATTAGCCGCCATCCTGCCCACCGCCTTTCGTCACCAGTTTCAACCCGGCATTTTTCATCACATCCGCCACGATATCCTCCGCAGACCGGTTTTCCACCGGCTTCGGGCTGATGATATCCTCGTATCCGATAGATAGATACAATCGCTCATCACGCCCCGCCGTGTTTTGCGTTATCATCTGGATACCGTCGGTAATGTAGCGCCGAAGGATTTCACGTTCGCATTGCTTTTTCAACTCCATGGGAAGAATGGAGAGGTACGCCCTCGCCCGTACTCTGGGGAGGGCGCACAGTGCGCTGATTATTCGCTCTGCTCCCCACGCCCCCACGATTTGAAAAAACTCAGCAGTTCCTTATCGTTGGAAAGCTCCTTAATCTGCCAAAGCGTCGCCATGGTACTCTGCGCGGCCACTTCCTCAATGCTCTTTTCGCCCATGATGGACAAAATAGCATAAATGTCGGCGCGGTGCGTTTTCAGCAGCAGCGGAACAACGGTGGTAATCCTCTGCGCACCAATCAGCATAACGCCGACTTTTGTAGAGTTTTTCTTGTCCACCGGCTTGCCGATTGCGTTCATGATTTCCTCATCAGAAACGAGATTCACAATGTGCGGGGTGATCTCGCACAACACGTCCAGGCACTCGTCCGTGCCAAGTTGAGATAATTTTCTCATGCTTAGCCTCCTACATCGTAGCGGATTCGGCCTCTCCGGCCTTTACGTAAATCTCAAAAGGCGGCGTATCCTGCGCCGTGATGGAATAATGGCCGGTGAACTCGAACGCGAACTGGCCTTTGCTCTTGTCACCGGTTTTCAGCTGGAAACCGCCAGTAGAAAGGCCGTTCAGCATATGGATGGCCAGATAGCCGCCCTTTTTCGCGCCGTTTTTATCGGAGTAGTCGGCCACAAGCCAGATGTCCTTGAAATCCTCGGCGGCAATATCGTTTCTGGGCGTGATTTTCCCGACGGCTTCATCAGCGGCGGCTACCATCGTTTTTGCGTTAGTGGCATTCATGGATGCAAAAGTGCCGCTAAGCTTCACCTCCCAGCCTTCCAGCCGTTTCAACTCCTTTGTGTTCTTCGGACAGTTATCAATATCCTCGCCGAAATCAGAGAAGCTGGGCGTTGCCGCGAAGGTCAAGCCGCCGCTGGTAGCGCCTATGATATCGGCATTGTCATACTCCGCCGTATCGGGCGAAAAGGCTGAAAGCAGAACACCGGCATTCAGCACAAGCTCCTTAAAGGTATCCTGCGGAATCTGTGTAAATTTCATTGATTTCCTCCTATATGGTATTGAAAATTGCGGCAACGTTCAGTTGCCGCAATTTGATGGATTGATCTGATTCAAATGTGGAATTGATGCACCACGGCTCACCGCGCATAAGCCAAACTGTGCCGGTATCACAAGGCAGCTGAATGCCTCCACGTCCTATCGTGCGGGAAATTTCCTCTGCCTTGGCGTTCGGCTCTGCCTCTTTCTCCGTGTGATACCACAGCTTTACCGTCAGCGAGTTCGCCATATCGCCCCACCCGCCGACGGAGACCGAATAGGTGAGGTAAGGCATTACGGTATCGCTCGGTACCGCTGTATCCGGATACGCGGGGAGATTAAAGCCGGAAAAAAACTTGTAGAGCGCTTCTGTTGCCGTCATTTTGTCAGCTCCCATTTCTCGGCGGTGACTTGGCACATATCCAAAGTGCCGACCGTAGGCGCATGCTTATCGCTCCCGTTGCTCGTCACCCGGAAAATTGCGCCATCGGAAAGCCGCTTGAATACATCATGGAAAGAAAGCGGATTCGCGCGGCGGGTGGTAATGGTGTACACACTGGTAACGCCCTCCTTCTCCGCGATTCTGGATTGCATGGAGGTATCCAGAATAATAGCCGCGTCGAACTCCGCGCCCTGTGCCCATTCCGTTGCCCAGCCGCCCTCCCCATCCGGGGTGCGCTTCTTTTCCATCAGTACGCACGTGTTATTCAGGTAGTAGTCAAGCAAGCTCATATCTTCCTCCATATCCGCAAGCGCGGCGCAAACACCGTTTTCCAGCTCGTGCTTTCTCCGGAGCCGGGCGAACCGCTTGCCTTTGTGTACGAGTAGCCCCCGAAAGATTCGCTTTGATACGGGCTTTGTACGGCCTCAGCGTTCTTCTCCTGCCACGCATTGATTTCATCCAGCATCGCCAGCACCTCCGGCGGTACGCAGATTTCAGTAACGATTCCGGTATAAGTTTCGTTCCGCAAATCAGCATCACCGTACACGTGAATCCCGTTATTCCTCCGGCTTCCTTCGATCAGGTAGTAATCGCCTGTTTCAAGGCCGGGAATAACGATCCGGTTCCCGGTGATTTCCGCCCCGGTAAACTGCCAGTGCAAGCCGGGGAAGAAATTACGCAGGTACACAAGCAGCTCATACAGGCTTACCGCATGTCCCATGTGATTCCCTCCTTTACCGGCTCTTTACAACGGCCAGAATGTCCGCTTTGTTCATTGCGGCGCTGACCCCGGAAATACCGTTTTCTTTGGCGTACTCCAAAAGCTGCGCTTTCGTCATTCCGTCAAAGTCCACGGTTTCCGGTGCGGGTTTGTCAACCGTCAGAGCCGCCCTTAACCCCCCGCCGGGGTAACAGTGGCAACGGCGATGCCGTCCAGGTACTCCGCCCACAGTTTCATGCCCATGATGGCGTACATATCGCCGGTAGCCCGGGAATAGTCGCCCTCGACATGTACGCCGATCAGGTTCGTTTCGCCCTTCACGGTGTAATTCAGCCCCAGCTTGGCAAAGTCGCTGTCGCTCGGGTCAACGTAGTACAGGTCGATGTTCTCAACCGGGGTTGCAATCACCTTACCAGCGGCGACGTACTTGTCAGGCAGGAGGAAAAGGGTGTTGTAGCCCAGGAAGTTCTGGACATAGGTAAGGCCGAACATGGTCTGGGTGGTAATCTCCTTGTCGCCCAGGTAGTCGTAGAAATCCATGATGTTGGCAAAACCAACAACCTCGGTCACGTCCTTGTCCATGCCCATGAACTTCGCAAGCACCTTGCCCTTGGCCTGTGCGAGCGCCAGCTGCCAGGTCTTGGGGGTCAGCGCCAGAGAGCCGGTAGCCAGGAAAGTGTAGAAGTCACCCAAAACCTTGTTTTGCAGGGCAACCAGGAAAGCGTCGTCCGTCTTTTCTACGGCGACCTCTGCGCCGTATTTGGCCACGCTCTCGATAGTAACGCTCTTTGCGTACATGGCCACCTCGATATCGCCATAGGTGACGGGGGAAACCTTCATCTTAGTGAAGGGGATCTCGTCGCCTTCCGCTACGGTGGCACCGCCCTGCAAAGCGCCGTCTACCTCTGCCTTGTAGGATACCAGTTTCGTTCCAGGCGCCTTGCGGATAGGCCGCATAATGCCCAGAATGGTGCGCAGTGCGTCCCAGTTATCGTTGAACCGGGTTACAAAGTCCACCTCTCGCGCGGACGTGGCGAACTGTGTGGAAATCGTTACGTTTTCTTTTGCTGCCATTTGTACAGCTCCTTTCAAAAAAGTTATTTGTTTTCGCTTGCCATGCTTTCAGCAAGCGCGGCCTGCCTCTCAGCGGTGGACAAAAGATACCGGCCTTTATCGTCCTTTTTGTAGATTTCAGCGCGGCTCTTTGCGCCACCAGAGGTGTCAGGCGGGGTCTGCGTTTGGGTGCCGGTGGCGGTAGTCTTGCCGATCAAGCCCTTGTAATCGCCGGAAAGCAGCCCATCCAGTGCGGCGGTATCTTTGATACTTTCGCCGTCCAGTTTCAGGCCGTCGATTTCAGCTTTCGCTCCACGGATTACCAGCCCCATGCTCTCGGCGGGAATGCCCTTGCTCTGGAAGTACGCCCGCGCGGCCTTTTCCTTGGCGGCGGCGCTCTCCTTGGCGGCAACCCCGTCTTTGAAATCCTGAAAGTCTTTCTTTTCCTTCTCGTACTTGGCCTTGTATCCGCCGTCAGCGTCTTCCTTTTTCAGATCATCCAATTCCTTTTGAATGCCAGGAAGTTTCTCAGCGTCGGCCTTGTACCTCCCGATATCGGCTTTCAGGCCGTCCACGGTATCGGTGTGCGCTTCAATAATGGTGTCTACCTGTTCGTCGGTAAGCCCCATTCCCTTCAAAAGTTTGCGAGTTAATGCCATTGTTTCAGTCTTCCTTTCTTCGCCCCTATTCTTCGGGGACGACTGTGATATAAAAGCCGCTATACTTCGCGGGTTTTACCGAAATAAACAAAAAAGGAGCCGAACAGCACGCAAAATATACGTGCTGTTCGGCTCCAATTGCCCATTCCTGCGCCCAATTACGCAGGAGAAGAATATTTGATTGTTTTCTTTACTTCGAGGACTATGTAGCCGTCGCCCTTGCGCCGTATCTCCACATCGTTCCCACGCTTTATGATAGCCTCTATGGCCTTTATGATTTCGTCATTATTCATTTATTGCCCCTCAAATCGCGTCAGCGTTTTTGAATACTTCCATAAGTTTGGGAAACTGGATAGCAAAAAAATCTACCATTTCCTCGTTCTGTGCCCATTCGGAGTTTTCCGCAAGGCCACTTTCAAAGTTGAAGCCTCCATGTCTGATAGGCCGCTGTGCTGGTGAATTGGCCAGCTTCCGCGATTCGCCCGGCAATATCCTCAATCAGAAACTCCGTCACCGGGGTAATGAGCTGCTGTGCCTTATCTCCAAGGGCTTCAATCTGGTCAGCGGTCAGCATTGGCTTTTCTCCTGCTCTCTATCTGTTTGTAATACGGCTGTACCCGAATTACATTCCAATCGCATTCAAGCGGCACTTTACCGTAAAAAATCACAAATAACGGGGCTAATCGCTTCATCATTTCTTCATATCCTTTAAGAAAAAGCCGATTAGCTTCCTTGTTGTTCTGCGTTCCCACGCTGGACACGGCAACAACGCCGCCTACCGGCTCGCCATCGAAGCACCAATCATAGGATTGTTCATCACTCCAACTGATTGTTGGGTATACTGTAAGCCCGTGCGCCTGCCAATACGCCGCAAGCCAGTGTTTCCGATAGTGGTTGTAAATCTGCATGGCCAGTGGCATATCTGTGTATGTGGAAAAATCCGGTGCGCACACGGCGGCGAACCGAGACAGCATAGGAATATATCGGTCTGGCGTATTCAAAAACCTAGTAAATTGGTAATCATCCACAAAAGAATGCAAAATTTTTCCTTCCGGATTTTTGCAGCTCATGGCATAGTTCATCGGGATAAACTCGCCCGCCGGGTATTCGGTTGTCGGCGCGATTTCAGGTATTCCGTACTTTCCAACGCCGGGAAAAATGGCTTTATCTAGATTTTCGAAGTTTATCATACTGGCCTCCACGTACTACTACGCCTGTTGGCTCTACGGTACGTTTTCCCGTTCACAGTAACTTCCAGCGCGCCAGACTTTTGTGCAGAAACAAACGCATTAGAAAACGCTTTGTTTTCTGCTGCTTTTTTGTTTTTGCTTGATTTGCTGCGCACCGATTGCATGAAACTATCCATTTCTCCGCGTGCTTTTGCAGCCCTATCTGCTGCGCTACCCGTTTTCTGCGCTGTTGTAAGTCTTGCTGGCCCGCTTGAATAAGGATTGACTGCCCCCGCCGCCGTTTTCAACGCATTGGTTGCGAGATTTTTCATCTTGGTTGTGGCATCTTTTTTCTCATTATCCGAAAGAGATAGCCCGTTAATTTCCGCTATATTACGTTCAAATGTTCGGTTTATAATATCGCCCATATCGATTATGGATGCAGCATTTGCGCGTTCAATATCTCGTTTCGATAGGCCGACCCCAGCCTCTTTCCCGAACTTGCCGGCACCGCCGGCGCTTCCTCTACCGCCCATTCTTATTCCTCCCCTCCGTTACTATCTCCAAGAATGTTAATTTTTCTGGTTTCCACGCCCTGTCAATCTCCTTTGGTGAGTTCGTCTTTTAGAATGTTTTTGTACGTTCCCTGATGATCGGCGATTGACGGCTTAATAAACGGGTGCGCCCGATTGCCAGCTGTCCAATGCCAGATTCCCTGCGCGTCCTGGTATTTCAACGGAGTCGGACGGCCTCCGCCTCCCTCGGCGTATTTGCCCGTTCCCATTTCCTGGTAAATGGCGTATTCGGTAGGAGTTCCAACAATGGCTTTCTTCCCATCCTCCACGGTATGTGTAATGCTGTTGCGCAAATTCCCAGTATCAACGGGGCATAAATCCTTGGCATATTCTACAGCTTTTTCTCCGCAGCGTTCCAATCCGCGCTCACACGCTTCACCAAGTGCGCGGAGGATTTCGTCGGAGTTATCCACAAATGTAACGCTCATTTCCCCTCCTTTTCTGCTTCTTCCAGAGCCGGTCTTGTGCGGTTCGTGGCGGCGCATACGCATAATCCACCACAAGCAGGGATTCCAGCCCGCTTCTTTTTTATCTGGTTGGAAGATTTTGGCATAGAAAAAGCACCATGCAATTTTGCACAGTGCTTTCAGCCCTTGCCATATTCTAATTACAAAGCTTTTCTATCTCTTCCCTCTTGCAGTCCAATAGTTCGTTGTTTTTGTCCAGTTCTACAAGGTAGAAAATGCCACCAGTATCACGAACATCGACGACAATTCCTGTGTCGCCTGTCTTGAGGACTTTTACATGGTCGTATTCTTTAATCATGCTTCCCCACCTCGATTCTTTCTAAAACTGGTTACAATTCTCGGTTTGCTATCCGGCGTATCTTGTATCCACCCCGTAACAAAAGACCGCTTCTTTGTAACTCCCAACTCCATGTAGATGTTAAATTGAGTTGCTCCGCCGCCCAATTCCTTGAACTCCACAGCTTTGCTCATATCAAACTGCCTTGCCATATCGTATCGCAGCTTAAGCGGATTATCTGCTGTGTAGCCAACATCGAAGAACTGGTCGGCGTGCTTTGCCCCATCTTTCAGGAAATATCCCGTGTATTTCTTCGGAGTAGTTATACACTCAGCATTCTTTACAACATCGGTCTGCCGTTTCGTTGTTTTGAGCGTCTCCCACCCATCAATATCATTATACTTCAAATCTTGGAATTTTGCAAACGTTTTCGGGGCTTTATTTCCCAAAACATTTACAAAATCAGCATATTGCCGTTGGTCGGCCTGATAGTTCTTGCCAGCTTTTACCATGCCCGCCCATTTTTCTGGGGGATACTGCGCTTTCTTCTCGTCGTACCATTCTTTGTACGATTTTTTCTTGATAAGCTCATATTCCCCAGTTTCGGGATTCTTCACGCGCATCATGTGGGGTTCTGCTTCCAGATCATCGTCCGTGGCATTCACCACCGTGCAGCGGCAATTATACAGCTCATGCCCAGGCGCTCCCAACGAGCCATCACCGGGGAACATCATCTTATAGCCGCCGACATCGAACGGCTGATCGTAGTCCACAATCTGATTGTCTGCCATACCGTGATCGTGGCGGGGGCGCAAATCCTTTGTGGCTACCCACTTTTTCTTGGATTTAATGCCCCACATTTCGTCCGCGGCGGCGTAGCTGTCCATTCTACCGGCATTCTGTGCGGCGGTAACTGCCGTTCTTGCCGCTCGAATGGCGCTTACACGGCTCATTGTGACGATTCTGGACTGCAAATCGTCGGATATCTGCTTGATGCTTCTGCCTTGCAAAATGGAGCCTGTAACGCTTGCTGTAATCTGCTGCTTGCCAAAAGCCAAATCAATGCCCCGCTTTAGCGCCAGCCTTTCGGGGTAGTATGGCATTACGTCCGGCTGCTCCACAATTAAGCGCTTTACGGTCTGCTCGTCAAAAAGCTCGGGTGAACGCTCTCGATGGTGTAAGCGGTGTAATTTCGATTCAGGGAGTAGACTCCAGGCGTAGCGTCGTTCACATAGGCAAGCGCCACCTCTTTTGCTTCCGTCGCACGTTCGGCCAGCTTGTCCCGAAGCGCTTCCAACCGTGTCCCGCGCCCCATCTGGTTCAGCCTCCATTGTTGGTAGTCCTTTTCAGTCCACTCCTTACCGTTGCGCTTCTGGCCTATCAAGTCCTGCATCTTCTTATCCTGATCAGCAAAGTGCTTGAAAAAGGCATCTATTTCCTCTTGCAGTTCTTTAGCCGCCTTAGAATATACGGAGTTAATGCGGCGCTCCAAGTCGGCAAGCGCCCTATCGGTTCCTCTATCGGCTTCATTCGGTCTGGCCATCCTCATCACCGCCGTAAACCGTATTTATGTCAGCGTCTGCTTTCCTTTTCAGGATTTCCGGCACTTCCTCCGGCAAAATCCACGGGAGGTGTTTCAGAACCGTTTCATCATCAAGGAACGCAGCTGCCGCAAGCACCATATTGGTTTCCTCTGCTTGATTGATAACTTTATTCCAGCTAAAAGCCGGTTCCGGGTTGGCAATCCCAGCCACTGCGCAAATCTGCCGAATGAAATCTATCAAGAAATATTCGAAATCGGCGCATTTATTGTCCTGCGGCTGATAAGCCGCCGAAATCTCTGTAGCCGTTTTCTCAGCGCCCGCCAGAGCCGTCACGTCAAGCATCTGGGCATCTTCGTACAGGTCGCGCCGCAAAATATCCAGCATGGTTTTCCGGGCTTCTACGGGAACGTCAAGGGTGTGAGCTTCTGCCGCCGTTTCAGCGGAACTATCTACCACATTCGCCTTTACGCTCTTCATTCTCTGGATGAACTGTGCCAAATCCGTATCGTCCATAGCGCCGGTATTGTGCAGAATCCAGTAAATTCCGCTGGTATCGTCAATTTGGTTGGCGAACCCGGATTTGATAAAATCATAGCAGTCTATGGAGCCACGCAACCCAACGAGTTCGCTTTCGTGGGTATCGTTGCCATACAGTACCGCAATAGGCAGGCGGGTGTAGTTCTCGTCGCACACATCCACAACGCCTAGATCGTTCCTCAGCTCCTTGTGGATGTATGCGCGTTTCTCGGCCATGGGCTGCGCGTCGTCGCTTCCCTCGGCGCTCCATTCGCTCACGCCGTCCAACTCGTAAAGCGTAGCCCGGAAAACAGTTTTTCGTCCGGTCTCCCGGAACCAGTACCGAATACCGGCCATCAGCTCCGACGTTTTTTCATCCAGCAGCGGAACAAATCCCGGATTTCCGGGAGTATCGGCGAATGAAAACACTTCCAGATGATCGAGATTCCAATAGCCGTAGGAAACGCCCTGCGCCAGTGCCAATTTTGCCGCCGTTTGCAGCTTATTGTCGAAGTCCGCGCCCAGCTTTTCCTTTTCGTCCATGCTTACGCCATTAGCGCAAATATATCCCACTTCCTGCGTCACCAGCCGCCGAAACGTTAGCGTTTTAAGCCGGTAGTCGCTGCTCCAAATATCAGGAGTTTTGTTCCCGGATAAGGTAAAAAGGAACTTCTGGAATTTCTCAATGGTGATATTGTGCTTATTATAGTACGCCATACCATCAGCGGCATCTTTGTACGCCTTGCTGCTCTGGTGCTCCCGCACTGCATCACGTATGAATTCCCCAGTAGTTCCCTTTGCAATGGCTTCTTCCAAATCTTGATAAATTTTCATGAATTTTCTCCAATAGCAGAAATCTCGCAAAATCACAACAGCAACGCAGCGGCGGGTGAAATCTTGTTTTTCTTCTCCACTTTGTATTTCATAATGGTGTTGCAAAAGTACCTGATATCATCCATAGCGTGATCGTTATCTTTCACTACCGCGTCCTCCGTTTTCCTATCGTCCCACCGGTATAGCCCGAACTCCCGAATGGAATCCGTGCAACACCTGTGAATTTTTATATTCCCGTTCTTGAGATATACCGCCGTGCGCCGAATGCCATCAAGAACGGCGTTGTCTGCCTGCTGGACGCGGAATCCACGGCGTTTCAGGGCGGTAATGAAAGAAGCCGCCGAGGGATCAATAACCGCCCTCTTGATTTCGTAGCCGCCCGTCAGGCTCTCCACAGCGTCGCAATATTCCTCGTCTGTGAGCTGCTTATAGTTGGCTCTTCCATCGTAGTAATACTCTTTGATTCTTACCGCCTTATTACCATTCACAGCCCATAATCCGCATGAAAACGGATTCAGGGTGCCGTAGTCGATGCTTATGTAATAATCCGCGAATTCCGGCACGTCATCCGTGATATTCGCTTCGGAAAAATCATATACAAGCCCCTCTGCCAGCGTCCATTTCCCCAGAATGTACCTATCATAGAACACCGTTCCGGCATATTCTTTTTTCAGATTTTCAACAAAAGCGGGGGGTAAAAATGGATTATCGTCTATTGTGTATTCTTGGCTGAAAATATCGGCATCACTATCAAGGAATCTCTTAAGCCAGTGGTTGGGATACTGTGGATTGTATGTGCCATCGAAGCAGGAATACTCCTTATCAAGCCGGCTTTTCAGGAGGGCAAAAACTTCCTCCGACCAGTCCGCGACCTCGTCGCCGTAGCAATACTTGATAGACGCGCCGCGAATCTTCGATACTTGAGACACTTTTTCCGCGCCAAGGCAATAACACTTCTCGCCAAAAATCCATGCTGTATTATCGCTGGAAATTGCCCCAACAAGTTTATCCCCGTACAGATTCCGCATAGGCTCTAGCACGTTTCGCTCTATTGTGGATTTTGTAACGCCCAAAATAACGGAAAGCCCATCTTTCCCGGCTCGTTCTCGAATCCGCATGGGAATAATCCATTTGAAATCAAGATATGTTTTCCCGCTTCGGGTCGCGCCGCCCTTGAAATTCCATCGGTGATTCCCATACCTTGCAAATTCAATCTGTTTCGGGCTTAATAGCATCTCTAAACTCCTTAATTAGCCCATCCAGCTTATTGAGACTATCATTGCCGCTTGCCGTGTTTCTTGTGGCCTTATCGACAATAATTCCGAAAGATGTTGCAATCTGGCTTAATGTTGCGGCTGAAATCTTTTCGGGGTCTGTGAGCGCTTTCAGATGCAAGGTGATTGCTTCTTGCATCGCCTTTTTTTGTGATTCCATGTACGCCATCATGTCGGCGGTATTCTCTTCTTTTTTTTCCTGCACTTTTTGGGCGATATCCGGTGAAGCGCTGACAATCCTTTTCACAGTCTGGTGAGTTACGCCATGCTTTTTTGCAACGGCGCTGTACGACTGCATTTCTATCCAGTCGGCGATTATTCTTTTTTTCTTCCGATCTGTAATCCTTGCAGCCATAGCACCACCTCTCATGCAAAATAATTGGCGCGAGGCCGATTCAAACGGCCTTCTGTTGGGGAGAGAGCGCCCAACTCGTTATCTACCGCGCCATGCAAAAAGAGGCTCAGGAACAACCCCAAGCCTCTTGCGCTTTTTCTTTTTTACCAGTATAGCACATTCAAACCGAAAAATCGTCTCATTTTTTTCTCATTTTTCAGCTTTCAGTCTGCCCATACAGGCATAGAGTGAAATGTCGTAGTGCTGAATCCCGGCGGCGGTAAACCTGAGCTTTTTCAACTCCAAGTTCTTCACACAGGGCGTCAACGTTGCCTCTAGCGGGGCTTATGTAGAATCTGCTCAGTATCTTCTTTTCATCGACGCTAAGCGATTCAAGCCCGGAATCCACAAGTGAAACCCATTTTCTCGCCTGTTCCAGCGAACGCGCCAGTTCCTCACGGTGAACGATATTCGATAGCATCATATCTTCCCGGCCGGAGCCACCGCCGCTTACCGGCGTACCGTCAGCCGTGGCGCTTCGGATACTCTGCATAGCGGATTCCAGCCGCGCCATTTCTTCGGGAATGCTTTTCAGGGACTGTTTCTTTGCACTGTACTCCTTTAGCTTTTCAATGGCCTCATGCTTCCAGTTCATTCCGTTCCTCCTTGTGTATTTTATTAAATCCCTGTATAGATATACACAATACACACAAAATATAAGATTATATTTAATATATACTATACAGGGATAAAGCTATAATATTAAATTCCGTCTCCTGTTTTTCGTTTTCGCCCTCCTTTCGGTGCAATCCTTCCCAGGCGGGCAAGGCCGCTTTTCCCCGTGGACGAATATGTAATTGCAGCACCGGCTGCCTTCATAATATCCGAAGAAATACCAACACCCAACGCAATGCTTCCTGCTATCCTTGTACTCCATGTTGCTCCCCTAGAGAACAGGAAATCTCACAGCCCCGTCGAGCATCCCGGTTTCTTGGCATATCATAAGCAACTTTGTCTGCGCCGTCATCCGAATTTCAGCCGGTGCCCGTTCCGTTGCCGTGTGCAAGACGGAAATACACTCAATCCCCTTTCCCTTGTCCACAGACAGCACATAGGACGTCGCAGATACCGCAGAAGCGAACCACTCCGGAACGTTGCCGTAGGCGTATTTTGCAAACATCCTCCGGAGAATCTTTTCCGGGTCAGATTCTTCCTGCTCGATGGTGGTTATCTCCCATTCCCCCGACTTGGCGACCTCTTTCACTGTTTCGGTCAATTTTTTTGCAAGCATCTCGCGTGCAGTCTTCATAAGTAACGCATCATCAAATTTGAAATTCTGTTCTGCCATTATTCATGTACCTCCAATTCCTTATTTTTCCTGTCTCTGTCATATTTCAGAGCTTTCAGAAGTTCTTCCCGATTCACCCGGATACCAATTTTTATAATCGCCTGTACTACGGCATCTCCGATAGCATCCTGGAAGTCGCTTAAATTCAAGCTGGCAGGTGGGGTGTAGCCGTTAAGTTCTTCCATTTTCATCCACCTTTCGCTCCCCATAACTGCAAAAATCATTGCCGTCTACCTCATTTGGGGACATGCCCTGCTCATATTGCCAATGATAGCAATACCCAAATGGTGTTCCTCCATTGTTGGTGGGGTGCTTGCCTATTTCCTCAAATGTAATGCAGTCCCGGCACCTGACAACCGGCACCATGGATTTCATTTTTTCTTTCGCGTCCAGCAGTTGGGCGTTGCGCGAAATCAGCTGCTTCTGCACACACGTAAACTCTGCGAGTGATACAGCTCGCACGGTGGGCATGCTATCGACCGAGCAAAGCGCCACATCCTCATTAAAATTAGGTATAACGCCAGAAATTTTTATAATCTCAGTTGTAAGTAAATCAGCATCAATCAGCCTCATAAAAATTCTCCTTCCTCGGCATCTCTTTCAGCCAGCGTCTGACGGCAAAGAACCGAATGCGTGACGGCTGATTCTTCGCCCACCGCTCAATAGCGGCGGCGTAAGCAATTCTAGCATTAAGGCGCTGGCGGTGTTCTTGCCTTTCACTCATTTCCAATACCTCCATTTTTCGTAAGATATTTAATTTCTTCTTGCACCAGCGTTCGGTTGCTCATGATAATATGTGATTTTGTAACCCTGTTGGGGCAAGCCACGCACTCGCACTTGTAGGGGTTGCTGCTCCAATTATCCCGGAAAGGGCAACTGGAGTTGAAACAGTCTGTCACTCTCCATCGCCTCCCTTCGGTGGCGCAGGCATTGGCCTCCAGCGCGTAATTTCTCCCGGCTCTCGCTTAAAGTTCCCTGCTACCCACGTTCCATCATCGGATATGTAGCCTTCTCGCACTATCGGGAATGGCTCTTCACCGGGCATTTCAACCAGAACGGATGCGAAGGCATCAGGTAATTTCTCACTGCGCGGAATCCATCGCTCCGTTTTTACTTCCTCCGGCGAAAGCCCCGTATCCTCATACTGTGCAAGGCGAGTATAGAGTTCTGGCACTATGCAGCCATTTCGACACCCACCCGGCTTATTGCTGGGGCGCATGCAGTAGTTAGCCTGCCCGCAGCATTCCCACGGATCAAGATTTTGCCAGTGTTCAACCGTCAATCGTTTCATCGTTTTCCTCCTTCGGCGGTTCAGGAAGCGGCTGCCAATCGGTTCCATCCGCCAAATCCATTTTGTTGCCGCAGCTTGGGCAATAGTTTCGTTTCCAAAGTAGCTTCTTTTTGAAAACACAAGCGCACTGGCTACACCGCAATCCTGCCTTAAAGGTTCTTCTTGTACCGAACCCATGCTCGTCCACGTCAACCCAGTTGCACTCTTCCCACCGCCCACGCCGCACCGGCTCCACATCGGTGGTGGGTTCCATGACCTCAAATTCTTCCGCAAGCCAACTAGACACATTGCCAAGGCAGTACGAACCGAACCCAATGTGGCATTCTCCATCCGCTGGGTCAAAGTACCAGATGTTGTAGCACGGCTTTTCAGGTGTTCCCTCCACAATAATTTTTGCAAAGGGTGTTTTTATCTTGTGTTTGGACTCATCCGCACTCGCCGCCTCCCGGCTGATGTAATCACTCATTTCAATTCCTCCAAACTAATCTGCCCATCAATGGGCGTATTGTCGGCCTCTTTCCGCTTCCGTTCCGGGACGACTTCTCTCACAAGGGGATTGCGGCTTATTGCCCGATTGAATGCCCCACAAGCCATCCATCGTCCCGCCCAGTCCGTCGCTGCACTACGGGTAAGCCCGTATACTTTGCATTTGCTAAGCACTTTATCGTGATACTTGCCCTTTATGAAGTTGCTACACTCCCGGCACGTATGCCCATCCAAAACGCCGAAAAAACGGTGCATCAGAGCAAGTTTACGTAAGGCCATTACTGTTCCTCCACATAGCACCAACTCTGGGGCGGGCGTTTGATATGACCGCAATTTTCGCAATATGCACACCCATATTCATCGCACACTTTGCCTATGCAGATTTCAAGCGGGCGTAAAAACTTGCTCAGCTTCTTCGGCGTGTCGTAGATTTCCAGCTTGGAAATGTGCCAAGCGTACCCGTCCTTACCGCCCAGGTATTTTTCAATTTTGGGTGTTGTTAGGCAGCTTTGGGGAAAGTCAAAAGAATCATCTATCGTGTACCCGTTTTTCATCGCGGCTAGCCGAATCCCAGGCAACCCGGAAAAACCGATGTGAGTTAGCCATGTGATCTTGTCACACACGAACTCCCCAACAACCATTTTCCCACCGCTCACATTGCATACCATCCCGCCATTAACTTTAACTTTGTAACTCAGGTTTCCGGCAGTGCAATAAATGTAAACCTTGAAAGGCGCTTCCAGTTTCGGACGGGTCTTTCTGACTTCCAGCGTCTTTTCCCCGCTCAGGATTTTCTCCACCCACTCCGGGCGGATGCTGATAAGTACCGATTTAGCCATTGTCAGCCCTCCGGTTCCAAGCCTCAATTGCCGCGGCTTTGTTCTTACAGCAGCCACTTGAAGCCCCGCATCCTCCAGCAATGGAGTCACAAACAACCTGAAACTGGCTGTTATATAAGTCGTAGTTTTCATCGTATTTGTCCATAAGCTCAATTTCCGCAACACTTCCAACAAAAATCTTTGTTCCCCCACAAAACGGGCATGGCTTCAATTTGGTTTCTTCCATCGTTATCTCCTTCCCGCCCGGGTTGCCCCGGGCTTATCGCTTGTTTTCATTCTCCCAAAAATCTCCACTCCAAAGCTATCCATGCAAATTCATAGGGCAAAGACCCTTTCCGGAACTCTTGCGCAATCCTGTTTGCATTGTTCCGCTTAACGCCTTTCGACATGAGCAGCTTTACAAAACGTTTTCGTGTCATTGGTCTCTCCTAACAGTGTCGATTTCGAGGCGGTTAAACCATTTCCGTGACCTCACGAAAATGGTCTATCCCCACTGTTCCGCCATAGCTTTTGCAATACCGGGGAAGGTCTTTGCACGGGTTTTGCTGTCCCGGTTTGATTTCAGGGTGTACTCGGGGTTTACCCTGCCCGTACTGTGCTCCCTCCCGGAGGCGCTGCCGACCCATAGACCCTCGGGTTTCACGATGTTTGTCGGAATCAGCGGTGGGACGTTTCGCAGCCAAAGGCACG
>ERZ827520.1908-NODE-1908-length-21516-cov-7.844369_pt1 | contig 21516 bp, 27 predicted proteins | sample MGYA00519581_ERZ827520 | MGnify/ENA primary metagenome ERZ827520 (study PRJEB31778, sample SAMEA3449339) | human gut metagenome | biome: human gut; feature: human-associated habitat; material: faeces | place: United Kingdom | collected 2010/2012 ...
TAATCCTTCTAAACCATCAATTCCTAATAGTGGTGTTTATACTTTTAAAGGCCATTCAAGTATCAAAGCAGAACCAAAGATTTCTGCACCTGAGTTGGCATATCCAGATGTAGGACATTGATAAAGAATTAAAAAGGAAACATGATAACTCGTATAAAGTTATCATGTTTTTGTTCATTTAATGAAGTATTGATTGCACTTATGTTGTAAAATAAAACTCTTAAAATGCCACACTGCCTTTATTATGCATATTCACATTTTTTGTTTTGATTTTATCCTTCTTAGTGATAAAATGATTTATGACTATTATATTAAAGAGGATAATTATGAGTACATTATTAGCATCTAGAATAAAAAATAGAAGAAAAGAATTAAAGATGTCACAAAAAGAGTTGGCGGAAGGAATTTGTAAACAAGGACAAATTAGTCGGCTAGAAAATGGAGAATATATTCCTGGGTCAGTGCTTCTTTATGAATTATCTCGAAAATTAAAGGTTAGTATGGATTATTTCTTTGATGAGCAAATTTCAAGTGAAAGTAACGAACTCAACAATTTCAAAAAGTTATCAAAGACTTTTATTATGGATAGAGATTACGAGTCTTTAAATTACATCTATGAATTGGAAAAGAAAACCTCCCATCGTTTATCATTGTCAGATAAGATATACATGGAATGGATTGAATCACTTATAGACTTTTACTTTTATCACAAAAAAGGAGATGGGATTTTTAAGTTGGAAAAAGCTATTAAGCAACTTAAAGAGACTGATATACACTATCTTCAAATTTTAAATAGTTTATTTAATTTCTATTATGAGACAGATAACTTGGATCGTTTTAAGGAAATTGAAAATGATTTGTCTGCAAGAGTTGAGCAACTGAGTTTAACAACAATAGAAGAGTTAGAATTAGCCATTAAGTTCAATTATAATTTAGGACGCTATTTATGGCTCCAGAGTAAAACTGAAGAGGCTATTAAAAAACTAACTCTAACTATAAAATTATGTAAAGAGTTCAATTCGACTTATTTACTTGCAGATTTGTATCTATTATTAGGCAACATTTGTGAAGATTTTTCCGATCAAAGTGAAGCTAGAAAATATTTTGATAATGCTCTCTATATCTACAGGCACCTAGATGACAATAAGGAAATGGCTTTAAGAGTTGAGCATTACATATCGAAGATGTTCAAATAACTACATTTTATTTTCTCTATATTATAAAAAGCTTGAGATATACCTTTAAAGTATGTTTCAAGCTTTTTATTTCTTATTTAGCACACTGTACATCAAAGGTTTGAAATAAAGAACATATTCTTTTTAGATAAAAAACACCTGAAATATATACAAATAAATATATTATTACATAAAATAAAAAAACGTAATATATTATATTGACATATTATAATCGGAATGATATTCTATGTTCAACAAATTTGAATAAGGAGATTGCTTTATACTTAGCGTCATTTTTGAATAATAAACTTCTAAAAAATTATATGTTATTATTTATTGAAATCTTTGATTTTTCTGACATGTTAAAAGGAGAGATTAATGAAATCTGTTTATCAAGTTGTTAAAAAAGATATCCAAGTATATTCAATACTTACTATCTTATTGTCTATTGCAATGGTAAGTGAAGCCTATTTGATGCAACTAATCATTGATTCTATCAAACTTGGAGTGGGGCGCTATGTTGTTACATCTATTTTTGTAGTTGTGTTCTTGTTGATTCAAACACTTATCTACTATTTTCAACAATCACTGACAGCAATCATTAGTAAGAAATCTGCATATGCTTATAGGAATGTTATTTTCCAAGGTATTCAGAAAACACCTTTAGAGTTACTCACAGGAAATAAAAATGACAAACTTCTAGCCTCATTAACTACTCAAATAGATCAAATTGAATTTAATTATTTTTATTCCATATACTGGGGTGGCTACTTAATCTGCCAATTAGTTATTGCTATAATTGTTTCTCTCTATCTTAATCCTTTATTAGCAGCTTTAACTCTGATTTTAAGTTTACCAAATCTTTTTGTAGCTATACTCTTTAAAACTCCTTTAGAAAAGAAACAAGAAGAGTTAATTGACACTACTAATACTTCAGTATCAGCTATTCAAGATCTTATCGAAGGTATACCTGATTGGAAAATTGCCAACAAGAGTTTTGACATTAATAGAGTCTTTGATATTCAAACTTTAAAGTTACTTAAACGCCAAACAAATGTTGAAAAATCTCAATATGTTGTTGTCAGTTTAAATCAGCTGTTTTCAAATGTTCTTTATTTCGGTAGTTGGATTATTGGGGGACTATTAATCATAAATAGTCAACTGACATTAGGGAGTTTAATAGCATTCTCACAATTATTAGTCAGGATCTCTTACCCAATATATGCTTCTTCTGATTTGTTAGCTAAATTTATTAGTGGTAAGAAAACTATAGAGACTCTTTCTACTGAATTTCAAATTATAGAGGAAAATCTTAATACTCTGGAACATATTGAAGTTATATCATTTGATAATTTTCGTTTTAAAAATAATTCGGAAGCTATCCCTTTTAATGGGCAGTTTTATAAGCATAAGAAGTACCTATTAAAAGGGAAGAGTGGAACTGGTAAAACCACACTATTAAAAGCAATCCTACGAGAGTATAACGATTACACAGGAACAGTTAAAATTAATGGTATTGATGTTAAAATTATCAAAGAGAGTAGTATCTTTGATAATGTAGCTTATGTACCCCAACACCCTCATATGTTCAATGCAAAACTTCGTGATAATCTTACTCTATTTTCTGAGGATGTTTCAGAAGAGGAACTATTTGAGACATTGAAATTTGTAGAATTATCTAAGTGGGCTAATAGAGAGTCTTTAGAGTTAATGCTTTCAAATGATACTATAAAACTTTCAGGAGGAGAAGCCAAGAGAATTGCTTTGGCAAGAGCCTTATTGATGAAGACGGATATCTTATTTTTAGACGAATTTTCTTCTGGTATTGACCTTGAAACGTTATCAAAAATAGAGAATCGACTTTTACAAACGAGTAAATTAATTATTTACATCACACATGTAGACACCGATAGAATTATCCAACAATTTGATGAAATAATAGATTTGAATGAGTTTGTAGACTTATAAAACAATGACACTCTTAAAAACTCGACTTGACATGTTCTATGACACCCCAAAAGTTAGACAGAAAAATCTAACTTTTGGGGTGTTTTATAATGAAATTAACTTATGAAGATAAAGTTCAAATATATGAATTGAGAAAGCAAGGAGAGAGCTTTAGACAGCTTTCAAATCAATTTGTTGACGGAAAATGAAATTAACGGTAGTATATTTATATCGAATTGGGGCGTGCTTGTCACGTCTGGGAGGGTCTGATGCGTCAGTCCTCCCGTTTTTATATTTATGATTATTGTTTTGAAGCTATCAGATGTTCTACTGATAGCTTCTTTTCTTTTTGTTCTCAATTTCTGTGATAATAAAATCAAGCCTTCTTTTTTATGAAGGGATAAGAGTGACAACTTGTTACTACACATCAAAAGAAAAGAAGGTTTTCTATGACAAAACAAATCCATCATCACTTTTTAGTGAATCAGGAAAAAGGTGAAAAGCACGTTTTCCGTAAAAGTAAAAAGTATCGTACCTTGTGTTCAGTTGCCCTGGGAACGGTGGTGACAGTTGCTGTCGCTTGGTGCAAGGATTTCAAGCATCTGAAGAATACCAAGCTTACAAGAAACTAAAGGAACATTATGTGGAAGTGATGGGGGATTACAGTTTTTCTATACGAGAACTCACTAGCCAATTGGAAGTCGCTCTTCAGAATCATCGAGATGTTGAGTTTGAAGAACATGAGAAAGAGGAGTATTTGAACTTAGTTCAAAAATTAGAAGAGTTTGATTCCTCTCTTGCCACCAAGTATCGTCAATTGATCGACTAGAAAGGAGAAAGTCATGAATGATTTACTCCTTATTCCGGTAATTTTTTTTAGCAGTAGGAGGAATTCTCATTCTTTTATGGAGAATCTTACTCATTGCCAGTGGACTTTTCCTGATTGGTTTTGTCAGTTTTCTTATTTTCGTGGAGGGTTATGGAATTTATCTGTTCTTTACTGAATCAAACCTATACATAGAAGATCTATCCCAGAATGGTCTGAACAGTTTTACAGGATTTTATGCGATATTTAATCTATCTTTGCTTGTATGTGGTGTTTTGAAAATCATTAGTTGGACAAGAAGATTAAAAAGTAGCTGAGAAAGAGATTGTTCAGCTACTTTTTAATTGGGCACTATAAAAATTTTTCTCGAAAATAAGAAACTTGCACGATTTACTCATTACTTAGCCAATACTAGAGTTTATACTAGTTACTGTAAAGATGATCATCTAAAAGAAGGAAGGAGGCAACCTTATGGCTAAAAATACAAGTCGTCCAGAGATTGATTCTCTAAGTTTCGAGGTTGAAAACCAAGAACTTTCCGGGAAATCAGGAGCTGGTTGGTTTACAGCTGTTCAACTTACATTGGCGGGACGTTGGTTCACCTGTTCCTATGAGTGTACGACAAATAATGTTCATTGTTAGATAAAACAAAAGGAAAATTCTAGTGTTTTATTACAAAACATTGACAAGATTTTGAGTTGGTGTTATATTTACGGGGAGAAATACAAATAAAACAAGACAACTTTGAGATTGATTCTTTGGATTATGAAATTAATAGCCAAGAGTTGAATGGTAAACCTGATGCTGGGTGGGATACGGCTGTTAGATTAACAGCACAGGTGCGCTGTGGGTGGTGGTTTACATATTCTTATGAATGTATTTCGCCAAACGTGTGCTGTGGATAAAACTCTCTATTTTTTGATAGGAGGATAAAATGGAAGGAATTATTGGAACACTAGACTTCTATGCACCAGTACTGGTCTTAGGAGTTGTTGTCATAGGGATTGTTTACTTTATGAAAAAAAGAAACGATCGCAAATAATCAACATTGACCGATACCTAAAAAGTATCGGCTTTTTTTATAGCATAAATATATTGCACAAAATACTCATGGCAAACCTTGAAAGAAACCGTATAATGAGAGTGTAAAAAAGAAACGGAGGAATGAAATGATGAAACAGCTTATTGTGACAGGATTAACGAAAACATTTGGTCAAGGGGATAATATCGTTCATGCTTTATTAGATGTGAACTTGTCCGTTGAAAAAGGTGAATTTCTGGCAATTATGGGGGCTAGTGGTAGTGGAAAAACAACACTTCTCAACTGTATTTCAACGATTGATAAACCAACATCAGGTGAGATTCGATTTGAAGATTTTGACATCATCCATGCCAAGGAAAATGAACTAGCTGACTATCGTGCTAAAAACATTTCCTATATTTTCCAAGCTTACAACTTGGTGGAAACCTTGACAGTTTATGAAAATATTGTTCTACCTCTTCAAATTCAGGGGAAAACTATCAAAAAACATCAGGATAAGATTGAGGAAATTTTGGATAAGTTGGCCATCCAAAACTTAAAAGATAAGTTTCCTAATCAGTTATCAGGTGGTCAGCGGCAACGCGTGGCAACTGCTAGAGCCTTGATTGATGATTCTAAACTGATTATCGCAGATGAGCCGACAGGAGCCTTGGACTCTGCCAATTCTGAAAAACTGATGGTACTTTTGCAGGAAATCAATAAAAGTTTTGGTATTACCATTTTACTGGTTACGCATGACCCTGCCGCAGCCAAGTACTCTTCACGGATGGTGCTACTTAGCGATGGAAAGATTATGGATGATTTGGAACGTAACAGCTTATCTAATGAACAGTATTTGCAAGAGATTTACAGCCGTACCAGATAGGAGGAGGAGAGTATGTATCCAAAATTGATTTTACGAAATGTATTTCGAAATTTACAGACCTATACCATCTATTTTTTCAGTCTGACCTTGATTTATAGCTTGCTCTACGCTTTTAATGCTTTACCAAGCCATCCAGTGATGCAAAGTTTATCAGGAGCAAAGGAAATGTTAACGACGGTGATGAGCCAGTACATGGGCTTGCTTTCCTATCTGATTCTATCGGCGATTGCCTTTCTCGTCGTTTATTCCACAAACTTTGTCCTGGGACGGCGCAAGAAAGAGCTAGGACTTTATGCAACGCTGGGAATGAAGAAGAAGCAGATTATCCGTACCCTGTTCTTTGAAACCATGCTGGTCAATATCTTTTCCTTGATTCTAGGTTTCTTGCTTGGAGTGATCTTACTGGTCATTCTAGCTAAGATTGCATCTGAGTTTTTTATGGCCAATTACTTTGGTAGTCTGCTTTTCTTTGATAGCAAGTCTGTCATCTTACTAGTTTATTCCTATTTGGTAACCAGTTTTATTGTTGGTGTCATGGACATTCTTACCTTTAGAAAGCAAAATATCATTGCACTCATTCAAGAAAATGGGGTCAAGAAATCTGTCTTGGCAAAAGGCAAGCCAGTGCTTCAAGCACTTCTCTTTATTCTTTCGACAGCTGTTATCGGTTTTGGTGCTCTCTATTTTTCAGACTATCACCATCTATCACTCTTGAAAAGCTGGGGTATCTTGCTGGTATCTGTCTTCGTGATTTTTGTGATTTTATTTTACAATACCTTGAGCCATTTTATCTTGGTTTCCCTTAGAAAACTGCCTCAAATCTACTATAACAAACTAAACAGTTTTAAAATTCGTCAATTTTCAAAACAAGCTGATAGTAATTCGGTCACGTTGGCTGTCTTATCCTTGACCTTGACACTGGCTCTCAGCTTACTAGTTTTTAGTGGTAGTGCCTATACGACTATGAACCGAGAGCTGAACAAATACTCACCTTATGACGTATCTGTCAATCTTTATCGTGGTCAAGAGTTCCAGTTTTCTCAGGAATCTGTCAAAGACAGATTGAAAGCAGATGGATTTGACTTTAACCTCTTCAAAGAGGAGTACAGCTATCCTATCTATTCTAGTGATTTAACCTATAAAGATTTGATTGATACTAGCAATCTCTGGGCGCATGATAAGGAACTTCCTAAATCAAAAGTACCGATTTTAGGAATTTCTGCCTACAATCATCTCCGCAAACTGCAAGGTGAAAGAGAGGTTGACTTGGCAGATAACCAATTTCTGGTCAATGCTAACTATAAAGGAACTGCCAAGCAGATTCAGGACTTTCTATTAACGACAAAAACCCTCATGATTAACGGTTATTCTCTTAATCTTGCGTCTTCAAAGCCACTTGAAACAGTTTACTTTTTATCGTCAGTGGGTACAAATGACACAGGAACCTTAATTGTACCAGATAAGGTAGTAGTTGGATTGATGGAAGACCACACGACCTATGTTGCCAATTTCAAAGAAAATATCGACAAACGGAAAGTAGAAACATTCTTAAGTCAGTGGATAGAAAAATACTACTTCACTCGTGATGGAGCAGAGTTGAATCCGTTCACCTATCAAACGAAAGGAAGAATTTTTGAGATTTATCTTGGATTTATGGGCGTCATCGTCTTTGTCATGATTTTTGTCAGTGTTATTTTTATCATTATTTCCCTCAGTATCTTGTCACTTCAAACTTCTACAAGTTCTTTGGATAGTGTCAATGATTATCAAATCTTATACCTTCTTGGGAATAAGAGAAAGCAAAATCGCTCTATTCTTTTGCAACAGATTCTAAGTTATTTCTTGGTTCCGCTGGTTATCGCTGGTCCGCTAGCACTTGCATTGAGTACAGCTCTTTTGGGCTATTTTGAGAATTTCGCTAATACCAGCATTTCTATTGATATCACCTATCTGGGAGTAGCGGTTTTACTCTTTGTTCTTTACCTGCTAGTGACTTACAGAGTAAGTTGGCAAATTATTGAAAATTAAGTCAAATACCAGAGTTGCCTATCCGACAATTCTGGTATTGTGTTACAATGATATTAAAGTAGTTCAGGAAGTGGATACTTATGAAACAGTTTGTCAAATTGATCTCGAAAAACTCACTTTTATTGTGGTGGTTGACGATTTTTAATCATCTAACTTTGATGATTTATATTTATTATAGGATTCCTCTGGACTTTTCGACAGATTTTTCCTTACAGATGGTTTTATTGCTGATTATTGCTTTAATTGTATTTAGCTATATTTGTAATATTGTGACCTTTCGGTATAGTGAGTTGAAACTTTGGTTGCTCCTGATGATGTTTCTCATTAGCTGGCAATCCATATTTAATCAAGGAGTTGCGAGCACCCTGTTGCACTTTTTTGATATTCTTCATCCGCTCAACTCTTTTTTATTGGTGTATAGTTCTCTGTCTATTATCTTTCTGGGAGAGAAAATAGGAGAAGAACTGTTGAGTGTGTCCTTTGTGTTGACACTAATCACCATTAGTTCGTATCTGTTAAGTCCTTCAATTTTTCTATTTCTGTCCTTGTTTGCGTCTTTCTTTTTAAACCTTGTTCCCTTGATTTTACTGATTTTATATCATAAAGAGTTGAAAAGCAAACTCAAGTATCAGAGACGAAATTTGTGGATATTAGCTTTGATATTGCCTCTTTCTTATTTCTTTTTGTATATTAATACGACGGGCTCAGGAGTGATGAACCTAGTCTGGTATCTAGAAATTCTTGGTATCTTAGCTTTTGTACACTTCAAAACGATTGTCAGCTCTCTTCAAAAAAAGGTATCAGAGTTGAAATTGTCCTATATAAAAGCTTTTTCACACTTGTTTTTACTAGTTATATTTTTGTTAGTAGGTATTTTCATCATCTTTCGTCTAGACTTAAACACGAGCTTTTTGGTCTTGAATATCATGTTACTATTGTTCGGGATTTGTTCGGAAGAATTGATTCGCCTCTTTCGTTCTGCTGAAATGCTAGATGCTAGGGATTATGTAAAAGTTCTCTTTTTAAAGCGTAATCGTATGGTGAAAAGTCTGCTGGCAAATGAAGATACAGAACAACAGTTCTCCGAATTTCTTCACAATGAAATCCTGCAAAATGTGATGGCGATAAAAAATTTCAATCAATATAGTAGCAATCAAGCTTTTGGTGAACAGATCAATCTGGTGACAGAGGAGTTGGTTCAGCGGATTCGTGAGCGGATGGATTATTATCAGCCAATGGTAGAAACAGACGAGCAGTTAGACATCCAGTATCAAGGGCTGATTAATCGGATTGTCAAGCGCTATCACGCAGAAAATGAAGTCGTCACACAGTTTCCTGACCACTTTAGGCTTTTATCTCCTTACGATAAAATTGCCTATCGTCTGGTTGAGGAGTTGGCGACCAATGCCGTTAAGTACGCTAGTGGTGGAACAATTTCTTTGAAGATTGATGTGAATAATGACGCTATTTTTATCATTTCTGAAAATGACTGCCTTCAAACAGAAAAATCCTTAGGTTATGGCTTGAAAAATATGTCTAATAAAATTAGTGTTTTAGGTGGTCAGATGCAGATTTTTGAAAATAATAAGAGATTTCGTGTAGAAATTTCTCTCCCGATTGATAAGGAGTTGTGTTATGAAAATTTTGTTAATTGATGATCATAAATTATTTAGCCAAAGTATCAAGATGATTTTAGAGTTATCGGAAAACATTAAAAAGGTCCAGTTAGTGGATAATTTTTCGACTATTTCGGAGATTGCTTTTAATGACTACGACATTATTTTGATTGACATCAACCTGACGAGTCTGTATCAAGATGATGGGCTGACCTTGGCACAAGAGATTATCGACAATGGTTGTTCTAGTAAGGTTGTAATTTTGACGGGATACAGCAAAAAGATGTATGAACACCGAGCTAAAGCTATGGGGGCTTATGGCTTTCTGGATAAAAGCATGAACCCAGAAGAGTTGGTGAAAAAACTGGAAAAGATTTATCTAGGTGGTAAGGTCTTTTCAGATGAAGTGATGGTAGAGGTGCTAACACCACGAGAAATCGAGATACTAGAATTGGTTAGAAATGGCTTGACCATTGATGATGTCTGTGACAAGGTCGATGTGAGTAAACGTACAGTTTCCAATCACTTGGCCAATATCTTTTCAAAATTTGGAGTGACTAACAGGCAGGAGGCGATTCATATCGCTGAGCAGTTGGGCTATTTTCCACCAGATTAAAAAGTTGCAGAAGATGCAGCTTTTTTAATTTATTTGCAAAAATTGCACATATTACTCATTCTAATAAACGGTAAATTTGATAATCTATTAGTAATTAAGGAGGAAATCATCATGTCTATGGTATCTGAAAAATGGTTTGTATAAGAAACTTTATCAGACGGATTACTAATTTTGTAAGTTATATTGGCCACCTTCGGGTGGCATTTTTACTTCTGTGATACTTTTTTCAAGATTTATCTGCTATTCTTGATCTAGTTTTTATAGAAAGAAGGTCTAAGATGTTAAATAAAGTCAAAACTAAAGCCTTAATTAGTGTTGGAGCAGTAGGCGCAACTAACTTTATTCTCATGATGGGATATACTGCTGGTCAACATTCTACTGCCAAACAAAGTCGAAAAGAAATCGAATTGGCTGTAGCTAAACTTGTAGAGGACAAACAAGCAGAAGATAAAGCAAGTGTTTTATCATCAGATACTGTAAAAGAATTTTTGACACAGTACTATACGAAAGAAAAACTAGGGGAAAATAATACACGTATTCAACCTTATATGACTGAATCGGCTTATTCTCAAGAATTGACAAGTCAAAACGATGCCATGAACCAAGTGTATAAGGACTATATTTTGGATTATCATTTTGAAAAAGCTGATATCTTTGTCAATCAGACTACGAATCAAGCTATTGCCATGGTGTCTTATAATGTAACCTATGTATCTTATTTAAAGAATGCCAACCAATCAAAGACAAACCAAACATAAACCCGAACGGTTAAATTGTCCTATTCTAAACTACCTGGTAAGTTATTGGTCAATCAAGTACAGGTTTGGAAATCTGGGTTAGATGAACTAGATAAGGCAACTCCCAAAACCTTAGAAGAATCATCATCAGTTCCATCATTGCCAAATACTACGACAAAATGATGATATTGCATGGAAATAGAAGAATGTAAGCAAATTTCAATTCTTGATGTAGCAAGTCGTTTAGGTATCTCCTTTAAACAAGTTTCTAGCAGTGTCTATGAACATCCTGAACATGTTGAGTGTGTAGCTTTGCTTGTGCGAGCTAATTCATCAGTGAAGTAGATGTTCGGCAAATGCTATAGCTTTCGTAGACTGAGGATATTACGACGAAATAATACGGTAATTCCGAACCGCTGAGTGTGTAAGATTGCTTATAAAAGCGTAAAAACCTTGTAATGAATCAATAATGAAAAGCCTTGATTGCAAGGCTTTTTTGCGTTTTTGTGATAGAATACAGTTAGTTATAAATAGAGAACCAATAAGAAGCAGTAAAAATATTATTTATTAAATAATCAAGCTAGCGTAGACGAACTGGATAGGTTACTAGTGAAAACTGCAAGATGTGATGTGAAAAGAATCGGAGAGTGCTTGATGGATTTTAGTAGTAAGATAGCCATAAATAAAGGCTGGTCAGATGATAAAAAATATTGTGTGACAGATCAAAATCAGCAAAACTATTTCTTGCGTATTTCTGAGAAGAAAAAATTGGGTTCTAAGAAATTTGAATTTGATATGATGAAGAAAGTAGCTTCTCTTGGAGTACCGATGTGTAAACCAATTAGCATTGAACTCTGCGATGACGAAGTACATTCTTTACACGAATGGATAGACGGGAAAGATGCAAGAGAAACCATTTTAACTGTTTCGAAAGAACAACAATACACTTACGGAGTAGAAGCAGGAAATATACTTCGAAAAATTCATTCACTTCCTGTTACAGAAGATCGTGAAGATTGGGAACCCTTTTATAATCGAAAAATTGATGACAAAATCAAAAAATACAAAGAATGTCCCGTTCAATACGAAAATGGTCAGATTTTTATTGATTATTTAAATGCAAATCGAGAATGGTTAAAAGATAGACCTCAGGTTTTCCAACATGGGGATTATCATATCGGAAATTTCATGATTGGAAAAGATGGTAAAATTTATGTCATTGACTTTGATCGATTTGATCTTGGAGATCCTTGGGAGGAGTTCAATCGTATTGTATGGTCTGCTCAAGTTTCTCCCTCTTTTGCGTCTGGTATGATAGATGGATATTTTGATCATAAGGTTCCGGATTTATTTTGGAAGCTTCTCGCTATCTATATTCTAAATAACATAGTTGGTGCACTGCCATGGGCTGTACCATACGGAGCTGAAGAAATATCAGTAATGCAACATCAAGCTAAGGAAATTTTAGAATGGTATGATGATATGAAGCAAATCATTCCTAGTTGGTATTTGATTGAGAAAAAGGCTTAATAATAAAAGAGTTTAAATATCAATTTGAAAAAATGTCAAGATTATTTGCTCATATTATAACGAATTCAATTCTTTATTAATACCTATCGAGAATTATCTTGAAACTTGGAATGTTGTTTTGGAGTCAAGTTACATGAAAGAATATATTTTAAATTTAGAAAAAGAATTCTCTTTAATAGATAATGGATTTAAAGAAGAAGAGAAAAGAGCTCTTGCTGACTATCTATCAAACGATAATGTGTATACCAAAGAATTAGCATTTTTAGCCTTTAAATCCAATGTATATCAAGTTAGAATGTATAGTGTATTTCTCTTTGGCCATTTGTCATCGTATGAAGAAATTTTGAACTTCATGAGAGATGAGGTTTCAAAAGATGAAAATTGGAGAGTTCAAGAAGTATTAGCAAAAGCATTTGATGAATTTTGTAAGCAAACAGGTTATGAAAAATCTCTTCCGGTTATTGACGACTGGCTACAAAATAATAATCCAAATGTCAGAAGAGCTGTTACAGAAGGTTTGAGAATATGGACGAGTAGACCATATTTCAAGGATAATCCAGATGAAGCTATTAAACGAATCGCAACATTAAAAGAAGATTCTAGTGAATATGTTAGAAAATCAGTTGGTAATGCTTTGAGGGATATTAGCAAAAAATTTCCAGACTTGATTAAAGAAGAACTTGATAGTTGGGACGTTAAGAGTAAAGAGATTCAAAAAGTTTACAAGTTAGCAAGTAAATTTATTAAGTGACAATTATCAGCTACAAAGTTGGAAAAATGGTAACTATAAAATATTTTCAATCTAAAGTTTAATTTTAAACAACAACTCTATCTCTTTCGTTCTATAATATAGATGTTGCCTAACTCCATACGTGGAGTGTGTAGCTTTGCTTGTACGAGCTGATTAAACAAGGATGTAGCTAGTGAAAGTCCTAATGTAAGGAGTTTAAACATGAAATTCCATGAATTTGGTGATAAGAATTTGCCTCCTATCTTACTGATACATGGTGGTGGTAGTTCTTGGTGGAGTTATCTTCGTCAAGCACGAAGCTTGTCAGAAGAATACCGTGTTATTCTACCCACTTTGAATGGCCACGGCGAGGAATATCAACTTGATTATGTTTCTACTGAAGATTCTGCTTTGGAGATTCTAGACTATATCAAAGCAAACTGTGGTGGGAAATTGTTTGCAATCGGTGGTGTTTCACTTGGTGGTCAAATTGCCATGGAGCTTTTGTCTTTAGACAGTGAAATTACTGAGAAGGCCATCATAGACGGAAGCCTCTGTATTCCTCAACCAGGGTTAGCTAAAATCAGCATCTTTCTGGTATGTCTATTTGGCAAGTTGATGTTTAGTAAATTCTCTTGTAAACTCCAGTTAAGCATCATGGATAAAATCTATCCTAAACTGGCTTATCCAGAGGAAATAAAAGCTTATTATTTGGAGGATCTGCCAAGGACGCCTGTCAAAACAATGGTGACCATTTACAAAAACTATATGGGGCGTTACAAGCTGAAAGATATGATTTCTGCTAGCAAAGCTCAGGTTTTATATATCTATGGTGAAAAAGAATTAAACTGTGTGAAAGCATCGGCGAAATTATTTCAGTAGCTACATCCAAATACGATTTTGTATGAAGCAAAGGGCTATCATCACGGCTATTTATCAGCTTACCTGCCTCAAGAGTGGATTGATTTGGTTGAGCCTTTTTTAAAGAAGAAATAAAGAAAAATAAAGATGAATAGAATAGTAGACGATCAGATAACGCTTATTCCTTATTATAGAAATGATGACATCTCCCTTCTTTGGTATCAAGATAGTGAGGTTTGCAAACAAGTAGATAATACTGATCAGATTTATAATCTAGCAAAACTTCATAAAATGTATGATTACCTAACTTCACATGGTTCTTGCTATTATATCCAATATGAAGGAGTGTTAGTTGGAGATGTGACACTCCAAGATAACTCGGAACTTTCTATAGTTATCAGCAAAGAGTATCAGAATTTACAGATCGGAAGACGATGTGTTTCTGAAATGATACAGCTGGCGAAAGAACAAAAAATGGTAAAGGTCTCTGCACAAATATATCCTTTTAATACTCAAAGTCAAAGAATGTTTTTGGCTTTGGGATTTCAGAAAGTAGATGAAGAGTGGTATGAATATAAGTTGATATAGAACAGTTGTATATTTCCATACATATTAAGAATATAATCTGCTGTTTATAAAATAATGTTCATGAAAAAAGAGATAAAAGGTACCTACTGATCCATGGACAAGAGTTTTGTTCAGAAATCTAAAAATGAAGAGAACACCAACAGATGATTTTTTGTTGGTGTTCTCTTTATGTGATTACTTTTTGGTATCTTTTACGAATAGATATATTGTATAAAATAGGAGGTATATAATATGATGACTTATGATGAAGTAATGGAAGCGATAGAAAGAGGGTTTATCAAGGGAGATAAAATCAGTATTATTCGACGAAATGGCAAGATCCATGATTATGTTTTACCAGGAGAGAAAGTAGAACCTGGAGAAATAGTGGAAGAAGAGAACTTAGATATTGTCCTTGAAGAGTTGAAGGGGTCCGGCAACCGAAGGGCGCTAGCCTTCAAACTTTCCTCCCAAAATGTGTCCAAAATATTGACATAATTCCAAACAATGTGAGGCACCGTATCTGATACGGGAAATTTAGAGTTTATCTAAAAATATGATACTAGGACTTTGCGAGCTCAGATAGTGTACACACACTATCGTTAAAATAGAAACATCAGTAAAGGTCAGACTGACACCTTTTGACTGATGTTTCTATTTTATTTTGGGGAGAATCCCCAAACCCCTATAAAATAAAAATTTTATCAAATAAACTATTTTACTATTTACTACACTTAAAATAACAGAATAATACAAATGAAATTTAGTCTTAATAATTTAAGGTATCCTATAACCATCAACAGTGATGTTGAAATAATTCAAAGGAGGAAGCTATTCATGAGTACAATACTACGAGCGTGTAATTTAAGTAAATCGTTTGGTTCACAAGAGGTGTTAACTAATATCAATTTTGACATCCAATCAGGAGATATAGTTGGCTTGATTGGGAAAAATGGCTGTGGAAAGACTACTCTAATGAAGATGATATTGGGTTTTACATCACAAACCAAGGGTTATATCCAATTTGAAGGTGATCCGAATTATCATACTAAAAGGAAGACATTAAATAAAATCGGTTTCCTCCTAGATTGTAGGCTGTTTGAAGATTTCTCTGCATATGATAATTTGAAATTATTCTCTATGTACTCTTCAACAGTTAATGAAGAAAATTTAGATGACCGAATTGAGAGGTTGTTAAAGTTTGTTGGTTTAGATAACAGTAAAAAACTAGTAAAATCTTATTCTTTTGGTATGAAACAGAGATTGGGTTTGGCACTGGCATTACTAGATGATCCTGAATTTTTGATTTTAGACGAACCATTTGTCGGTTTGGATCCCACCGGAGTTAGAGTTCTTCTAGATTATATTGTAAAGTTACGTCGGGAAAAGGGTGTTACGATACTAATCTCATCACATCAGTTACATGAAATTGAAGAAATTTGTGACTATTTCTTATTTATAAATGAAAAGAGTATTGAAAAACATTCTAAACTAGGGGAAAATCAAATAGTTATTACTTTGGGACATGTAGTACCAGAGTTGGAACAGGACTTAAGAGATATGATTGATATTAAAGAAGGTCAGATAACTTTACCAAAGGATATGTCGTTGCTGAATTCAACATTAAAGCTTATTTACAAGTATAATAGTGAATTAAAAGATATCACAATAAATGATTCTACAGAAGAGTTATTTAGGGGGTGAAAAAATGCAATCGATAATATTAGCAGAACTATATAAATTACTGAAACGGAAAAATTTTATCATATTAGCAGTGTTATCTTTGTGGTCGTTAATTTACGGATTAGGCGCTTTTTTACATTGGGATTTTGTAAAAATTGGTGCTAAGTTGGATTTAGTTACCTTTATTACAACGATGTGGACGTTTTTATTGATATTAACTATTCCACTATTATTAATTTTGTACACTGCTTCCTTTATTTTAGGAGGAGAAATCCAAGGAGGGCAAATTTTACTAGAAGTAAACCGAGTATCTAGTAAGAAAACGTTGATTATTTCTAAGTATATAGTTGTCATCTTATCAATCTTATTTTTGTATGTACTGAACTGCTTATCATCACTCATCACTTATATTTGTTTTTTATCTCGAAGTGAGTTTGGTTACGTACATTTTTGGGAACTGCATTCTACAAATATGCAATCAATAATAATTAGTTTGGTAAATTTAAGTTTCATTATTTTATTGGCTAGTGTAGCCTTTTACTTATCGTTATATGTTTCGGCAATAGTAGCCGCATTTGCAAGTTTAGGTGTTTATTTTTTATGTCAACTTTTGTCATATATTGCTATTATTTCTAAATTTATTCCGGGATACTTTTTTATTGTATCGAATTATCGTTTTTCATTGGAATTATCTATAGTTCACTTGTTAGGTTATTTCTTGATTTGTCTGTTATTATTGATTACTACTACGAAAGGATTTGAAAAGAAAGCATTATGAGTGATATAATATTTCAAAAAGGAATTCATGAAAGCACATGTATAAAATAGCAATTTGTGATGATGATAGTCTACAAGTTAGTCATTTAGAAACTCAAATTTCAAAGTATTTTGATGAGATTAATGTTCACTATGAGATTGATGGCTATTATAAAGGAAATCGTCTAGTAAAGGCGATGAGCACTCAGGCAGATAACTATCAATTGATATTTTTAGATATTGAAATGGAGGATATTAATGGTATTGAAACTGCAAAATTATTGAGAAATTTAGATAAGAGTTTCGTCTTAATCTATGTTACAAGTTATGAGCAATATGCTTTAGAGAGTTTTGAAGTATCTCCGTTTCGTTATCTTATAAAACCTGTATCTACTGAAAAATTGAGAGACGTTCTTAGTGATGTTCTCGTAGAATTAACTGCTAAACAGAAATTCTTATTTTATCAAGTAGGTATGGAACATTTTCAAGTAATCTTAGATAATATTGTGTGCTTATATTCTGAATTTGGTCGAAAAATCCACCTTGAGTTGGTTAATGATAATAGCGTGTTGTTTTATGGAAAAATATCAACACTTGAAGAAGAGTTACCTCAAACACATTTTATTAGAGTCAATAGCGGTGCAATAATTAATCTAGACTATGTTGTATCTTTTAATAGAAATGAAGTAACGATGATAAATGGTGACTGTATTACTATTAGTAGAAGTCGAAAGAAAACAGTAGTAGCAACTTACAATCAGTTTATTGAGAGGAGTTTTGGATTATGATTGATTTGTTTAAAACAATTGGAATCCTCTCTCTTTTTTTATTTCAAAGCTTTATTATTTGGATTTATTTACAGCATTTTTTTGTCATTAAAATTCCTAAAAATAAATTCTATTGTTTTATTTTAGGTGTTTATTTCATTGGTAGAACGTCTATAACAGTTAATCACGATACCATTATTGATTTTAAATTTTTTTCTTTGTTTTTCACATTCTTGATATTGTTCTTTTTTTTATCAGGGGATGTAATGAAAAAAATATTTCATTACTTATTCTTGATTTTTTGGTTCCTGATTCAAGAAGATATTACAATTTTATTGTTGAATCATGCGCAACAGACGAGAGCGATTGTTATTTTTGTCGTTCAATTTTTATTGATGCTATTAACGCTTTTATTTATACTTGGATTAAAGCATTTTAAGATAGATAATTTATTAGGTTTGAATAAAATAGAGTACGCTATTTTATCAGTCACTCCTCTGTTGTCCATCATTCTATTGATATATAAAGTTTCACCACCTATAGATAAAGTTCTTATATTTGATAGCTATTTATTATTAATAAATATTGTTATAATTGTACTTTATAATTACTTGAGCGAAAAAAATTATAACCTTATCAAAAACAAAATAGTCTTTGACGAAAATAGTATGACTTGTGAAATTATAAAACAGGAAGAAGAATTGGCAACTCTTAGACATGATTTAAAAAATATAGTTTCCTCAATAGATTTTTACGCAGATAGTAGTGATTATAACAATATCAAGGTGATAACTAGAGAGATATTGGGACAAGAAGTATTTAATCGTAAAATCACAGGATGTATACCTATTGATGCAGTGCTAAATCAAAAAATATCTAAGATGAAAAAAGATGGTATTCCATATAGCTTAGATTTACAAGTTCCATATAATTTAGATCTAAGTGCTATTGCTATTGATTCGTGTGCTATTCTGGGTAATATTCTTGATAATGCTATAGAGGAAATTGAACGTAATAACTTAGATGATCCAATTGAAATAGCTTTGCGTTTTAAGAATAACAAATTAGTTTTTAAAGTTGCCAATCCAATCAAAGATTCTAATGTAGATGTTAATTACGATGGAATGAAGTCGATAAAATCTCCTAACCGGCAAGGTATAGGGATAAAAAGTAGTTATGATCGGGCTATGAAATTGAAGGGACATTTAAATATTACTGTTCAGTCAAATCGATTTATTGTATTGGTTGTGATTCCGCTAAGGATGAACTGAGTCTTTATTGGGAAATCTATATTCAAACTCTGCTAATGGGCAGAGTTCTTTTTCTAGGGTGTCTTACAGATGGTTTATTGGTACAGTATGAAAATCGTGTCTTTTCTCCCAAAATGTGTCCAAAATATTGACAGAATTCCATGACAGAACTTTGTACCAAGAATTAAGTAATAAGTTTCAAATCCCTGCTAGAAAAGATCATTTGATAGATGATATTGAAGGACGAAAGATTAGACTTGCGGCTGATATTATTTGTGGTAGAAAGCAAATTGTTAAGTTTCACGAAAATGGTTATGAAAAGTGGAGAGAAGATTATGAACTTGTTCGTTCCAATTTAAACCTTCATTTTTGTGGCCTAACACAAGGCGCCAACAATCACTACTTATCGCTACACTAAATATTTAGATAGGATTGATTATTTACTTTTTGATCTAAAATGTTATTTTAGAGGACAAGAGACTCCGATGATTGCTGCCTATCAAGGTGAAGAGACAGAGATTTGGTTAAGGCAGTTTAATAGAGACTTCAAGTATTTCACTGATAAGATGAAGTTGAATGCTTTCGTGAATGAAAACTATGAAGTTTTAGGTATCAGTAAAGCACAATCAGAAATTATTCAGAGAATCATTTCTAGAAAGGAGATTTCAGATACATTAAATCTGTTCATGGAAAATATGTTAAACTTAAATCGGAAAGGTATATTCAGTTGAAAGGAGAACTCATGACACCGCAAGAAATGTGGAATCAATACAAGAAAATTAACGCCTCTATCGGAGATGAGATAGATGCCTGGGCTTTTGGAGTGGAAGCTGATCTCTTGGCAGACTTGGTTTTAAAAGGCGTAAAGACGGCAACCGCTTCAGCTTACGACCTTTATGCACTAGAGGATGAACCCCTTCCGCAGGAAGGTACATTCGATGTTATTTTAGACAGTCAAGATCAAGCTGTCTGCATTGTCGAAATTACAAAGGTTTCCGTTGAACCCTTTAATCAAGTGTCAGCTGACCATGCCTTCAAGGAAGGGGAAGGTGACAAATCCCTAGCCTATTGGCGTCAGGTTCATGAGGACTTTTTCGCCAGGTGGCTGAGAGAGGCAGGACTGACTTTTACACCTAACAGCAAGGTTGTTTTAGAAGAATTTCGCAAGGTTTATCCATTATAGAACATGAGAGTGGGACAGAAATCGGTAATTCGTTAGAATTCGATTTCTGTCCTACCTCCGACAGTTGAGTAGGGCTGTAAAAGCTGATGAAATCAGCGTAGTAGAGCTCACTCAACCACTGCGTCTTGTTCAACAATCCAAAGACAATTGAGAGGCTAGGACTTTTGTCCCAGCCTCTTTTGAGATATGATATCATAAAAAAAGGGCTACTTAAGATTTCGAAAGAAGAGCTGTCATCGGCACAAGAGACAACTCTAGAAGAGTTAGATGAAATGTCTGGAGTTGTTAAGCAACTAACGTGTGGGGAAGCAGTTGCAGATTTAATTGCCTATGCTTTCCTAGATGATATGGAGTTAAATTGGGAATTTTCTGTGAAATAAAAAGAAGGTAGCTGTGATAAATGCCGATATTAAGTTATTTTTAACCTAGATTTTTCTACAATAATTATTCTTTAAATATATAATAAAAAGCCCTTGATATAGGGCTTTTTAGCTGGATTCAAACTATAATAATACTAACCAATGTGAATCGTAAGAGGTTTATTAAGAGCAACGGCGATTTTGCTCATGGTTTCGATGCTAGTGTTATTTCCCCGCTCGATACGTGCAATGGTAGATTGTGGAACATGTGATAGGTCTGCTAGTTCACGCTGGCTAAGCCCAGCTTTTTGACGTGCGTTGTAGACAGCTAGAGCGCTCTCCAAGACAGCTTTTTCTGACAAATAGCCAGATTTGAAGTCATCATTTTTCAATTCTTCATTCAAAAAATTATCAAATTTAATGGTTGCCATTTTCGTTCTCCTCAAATTCTTGTTTTAATGCTTTAGCGTGTTTGATTTCAGCAGTAGGGGTCTTTTGTGTTTTCTTTGTAAATCCATGCGTAATGATAAAGCGGTCATCAACAACATGGAAATAAAGTGCACGCTGAATGTTACTTGATACCTTAGAACGGATTTCAAAAATGTCACTGTCTAACTTTTTAACCCATTCCATGCGTTGGGCTACCAATAAGCCCTGCTCTTGAATCATGCTGATAGTCGCTAGGAGTTTCTGCCTGTCTTTTATCGGTAAGTTTTGTAAAAACTCGATAAATTCATTCCGTCCGTTTGTACGTGTGTAAAATTCAAATTTTGGGTGTTTCATTGTATCTCAATGATAGCATATATTGTTCATTTGTACAATCATCAATAGTGTGAACTTTTGGGTATAATATGGCTCAATTCAGTGATTTTTAGGGTAAAATTCACACCATTCAGATGAAATTAGTTCAAATCAGTTGTAAATTGGCTTTTGAACAGGCTCTTTTGAGATATGATATCATAAAAAAAGGGCTACTTA
>ERZ827520.1909-NODE-1909-length-21514-cov-2.487767_pt1 | contig 21514 bp, 17 predicted proteins | sample MGYA00519581_ERZ827520 | MGnify/ENA primary metagenome ERZ827520 (study PRJEB31778, sample SAMEA3449339) | human gut metagenome | biome: human gut; feature: human-associated habitat; material: faeces | place: United Kingdom | collected 2010/2012 ...
TCCTCTGATTTACAATTCTATATTTTCCAGTTGCCTGCAAATCTTTTCTTTTTCCTGCTCTTGCAAATAAACCGGATTTAATTTTCTTTTTGTATATTGTAAATAGCTTTGTTCTGTCATTTTCATCAAAAAAGCAGTAAAAAATCTTTCCCAGCTAAAATAATCCATACACTCAATATAGTCCACCGGTTTTTCCAAAACGATTCTTATTTCTTTTACGTCTATAATTCCAGACTTTAAAATTAACCATTCAAACGATTCCGGTAAATATAAAACAATATTTTTCTTCTCACTGATCAGTTTCATAATCCGATCCATCTCCGAACCAAATGCCGCCCCATCTGCAATAATTAATAATTTTTGTTCCGAAATATTCTGAATGATATTTGAAAAAATATTGGATTTTCCATTCGCTGATACCACGGAATAGTTTTTTTCCTCAGATAGCCCTTTAAAAAATTCTAACCCTGAGTTTGAATCTTCCACGATAATCTTCGACGGTACGACTCTTTCTGTTACTGTTTCCGTTCCATATAAATGATATAATTCATTATATACCTGTTTCAGCGAAGCATATTTCCCTGATTCACGAATGCCATAGATCTCTTCCGTACTATAAGGAAGATTTACCAGTCCCTCTCTTGTTACAATCACATAGTAATTATCCGTATTCTGAATTGCTTTTGCAAATTCAGTAGAATGAACAAATCGATTTCCTTCATCGATAAATAAAATACACTTTGACTTTGTTGCAAGTGTTGCCTCCCAGTCTCTTCCTGCTAACACTGCGCATTCTCTTTCGCAGGAAAATTGTATTCCACTCTCTTCTCCATTTTCGTAATATTCCCAGATTAATTCTATCAGCGTGGTCTTTCCTGTCGCACTGTTCCCTTTTATGATCGTAATATTTCTTCGTATTTCAAAATCATATCGTACCTTTGAATTCTGAATAATAATTCTATAACTGCCTTTCATATCTACTCCTTACCGCACATACAATCCGGCAACAGGAACCAATTCCTCCATGCTATGCACAACCTGATCCGTATTTAAAATGTGAATCTGAAACTTCTGGTTTCCAAAATCCATAAGATGACGAAGATTTATCGTAATGTCTTTTTCTTCCCCCATTTTTAAAAGCCATTTCGCACAATTATCTCCACACGTAGAAGCATTAAAAATCTTATCAGAAACATGATCAATCAAAATCAGAGTCTTTACTCCACCAGATAACTCCCTCGGTGTGATTGCGCCAAGAACGGGACTGTCAATGATTCTTGCTCCTATAACTTTAGATTTATCAATATCCAAAATCATCTCACGAGACAATTCATCTGTAATCCAACTATCCTCATAAGTATTTTTAAAATATACCGCTGTATTGTAAATCGCCTGTGGCATATCGCCAAAATAAATGTTCAGCATTTTTCTGCTCCTTAAATACTACAACTGTTTTCTATACAATAATCAATGAAGCTTCTACAATTATACTTAGTCTAACACAGAACAGAAAGTACAACAATCATATAATCTTTCTTCATCCCTTTACAAACTAATATTTTTCACACTTCTATATTTTTTGAATAATAAAAATGCTTTCAAGATCTAACACGAACGAAATCTTGAAAGCATTCCATTTTTAATCTCTACAGCACTTCCCGCACACAGATATACACCATGTATGCCGCATAAATGACCAGCAGACTCACACCGCCGGCTCTCGTCAGCAGCTGTTTTTTCCATACCAGAACCATCATATACAGACTGACAATGATCAGGATCACGATATCAATCAGATTGTTCATGGTCATAGCGATCGGACTGATTGCAGATGCGATGCCGCCCACCAGCAATATATTAAAAATGTTGGAACCAATGACATTTCCCAGCGCCATTCCTGCCTGATTCTTTTTCGCCGCTACCACAGAGGTTACCAGTTCCGGCAAAGACGTTCCAATGGAGCAAATTGTCAGACCGATCAGTGTCTCACTTAATCCCAGTCCCCGTGCGATGGTTTCCGATGCATTTACAACCATCTGACCGCCAATGACAATAGCCACGAGACCGATTCCAATAAACAAAAGACATTTCCACATCGGCAGATCCCGTATCTCCTCCGCTTCTCCATCCACATTTCCGCCTGTCTGCATCGTTTTCTTTGCCGACCGTACCATCCATATAAGAAACAGGATGAAGATCACAACAAGGATGATTCCGTCCAGATGTCCTACCATCATACCAATCAACCCCATAATGCCCAGAAGCACTGCTGCCAGAACAGAAAACGGAAACTCTTTTTTCAAAGTCTCTTTCTTAATAACCAATGGCTGGAATAATGCGCACATGCCGCATACAACCAGCAGGTTAAAAATGTTCGATCCTACTACATTACTGATGGCCATTCCATTGCTGCCGCTCAACGATGCGGAAATGCTGACGGCGCATTCCGGTGCGCTGGTTCCCATGGCAACGATAGTCATGCCGATGATAAACACCGGAACGCGAAACTTTTTTGCCAGAGAACCACTGCCATCTACAAAAAAATCCGCACCTTTTACCAGTAATACAAATCCTATTACTAATATAATTACAGAGAGAATGTACATATGTTCTATTTCCTTTCTATCCAAATATTCCAAGATGTTCCAACAATATCTTCACACCGATGCCAATCAGGATCAGACCTCCAATAAGTGTTGCTTTATCCTTAATTTTACTGCCAAATACATTCCCGATAAAGACACCGGCGATCGTAAATCCAAAGGTAATGCATCCGATCACGGTAACGGACGGCGCCAGTCTAACCTGCAGAAATGCAAAGGTAATTCCTACCGCTAATGCATCGATACTCGTTGCAACTGCCAGCATAAAATTCTCTTTCAGATCGATCTTCACACTGGCATCCGGACAGACTTCCTCTCCTTCGCCTTTTTCTTTGATCACATCCAGAATCATCTTTCCGCCGATAGCTGCAAGCAGAATAAATGCGATCCAGTGATCTACCGCAGTAATATACTGCTGAAAACGGCTTCCGAGAAACCATCCGATAGATGGCATCAATGCCTGAAATCCTCCAAAAAATATGGCAAGCACCACCATATATTTCACATCGACCTTTTTCATACTGAGGCCTTTACAGATCGACACTGCAAAAGCATCCATGGACAGACCGACACCGATCAGCGCCAGTTCGATGATACCCATGTATTTCTTCCTCCTTTTCCTCAGATACACACTCGGAATCTTCTAAGTGAAGCTTCCAAAAGTATATTCATCTTGGATTCTCTTATCTGTTCCTTTATTGATTTTATTATTTCCAGATTCTGCAAGAATCTCTTGCTTTCTTTCCAAAAAAAGAGACTCAGCGTACACCAATTACATTGGTATACGCGAGTCTCATTCATTAAGATTTGCCAGATTATCCTCAATCGATAAACGCGGTTGTTGACAAATCACACATTTCAGCTGTGCAAACTACTCCCTCACGAAGTTCTTATTACTATATCTTAATCATAAAAATTTGTCAACAAGTTGTGGTGGGAATTTTTAATTATTCAAAAACTTTCGGTATCTCCACCAACCTACAGATGCAGCACTCTCTCCTTAATCTCCTGCGTTCTGCCCTGATTCCAGAACTGGGTTCCGATATATCCACACGTTCTGCGGGCTACATCCATCTTGTTCTGATCACGATTGCCGCAGCTTGGACACTCCCATACGAGCTTGCCGTCTTTATCGGTTACGATCTGGATCTCGCCGGTGTAACCGCACACCTGACAGTAATCGCTCTTAGTGTTCAACTCCGCATACATGATATTTTCATAGATATATTTCATAACCGCAAGTACCGCATCGATGTTATCCTGCATGTTCGGAACTTCCACATAACTGATGGCTCCGCCCGGAGACAGCTTCTGGAACTGGGATTCAAATTTCAGCTTCTCAAAGGCATCGATCTGCTCTGTTACATGTACATGATAACTGTTTGTGATATAGTTCTTATCTGTTACATGCGGGATGATCCCATAACGTTTCTGCAGGCATTTTGCAAATTTATAAGTGGTAGACTCAAGTGGCGTACCATACAGACTGAAGTCCACGTTCTGCTCTGCTTTCCATTTGTTGCAGGCATCGTTCATATGCTGCATGACCTCCAATGCAAACGGGGTTGCAGTAGGGTCTGTGTGGGATTTTCCGGTCATGTAGTATACACACTCGCAAAGACCTGCATAACCAAGAGAAATGGTGGAATATCCGCCATGAAGCAGTTCGTCAATGACTTCGCCTTTTTTCAGACGAGCCAGTGCGCCGTGCTGCCACAGAATCGGAGCTACGTCAGAAGGTGTGCCCTCCAGACGACGATGTCTGCACATCAGCGCCTCATAGCAAAGCTCCAGCCTCTCATCAAAGATCTGCCAGAATTTTTCCATATTTTTACCGGAAGCGCATGCCACATCTACCAGGTTGATGGTTACCACGCCCTGATTGAAACGGCCATAATATTTCGGTTTACCTGACTTCGGATCAACATATGGGGTCAGGAAAGAACGACATCCCATGCAGGTATAGCAATGACCTTCTCCGTTTTTATCCACTTTGTTCTCTTTCATGACCTTCTCAGAAATATAATCCGGAACCATACGTTTTGCTGTACACTGTGCTGCCAGCTTGGTCAGATAATAATATTTGCTGTCCTCATGGATATTATCCTCTTCCAGCACATAGATCAGTTTCGGAAAAGCCGGTGTGATATATACGCCTTTTTCGTTTTTAATACCCTGCATCCGCTGTTTTAATACTTCCTCGGTTACCATTGCAAGGTCATCCTTGGTCTGTCCTTCCGGAACCTCGTTCAGATACATGAAGATTGTAATAAAAGGAGCCTGTCCATTGGTAGTCATCAGTGTGATAACCTGATACTGGATCATCTGCACGCCCTGCTGCACTTCTTTTCTTACACGCAGCTCTGCTACTTTATTGATAGTCTCCTGATCTGCTTCAATCCCAACTTTCTGGAAATCAGAAGCAACCTCCCGACGGAATTTTTCTCTACTAACCTGTACAAATGGAACCAGATGCGCCAGAGAAATACTCTGTCCACCATACTGGGAACTTGCGATCTGCGCGATGGCCTGTGTCGCTACGTTACATGCAGTAGAAAAGCTGTGTGGTTTTTCGATCATCGTTTCGCTGATGACCGTTCCGTTCTGGAGCATATCTTCCAGATTGACAAGATCACAGTTATGCATATGCTGCGCATAATAATCCGAATCATGAAAATGGATGATACCCTCTTTATCCGCTTCGACAATATCTTCCGGCAAAAGCATTCTCTGCGTCAGGTCACGGCTGACCTCTCCTGCCATATAATCTCGCTGCACGCTGTTGACCGCCGGATTTTTATTGGAATTTTCCTGTTTGACATCTTCGTTATTGCACTCAATAAGTGAAAGGATCCTGTTGTCCGTCGTATTTGCCTTACGCACAAGCGATCTCTTATAACGATATCTCACATACCGTTTTGCCAGTTCAAATGCTCCTGTCGCCATGATCTGGTCTTCCACAAGATCTTGTATCTCTTCAACCGAAACCGCACGGTTCAGTTTATTGCACTTAAACTCGACAAACTCCGCAATATCTTCTATCTGCGAATCGGTCAGACTTCTCCCTTCCGATGATGAATCCGCTTTTGTCACTGCAATTACGATCTTCTTAATGTCAAATACTTCTTCGGCTCCGTTTCTCTTGATAATCTTCATATTTCGCCTCTCCTCATCTATCTTTTTTTCAGATGCTTTTCCGCTTTCTCCGCCTTTTTGCGTATTTCACGGAACATTTTCCTCATGTCTTGCATCGCACGGCTGTCATATCCCGTGCTGTCTAAAATCTATTCTAATACAAAATATAGTATAATGCAATCCCCAAAACACATGATAATGTATTTTCAGAACAAGCCTGTTTTTATGAAAGATTGTCGTTTTTAAGGGAATATTTCCGTTTCCTTTTACACAAATAAACTTCACAAATAAAATTATCTGTCACTTTCCCGCAATCCGAATCCCAAACCTGTTAAATCCGACAGATTTCAAGCAAATATAAAAAATCATCTTATCGCTCACAAAACAATCGCTCATCATAATATAAAAAGATATCAAAAATAAGACCGCCTGTAGCGGAAAAGCCATTTTCCCACTGCAGACAGCCTTATATACTGTACAGATCTTTTTGTATTTACAATCTTTATTATGTAATCTTATCTGCTTATTTGCTTTGCTTTTTTTGTCTTGCGAAATAATCTTTCGTCTCTCTTACGACAACACCGCTTAACGCCAAAATCGCGATCAAGTTCGGAAACGCCATCAGCGCATTAAAAATATCCGCGATATTCCAAACGGCCGCAACCGTCATATATGGTCCGATAAATACTGCAAGAATATACAACCAGCGGTACCCTTTTACTACGGATTTATTTCTGTTAAAAAGATATTCGATACATCTCTCACCATAATAGTTCCATCCAAGTATTGTAGTGAACGCAAAAAATACAAGGCAGAGCATCAGTGAGAACGAAGCTACGATCGGAGGGAACGGCAGGCCTTTTTGGAATGCCGCCACCGTAATTTCAACGCCTTCCAGTTCCGGGTTCATCCATGTACCCGCTATCACAATGGAAAGGCCTGTCATTGTACAAATCACTATCGTATCGATAAATGTTCCTGTCATAGACACAAGTCCCTGACGAACCGGCTCTTTTGTCTTTGCCGCCGCTGCTGCGATCGGCGCACTTCCAAGACCGGATTCATTTGAGAAAATACCACGGGCGATTCCTTTTTGCATCGCAACGACCATTGTTCCCATTGCCCCGCCTGCCAAAGCGCTGCCCGTAAAAGCTGATTTTATAATAGATACAAGCGCTGCCGGAACAGCCGTAATATTTGTAATAATAATGATCGCTCCAAGCGCCACATAAAGCACTGCCATAAACGGAACGACAATTTCCGATACTTTCGCGATTCTTTTAATTCCGCCGATCACGACAAGGCCGACACAAAGTGTCAAGATCAACCCAGTCACAACCGTAGCCATCGTATAGTCATGACCAAAGGCAGAAAAAACAACGTTTGATGACTCTGGATCAAAGAAGTTTTTCACCGCTGACGAAATACTGTTTACCTGCGTAAAAGTACCGATACCGAAAAGGCCGACACCGGCTCCGAAAAATGCAAAGATTTTAGCCAGCCATCTCCAGTTCTTTCCCATTCCGTTTTCAATATAGTAAAACGGTCCTCCGAGAACATGTCCGTCTTTGTCGATCGTGCGATATTTGATAGCCAGAAGACCTTCGGCATATTTTGTAGCCATTCCGAAAAACGCCGCGATAACCATCCAAAACAGCGCTCCCGGACCTCCTGCTGCCAATGCAGTTGCGACTCCTGTGATGTTTCCCGTTCCGATCGTTGCCGATAACGCCGTACAAAGCGCTCCGAAACTGGTTACTTCACCCTGTCCGTCCTCTTCATTTTTAAACATAAACTTTAGGGCTTTCCCGAGATGTCTTATTTGTAAAAGACCCAGCCGGGTTGTGAGAAGAAATCCTGTAAACAGGATCAGAATGATCAACGGCAGACCCCACACCGCTCCGTCGATCACCTTAATGATTTGGTCGATTTGCTCTAACATTCCTTTATACCTCCATCCTTTTGCCTGAGAGACTCGCGGCGTCTGCCTTAAAAACAGAATATACCGCTTACACCTTCGGCGCTCTTTCACCGGCCTCGCCACAGCCGATAAAGAGACTCTCCTGAGTTTTCTCTTTCGCGCTTTAACACGACATAGTTCAGAATAACATGGAAAGTATAAAAAAGCAAGAAAAATCGCCCGAACCTCAAACGATCCGAGCGATTTTTCTATTTATAAAGGCTTTTGCAACCTTCTTTTATACCGTGCCTTGCGATCGACACAATTACTGACGACGTCTTTTTCTCTCAAAAAATGCCGCTGCCGCTGCAAATAATCCGAAGATACCTGCCGCTCCCCATCCAAAGAAGGATGTCGCGTCTCCCGTCTGAACAGCCTGACCTTTATTCGGTGCACCCGGGTTCTTATTGTCCGTTGTTCCTGGGTTCTTATTGTCCGTTGTTCCCGGTTTCTTCAAACCATCCATCGCTGTCTGAAGACTTGTCTGTGCCGCGTCAACTTCCGCCTGACTTGCATCTTCTTTTGCAAGAACAGCCTGCGCTTCTTTTAACGCCTCTGCAAACGGCTTCCATGTTTCAGATGTATAATCTTTCTCCTTCAAAACCTCTGCTTTTTCAACTAATGCCGTCAAGTCAGCTTTATTTACTTCAACTTCTTCGTCTTGGAATCTTCCCATCACACGGATCTCTGCCGCTGCCGAGAATTTATTTGCCTCATCTCCTGTAGTCGCAGTCGGTACGAGTTTTACGTCTGTTACATCTTTCACTTCTTCAAAAGCAACCGCCTGCCATCCGGTTCCTCCGAAGCTTGCATCCGCTACTTTTTCGTAGTCGGCAGCGCCTGCTTTTTTCACCCAGATTTCCGCTTCCCTGATAATACCGTTTCTTCCGCTTCTCTGCTGAAGTCTTAATCCGCTTACTGTCGCCGGTTTATCTAATTGCAGATTTAACCAGTGGTTTTCAATCGGTGTTCCTGCCCATACAGTATGCCAAATTGTATCGGCATTACCGTCTAAGACGTTGCTTGCAGGTCCTTCTCCGCCTTCCTGCGCCTGCTCGCTTCCTGCTGTAGCAGTCATCTGCTCTTTCGGAAGATCTTTGGAATCATCTGTCGCATCGATTCCAGCCGAGTTATCCATCGTAACCATAGCAGCTTTTAATTCATAGTATGCTTTCTCGATTTCATCCTGTGAAGCTCCCTCTTTGTCAAGAACCGCTTTTGCTTCTTTAAGTACGTCCTGGAAGCTGCTCCAAATTTCCGGTCTGTAATCGATTTCTTTATACTTTTCTTCTGCTTCTGCAACTAATGCGGCAAGTTTTTCCTTTGTAACTTCTTCTGTTACTTTTTCGATCACGAGGTTGTCAAGAACAAGCTCTTTGTATCCGCCGAAGTTCGCCTCTGCCGCATCCGGACTCACGCCTTGAAGATCCGGAGCCTTCTCTGTAGAGTAGATACCGAACCATGTCTGTCCTGTGGAATCTCCCGTAACCTGCATTGTAAAATGTCCGTCTTTCTCTTTTCCCATGCTCATCGGAAGTTCTTTGAGCTGAACGTTTCCGTTATACTCGCCGACACCGACTGCAGCCGCGTAAATTCCGTCGCTGCCCGCCTGATAATCAAAGCTTACATTGTATGTCACACCAGGCTCGAAACGGAAGTTCTGCGGGATCGTCTGGTATGCCAGCGTAGATCTCTGTGTCAGTCCGTTGATCTTCACAGACCAGTCTCCGTCAAGAACATCATCCATCTTCTTCACATCCCATCCTGCCTGTGTGTACTTGTCATGTCTTTCAGAAAGATGGATTCTGTTATCCTCTACTCCTTCAATTCCTCCGACTACGAACGGGTAAAGTCCCTGTACGCTCTTTTCAAAATTCTGTTCAAATTTTACAACTTCGCCCTTCTCGTTTGTCGTAATGTTCTTAGAATCGTTTTGCACGATACGGATATCATCGAAGTATGAAGATCCTTCTCCTGCTTCCCTTGCGATCGTAAGAGTCACATCTCCTGATTTCGGCGCTGTAAAGAATATATACATATTCTGGAAATAGCTGCTTCCGTCTACTGTCGAACTGTTTGTATTATGTGTATATGCTTTTACATAGTTCTTAGCGATAGAACGTGTTGTGTAGTTTGATCCAAGTACTTTATCGCCTGATTTAATTTCTACAGATGCTTTGGCGTCGCTTCTGTTATCTACGCCTACTAAAACAGCATACTGTTTTCCTGCTTCCAGATCTGTCAGTTTCTGTGTCATAGAAACTTTTCCGTCCAGTTTCATCATCGGATTGCTGTGCTGGCTCTTTGCGATCTGCGCTGTTCCTTCGCCTGCTTTTGTCCACATATCAAGGCTTCCACTGTTGAATCCTGCATCTACGATATGCATTCCTTCACTCCATGTCACTTTGATATTTTCTTTTTCGCCTTTGCATACTACATACGGAACTTCTGATTCTGCTTCTAATGTGATCTTACCGTCAACAACATTGACCGTCTTCTCCTCTGTCTTTCCGAGATCTGTCAGTTTGTATACTTTGACGTCTTTTAAGTCTGCCCAACTGTCCGGAAGCTCCCACTGTGTTGTTCCGCCCTGCGTATTCCAGTGGTACAGCTTTTCATCTTCTGATTTTACTTTTTCTCCTGTCTTCCTTTGTTTGTGTGGACATAGCAGCGCCTATTAAATTGGCATTTTTCTGTGTACTGTTTACAGATACAAGACTGTGATTCGGGATTTCGATCGTCTGGATCGGATTTCCCACCTTGCCGCTTTCCAATGCTGTGCCCGGTTTTCCTTCTGTCAGCTTATTTTCCACTTTCGTAATTTCAAATGAAACCGTATTGTCTTTTGCTGTCAATTCTGCCGTAAGAACTGCGTCAATATGTTTTTCTTCATTTTTCACAGTCATCTCATACGTTGCTTTGTCACCCTTGATCGTTGCTTTTACATCACCTTTGGAAAGTTTCACATCTGTTCCGTTGATACGCACCGTATTGATAGCCGAAGTCTGACCGTAGAACGTCTTGCCGTTTAAATCGCCCTTTTTCATCTCGTATTTTACAACGCTCGGGAAATTCTTCGCTACATAAACGTCCATATCCGCTGTAGAAAGCTTCTCTGTCTCTATCTCTGCTGTCTTTTCCAGTTTTACGGCTTTTGCTTCCACGTTGCCTTCTGTTACAGTTACAGATGTCGTCGCCGTCTGATATCCTGCCTTCGTAATCGTCAGCTCATGCTTGCCGGCTCCTAACTGTAAGGAATATTTTCCGTCTTTATCCGTTTCAGCCGTCAGATTTCCTGTCGTTACAACCGCGCCTTCCAACGCTTTTCCACTCTCATCTGTTACACTTCCCGTAACAGTATATGTAACCGCTTCTTCCTGACCTGTATAATGAATATCCTTCAAAAGAACATCTGAACCGATCTGACCCCAAGAACCTGCTTTGATCGCAATTTTGTTTCCGAGAGAATCTGCGATACCGGAAAAGTCTTCTTTATCAAACACAACTTCTCCGTTGAGCGTAAACGTCATCTTATGGTCTGCTGTCCAGTCGATGCGAACCTTTACTTCCTGATCTTTCGTCGGCGCAGGTTTTCTCGTCTGCTGATAATAGTCTCCGTTGCCGCCTTTGTATTTCTGCCAGAACCAGCCGCCATTGTCATATCCTATGTACATACCGTTTTGATCCGTATTATATCCGAGGTAAACGCCTACTCTGTCACTGTCGCTTATTCCTGTATTTGCATTATTTGATTTTAAAGTAAATGAAAAATATCCCGGCTTGTTAAAATCAAATGTATTTGGATTTACAACCATCTGCGGTCTTGTTCCGGGATTATTCCGATTGCCCGCAGCTGATTTAATATGCAGCCAGCCATTTTCCACAGTGACTGTGTCTCCGTCTGCTTTGTTATCCTGAGTCCATGCATCATTGATCCCATCTTCTAAAGCTGCTGTTTTTTCTGTAACATCAACTTCTTCGGCAGATGCGGTCTGAATGTTTGACGGAAGCATAGTACCTGTCATAGATGCAACCATCACAAGACTCAAGAGTCTTAAGACTACTTTTCTTTTCATACCTTTTCTCCTTCCCTTCAGGCTGATTTTATATTTCAGCCAATATATCACATCCTCCATTATAGCAAATTACCAATTTTTTACAATGTATTATTCATATTTTTAGCGTTTTTTTGTCTATTTCTTATCTCCCTTACTTTTCCCCGTCGTTTTTTCTTTGTTTTTTTGTATTTTATTATTCTTTTTGAGCATTTTCTCTCACTTCTTCCAACATCTCAGCCACTGTTTTTCCATACGCCGGATGGCGCACATACGGCGCGATCTCAAAAAGAGGCCGCAGCACAAAATCTCTCTTGTGCATTTCCACATGAGGGATGCACAACTCGTCTCCTTCATATACGAGATCATCATACAAAATAATGTCCAAATCAAGCGTTCTCGGACCCCAGTGAACGATCCGTTCTCTTCCCGCCTCCATTTCAATCCTATTTAATTCTCTTAACAGTTCTTTCGGATAAAACAAGGTTCTTAATTTCAGACATCCGTTCAGAAAATCATCCTGATCTGTCACCCCATACGGAGGCGTTTCGATAAAAGAAGAGCATTTTTCGACAACGCATCCTTTTAAAGCGCCAAGCGCTTCAACTGCATCTGTAATATATTTTTCTCTGTCTCCCATGTTAGATCCAAGTGCAATATATGCGGTATGCCATTGCCGCTCGATCACAACGCTGACCGTTTTCAGCGGAAGGCGCACCGGAGCCCACGGTTTCTTGATCTCCAGTCTGATCTTCTCTAGTCCGGCTGTATGCAGCAAAAGTTCTTCTGCAAGCGCTTCTGCCGCCCTCTCCAATAATTGAAATGTATGCTCCCGCAAGTAGCGGTCTATAAAAGCGCTCACTTCCCCATAATGAATAGAAGCGCTTAGATCATCCGTAAGTCCCGCCCTTCGTGTGTCGGTGTAAAGAACTGCCGAGACTAGAAACTTTTGTCCCAACACATTTTCCTCCGGAAATACACCGTGATTCGCAAATACTTCCAGATCTTCTATTCTGATCTCATCATAATCTTTTTTCATTTTCTGTCTTCCTTCCTCCTTACCGTACATTTTTCTGTATGACAACTCTTTCTTCACCTTAACTATACGAAAGCGAAGCAGTCAGTCCGACAGCTTCGCTTGCCTGTTTTACAGTCCTGATTACACTTCATGTTCCCGCATGAGCGCCTGCGTCATAAGTATCGCTCTTTTATTCTTCTCTACGTCATGAACACGGACAAACGCACATCGTTTCTGCACCGCATAAACCGTTGTCACAAGCGTTCCTTCTTCCCGCTCGTTTGCCGGAAGATCTAATGTAAGACCGATCACAGATTTGCGTGACGTTCCAAGAAGGATCGGTAATTTAAATTCATGCATGATCTCCAGTTTCTGTATGATCTCCAGATTCATTTCATATGTCTTTCCAAAACCGACTCCCGGATCAAGGATGATCTTATCCCGTGCAATTCCTGCTTTATCTGCAATTTTAACGCACTCTTTCATATCTTTCATAAAATCGAAAAGAAAACTATCGTATACCGCCTCGTTCCGATTATGCATCAGACAGCATGCAACGTCATGTTTCGCGATCACATCTGCCATTTTCTCGTCATATTTTAATCCCCATATATCATTTACAAGATCTGCCCCCGCACAAACCGCAGCTTCAGCCACCGCGCTTTTATATGTATCAATAGAGATCGGTACGTCAAATTCCTTTTTCAGTTTTTCAATGACCGGAACGACGCGCGCGATCTCTTCTTCGTCCGTAATCTGAACATGTCCCGGACGGGTAGACTCACCGCCGACATCTAAAATATCCGCTCCTTCTTTTATCATCTTTTCTGCATGAAGAAGGGCTGCATCCATCTTATCAAAACGTCCTCCATCCGAAAAAGAATCCGGAGTCACATTTAAGATGCCCATAATATATGTATTGTGTTCTGTGTCAAATTCTCTTCTGCCTATGATCATATTTTTATCTCCATATTTTTCTTCTCTTCACTCCAGTTACATTCCCGGTTTGCCGGACATGAAAGACACAGCCTCGACGCTTTGTCCGCTTCATACAAAAGCTTTTCCAATGTGTCCGCCCCGTCACGAAGCCGTCTGTGTCCGCGCACCGCATTTTTTATCGTTCTTTTTTCTTCCTCAGAAAATCCCGTTTCTTTCGGAAGTGTATCCAGTATTTCCCCGGCGATCCGCTCTCCCGCAATCTCATGGGGAACTTTTTCTTCATATTGAAGCGCTTTTCCTATATCGTGCAAAACCGCGGCGGCATAAATTACATCTTTACGAAAACCGTATCCCTTCTCTAAATTACGGATATATGCTATTCTTGCCACATCCAACAGATGCGACATCTGATGCCTGCAAAAAATACGTTCCTTTTCCGCGCGCTCCAGCCTATGATAGTATTCCAAATACAGCGGATGGCAAATCACTGCATTTACTCTGTCCATTTTTCCTCCTTTACCGGTCAGTTTCCCGCGTCCGGTCTACCCTCTTTCAAGCATTCTGAAAAAACGTTCTTCCAAAGCCGGATCTGTCTCAAACAGCCCTCTTTTTGCAAATGTCACCGTCCTGCTGCCCGGTTTTTTTATTCCTCTCATCGTCATACACATATGTTCTGCCTCGATCACAACCGCCGCGCCTTTCGCCTTCAGTTCGTTCATCAGCGCATCTGCGATCTGACCCGTAAGCTGTTCTTGAAGCTGAAGCCTTCTTGCAAACACCTCTACCGTTCTCGCCAGCTTGCTAAGCCCCGCAACTTTTCCGTCCGGAATATACGCAATGTGCGCTTTGCCGTAAAAAGGAAGAAGGTGATGCTCGCACATGGAATAGAACGTAATATCTTTTTCTACGACCATATCGCTGTTTTCCACATGAAACGTCTTACAAAGATGCTCTTTTGCATCTTCTTCGTAACCTCCGTATATTTCCTCGCACATTCTGGCGATCCTATCCGGTGTTTCGATCAAGCCTTCTCTGTCGGCATCTTCTCCGATCCCCTCCAATAATAATCTGACTGCTTTCTTTACTTTTTCCTGATCTATCATCTTTTCATCCTTTATCTTTTTCTATCAATACATCTGTCGCTTATCCTGTTCTTTTTCAACCGCTTCCTTTACTTTTCCCAAATAGGACAAAGAGCCAAACGCAAGGATCACGTCGTCTTCGTCTGCGTTTTCCAGCGCTTCTTTTACCGCCTGCTTAATCTCGCCGACAGCATACGCGGGCACATATTCAGACTGTGCTTCAACAGCTTCTTTTAGTTTCTGCGCGCTTAGCGTACGTTCTTTATTCGGAAGATCGACCGTATATACGCATTTTGCATACGGAATCGTCAAACGGATGATCTTTTCATATTCTTTATCTTGAAACACACCCATTATGTAAATAAGCTTCCTCCCCGGGAAATACGCTTCTATTGATTCCCGCAGTCTTTTTGCCGCATCTTCATTGTGTGCTCCGTCTACGAGAAATACAGGCCGCTCCGAAATACATGTAAACCTTCCGAACCATTCTGTATCGAAAAAACCCGTCTCGACCGCTCTCTTTTCCTCTTTTTTCAGCAGCCCCGGAACATGTACTGCCTCCCATGCGGTAACAGCGTTTATGAGCTGATATTTTCCCGAAAGACGGATGCTTATATTTTCGGAATCTTTATAAGAAAACCGCATCCCGCGATAATCTTCTTCCAAGACAACTGCTTTTTCCGGCTCTGCATAAATAATCGGACAGCCAAACTGTCTTGCTTTTTGTTCTAAAATTTCTCTTACTTCCTGCTTCTGGGGCGCTGATACAACGATGCATCCCGGTTTTATGATCCCCGCCTTATTTTCGGCGATCTCGGAAAGTGTATTACCGATCACACCGATGTGATCCATACTGATCGGCGAAAACACGACGCAGACTGTATTTTTCACAACATTCGTAGCGTCTTCCATCCCTCCCAGCCCTGATTCTAAAACGACAAAATCGCACTTCATTCTTTTATAATATAAAAATGCTATCGCCGTTTCAGCCTCAAAGACTGTCGGAAGCTGTTTTCCCGCTTCCTTTAACCGAACGATAGCATCCTGAACTTTTTCTGTCTCTTCTGCAAAAGCATGCTTTGATATCATTTCTCCGTCAACTTGTATCCTCTCACGGTATGAGACAACTGTCGGTGATACATAACGCCCGATCCTGTATCCTGCTTCACTTAATATTGTGGAAGTGTAGGCAAGCACAGATCCCTTTCCATTCGTTCCTGCGATATGTATGAACCTTAAATCATCCTGAGGATTCCCAAGTTCACGCAGCAGACCTCGAATTGCATCTAAGCCAAGTACACTTCCGTATTTAGACAATTCATCTAAATATACCCTCGCTTCTTTATAGGTCACACTTTTGTTCCTTTCCTGAATCAATTTCATTTTCCGCCCTGCTTTTTGCCGAGCAGACTTATCATAGCACTATTCGTTTCATTGTACAAGCTTCATATTTGCAACAATTCTTACTTTGTATAGACATTTTCTCCTTTCTGTGTTACGATAAGTGTACTACATTAAATAATACACTTAATACACTCATTTTAAGGAAGGGACAATTATGATTACGATTGACTATCAAAGCAAACTGCCTTTATATGAACAGATTGCTAAAAGATTTCAGACGCTCATCTTAAAAGGCGCGCTTCCACCCGATTCGCAGATGCCTTCCGTTCGTTCCCTCGCAATGGATCTTTCCATCAATCCGAATACGATACAGAAAGCGTATTCGCTTTTGGAACAGGAACGCTATATTTATCCGGTAAAAGGACGCGGAAATTTCGTTTCCGATACGACGCTTCTCGTTGAACAGACAAAGAAAACACTTCTCGAGAACGTTTCTCGCCTTATCGCAAACGGAAAAGAACTCGGAGTAAAGCGCGCAGAATTCACGCAGCTTGTTGACCGGATCTATCGAAAGGAGGATTCTCATGATCGAGTTAAAAACGCTTGATAAAACATTTCAGATGATCCATGCTTCCGACCACATCACCGCTACTATCCCGGACGGTATGGCATTCGGACTGATCGGATCAAACGGAGCCGGAAAAAGTACGCTTCTGCGTATGATATCCGGTATTCTCAAACCGGACGAAGGAGAAGTTCTCATTGACGGAGAATCTGTTTTTGAAAATCCTTCCGTAAAATCACAGATCTGCTTTTTATCGGACACCCCTTACTTCTTTCCGAATGCAGATATCCAACAGATGAGAAATTATTACATGCTCTGTTACCCGTCGTTTAACAGAAAACTGTTTGACTCTCTTACAGACAGATTTAATCTTGATCCAAAGCGAAAGATCAGCAGCTTTTCAAAAGGTATGAAAAAGCAAGTTTCCATTTTGCTCGGTCTTTGTTCAGGAACAAAATATCTCCTCTGTGACGAAACGTTCGACGGACTTGATCCGGTCGTTCGCCAGGCTGTTAAAAGTCTTTTTGCCGCAGAGATATTGAATCGGGATTTCACACCGATCATTTCTTCTCATAATCTGCGGGAGTTAGAAGACTTCTGCGACAGCATCGGACTTTTGCATCAGGGACAGCTTCTGCTTACCCAAAGTCTGGATCAGATAAAGTGTTCCGTCTGCAAACTGCAGTGTGTCATTTCAGATCCACATAAAGAACAGCAGTTTCTGTCTTCTATAAAGATATTAAAAATGGAGCGTTCCGGTTCTTTACTTACGCTCACACTTCGCGGAAGCCACTCAGATATTCTTTCTGCGGTACAGACTTATGATCCTGTTTTTGCAGAAGTCCTTCCGCTTACACTCGAAGAAATATTTATAAGCGAAACGGAGGCAGCCGGTTATGATATCAAAGATTTCTTATATTAAACTTATACGAGAGGACATACGGCACAGAGGATGGCTCGCCGCCCTTTCCGGCGTCCTGTTATTTCTTTCAATGCCTGTTTACACACTGATCTACCTTGACAGTTATTCTGAAGATCCTGAAGTATTAAAAGAGTTCGCGGATACATTTTCCGGATTCATTAACGGATATAATTCCGCTTTTCTCATCATACTGATCGGAATTCTCGCTTTCGCAGTCGGAATAAGCGGGTTTCAGTTCATGCATAAAAAAGAAAAACTTGATTTTTACCACGGACTTGCGCTCAAACGTCATCAGTTGTTCGCAATCTCTTATTTGGCAGGACTGTTCCTCTTTCTCATCCCATATATAGTATGTACTGTATTGACGATCCTTGTCGGCGCTGTAAAAGGAATTATGACTCTTTCTCTCGCCGGAGAATGTTTTCTTACAATGGGGACGGGAATCCTCGCATTCCTTCTGATCTATCACACATGTATTTTTGCGGGAATGCTGACCGGACGAAGCGTAACGATGTTCCTCGGAACACTTGTCATCGGAGTCTATCCAAGCCTCGTATTGACACTGCTTCCGTCGCTGCGAGATGCGTTTTTCCAGACAACTTATAACGTACACGACAGTATACCTGAAAAACTTTCGGAATATCTTTCGCCATTTCCGTTGTTCATCCGCATGCTTGAACAAAATAATTCTTACTCGAATGTGTTTATGATCACCGCTGCTCTTGTTTTGATCGTTCTTCTTTTGGCGGCCTCGATCATGCTGTATCGCATTTATCCTTCGGAATCAGCCGGAAATGCCCTTGCGTTTAAATTTACACCGCCTGTATTTAAAGTACTGATCAGTATTCCGACCGCAGTGTTTATCAGTCTTCTTGTAAAATCATTTATCGGAGCTTCCGGCACAAAATGGATCATTATCTTAAGTATGCTCGCCATTGTCCTGCTATGCGGATTGATCGAGTTTATTTACTGGCAGGATCTGAAAATGCTATTAAAAGGATGGCGTTCTTCCGTAATTGCCATCGGGTTTGTAGCCGTTTTGCTTGCAGTGTTTCAATTTGATTTTACCGGATATGACACATACCTTCCGAAAGAAGAAAAAATTGCCCGGATCGGAACGCTTCCCGATTCGTTCGCATCCTATTTCTGGTATCCCGAAGACTATACTTCAGAGGATGACAGGGAAAGTTTCGTTCTTTCCGATGACGTTGACGTTTTATACAATCTTGCGCAATCGGGAATCGAAAACGTGAAAAAAGGCATTACTCCAAACACGCTTTACTCCTCTCAGACATCGATGCAGACGGATAAAGATTCCGACAATTATATATGCGCCGCATTTTGCTTTGAACTGGAAAGCGGGAAGAAAGTTTATAGAAACTACTGTGTTTCCTATAATGAAACGCTTGAGGCATTCACAAAGCTCTGCCAAAAAGAAGATTACCGCAAGGAACTTTTCCCGATCTTCCATGTGGAGAAAGAAAACGTATCTTCTGTCTCGCTTCAGGATATTTATATAACGCCCGAAGAATTACTTCTGACTGCCGAACAAAGAACAGAACTTCTAAGCGCATATGAAAAAGACGTATTAAACACAGATATCCGAAAACTCGGAAGCGAAGTTCCGATTGGAGAATTTTCCCTTACGATCCGCCATGTTCCTAACAAAGAGACGAATACGAATCAGCCTTTCCATTCATGGGTGAACGGAACGCGTGAATGGAATGCTGCAGTCAATACAGCTTTTCCGGTAACTTCCTCCGAAGATGAAACCAATTACAAGACGTTTTCGATCGGATCATTGTACATTTACGAAGACTATGAAAATACACTTTCCTGTCTTGAAAAATACGGATACAAAATAAAAAGACTTATCCGTGCAGAAGATATCGACTCTGTCACTCTATACTTAAGCGGCGACTCAATGAAAAACAAAAAATGGAACGATCTTTTAGCATCCTTTTCTTCTGCCAAAGATGAGAACAATTCCGATCCGGATAAAGCTGCTTACGAACAATCAGATGAAAAAGATGCAACGTCAATGTTCACGATCACAGCTCCCGAAGATTTCCGGCTTCTGGCAGAACATCTTTACCTTAATCCTTCTGATTTTCTCGACAGGGGAGGAACGTCACGTGATTATGCAGAAGTTACATTTAAAAAAGAAAACAATACTTTCACTTATCTTTTGAAGTAAACATTTTTGTCTGATATTTCTGACAAAACCGGCATTGCATCCAACAGCAGACTCTTTTCTTCATCTGCCCACGGAAGCAATGCCGGTTTTTTCTTTTATTCTTTTTATTTCCTGCTTTTTTACTTCCTGCCTTTCGGAAAATATTTTAATAATACTTTACTTTTACTCTTCTTCCCATTTTTTCTGCTGTAGAAACAAGCTGTTCTACAAGATTCTGCCGCATACTCAGATCAAAGTTCAGTTCCGACTCTCTATGGGCGTCATTCACAGCCGTTCCTACAAACAGATTCAGTTCCGTACATTCTTCAATCAAAAGTTTTGCCAGCTTAGACGCTCCGTTTTCCGCATCAAGCTCATCAAAAAATTCTGCATCGAACTCATCTCTTACATATTTTTTCAAAAGCTTTATGCATTTTCCGAGAGTAAGCACTCCTTCCGTCACAAGATCGATTCCTTCTATAACTGCCATCGGAGGAATATCGGGATTACGGCTGTCCACCTTTGTGACAATCTCTTTTCCGAGGATACGCGCCGCAATATTAGCGCTCGTTCCTCCTGCCACAACTTTCTTTCCTTCCGTATGCATAAACTCATACATCATCCGCTCGTCATCTTTTTTCTCTTTCGGCGGTCCTGTAAAAACATTTACAATTCTTCTGTCAATCACGCGTGCAACCGCAACTGTCGTATCGTCTCCCGGTTTTTCTTCATACAGTTCGTCGCATGCCTGACTTAACATAACTGCCAGACGGGACGCAGACATCGTCTTTTTCGTACATTTAAGCGTATACTCCGCCATCGCTTCCCACGTCCATCCCTGAAGGTTCAGAATCGATCCCGCTCCGGCATAGATCACACCGTCGCTCATCAGGACAAAGCAATCGTTTTTCTGTACTTGAAACCGATATTCATGTATCTTTTTTCCCTCGATCTCGCGGGTTTCATATGCATAGTTCACAATCTTCCCATCACGGATAAACACACAGGACGGATTGTCAAACTCTACAAGATACGCCTCACCGCTGTGAAAGATCTGCAAAACAGAAAATGTCGCATACGCCACCTTTCTCACCTGACATATCGGAAGCGTTTTTGCAATCGTTTCTACACACGACTCCAACGCCGCCCCCTCATATAACATCGTTCCGAGAATTTTCGACGTCAATGTCGCCAGAATATTCGCCTTCACACCGCTTCCCATCCCATCTGCAAGGATCAGTATATCGGAATCGTCCGTCTTTAACACTTCTACTTTATCTCCGCACAATTCTTCGTGATGTTTATTCAAACTCTTCCAAGCTACATCAATACTTACACTCATGAACCTCTCTCCGTCCTACTTCTTTTTTCTGACTTTCATCTGTTTCATCTTTAATCGTAACAGTTCAACCGCGCCATTCGTAAAACCGCACTACGTGCTTATCATGGCTGAACTGTTACCTTTAATCTTCTTCATTCAATATCGAGTCTCTCAATTTCGTCAATGTAACTTTCGTCTCTGCCGTTGTCTCGCCAAGCAGCCCCGCGATCTCCTGGGCGACCATCATCTGCTTTTCGATCACTTTCTGCGCCATTTCCACAGTTCCGACTTTCAGCTTATAATGCTGTTCCCGCACTTTTTCTTCCCGCGTCACATCTTGATATGTCACCAAAGCGGCATCCAGATTGTCAATGTATACGATCGTCTCTTCCAC
>ERZ827520.1910-NODE-1910-length-21510-cov-6.886553_pt1 | contig 21510 bp, 21 predicted proteins | sample MGYA00519581_ERZ827520 | MGnify/ENA primary metagenome ERZ827520 (study PRJEB31778, sample SAMEA3449339) | human gut metagenome | biome: human gut; feature: human-associated habitat; material: faeces | place: United Kingdom | collected 2010/2012 ...
AGTTCGGAAGAATGAAATGAAACTTCGGAAGAAAGATTTCGAAGTTCCGATGAATCTTTTTATTCCTCCGTGAAGGATTCTCATTTTCCACCGAGGCAATTTCGATTTCCTCGGAGCTCTGGGCTGAGTGGCGGTGATCGGCTGTCAACGGCTGGCTGTTACATAGAGACTCAATTCTCTCTAGCGCCACTAGTGCTACGAGGGATACTAGTTCCTCTAACTTCTAATCTCTAACCTCTAACTTCTTTTTCGTACCTTTGGAGTGGAGTTGCGAGAGTTGCTCCCATTTCCCAAGCTAGACACTATAAACTATAGTACAATCGATGCAACAGATAGAGGGTCCCATCGGGGTATTTGACTCAGGGTACGGAGGATTGACCATCCTGCGTAAGCTACGTGAGCAGCTACCTCAGTACGACTTCGTTTATCTCGGCGACAATGCGCGCTCGCCCTACGGCTCGCGGTCTATGCATGTCGTCTACCAATTTACGAGAGAGGCCGTTGAGAAGCTCTTTGACCTAGGTTGTCCCCTAGTCATCCTCGCCTGCAACACCGCCTCAGCGAAGGCGCTCCGACAGATACAGCAAGAGGATCTGCCCAAGCTTGACGGTGGCTCCATGCGTCGTCGTGTGCTGGGGATCATTCGTCCGACAGTCGAGTGCATCGACACACTCACGGGCACCAAGCATGTGGGTATCCTAGCCACTGAGGGCACCGTCTCTAGCGAGAGCTATGTAGCTGAGATACACAAGCTCTACCCCGACATGACCGTCGTGCAGGAGGCTTGTCCGCTTTGGGTGCCGATCGTAGAGACAGGCGAGAGTGATAGCCCAGGGACCGACTTCTTCGTGCGCAAGCACTTGGAGCGTCTCTTGGCACAGGACGAGAAGATCGACACGATCATCCTCGGCTGTACCCACTACCCTATTCTGATGCCTAAGATACAGCGCCTGCTCACCCCCTCGATCAAGGTTGTGGCTCAGGGCGAACTAGTAGCTAAGTCTCTCGAAGAGTACCTCGTACGACACCCCGAGATGGAGGCGCAGCTAACACGTGGTGGTACGACACGCTACTACACGACGGAGCAGACGGAGCGTTTCTCCCGCACGGCTTCTATATTCTTTGACACACCCATAGCGGTAGAGCATCTGTCTCTATCACAGTACTAATGAAATAACCAATTGCAAAACGAATCACTATGAAGAGAATCTATTTTGTAGCACTACTCCTGCTGACCTCTCTACTCTGCGTCAGCTGTGGTACCTGTAAGAGCAGTAACGACGTCAATCTAGCTACACTCGATGGTAGCTCTTGGGTACTCACCCATATGGATGGTATTAAGGTCAATAAGGATGCTATCCAAACGGCCAACATCAATATCAGTAAAGGCCGAATCTCAGGACGAGCTGCCTGCAATAGCTACGGTGCTGAGTGCCTCGTCTACTCTGACGGTCGCATCAAGATCGGTGATATAACGTCCACACTGATGGCTTGCGACAGACTAATGTACGAGCGTATCTTCCTAGCATCGCTAGAGGAGGCCAAGACCTTCCGTATGAGTGGCTCCAACAAGCTCATGCTCTACTCTACGCACGACGCCTCGGGTCAGCCCAGCCTCACCTTCAAGCGCAAGTAACCTCGTACGACATCTTGCCATAGCGTAGACCTTCACTCAAGGTCTACGCTATGACCTTACCTCTAATCTCTCACTTCTAATCTCTAACCTCTTCCCCATGCGTATCCGCACACTCTTTACCACCCTCGCACTCCTCTGCTCGCTCACGCTCGTCGCCCAGCAGCAGCGTGAGATCACTTTACCAGAGGTCACCTCAGGCGCTTTTGCAGCTCGTGGCGCTGGAAACGGCTTTCGCTCTCTACCTGACGGCAAGCACTACACGCTCATCAGCGACGACTACCAGCGCATCGTCAAGTACGAGTACGCTACGGGGCGGGCTGTCGATACGCTCTTTGACATTGCCAAGGCGCGTGAGTGCGACATCAAGGCGATCTGGGACTACGACATAGCCCCCTCGGGACATCATATCCTGATCTATACCGACATCAAGCCGATCTACCGGCGCTCCTACACGCTACGTGCCACCCACTACGATGTGCGCCGTAACCTTTGCGAGCCACTCACCGAGGGCGACATTATGATCCCCACCTTTAGTCCTGATGGGCGGATGGTTGCTTTCGTCAGGGACAACAACATATTTATCAAGAAGTTTGACTTCAACTCTGAGGTACAGGTCACTACAGATGGAAAGCGCAACGAGGTAATCAACGGTACCACCGACTGGGTATACGAAGAGGAGTTTAGCACGACACGCCTGATGGAGTGGAGCCCCCAGAGCGACTTCCTAGCCTTCGTACGCAGTGACGAGAGCCAGGTCAAGGCTTACTCAATGCCTATCTACGGGGACGACCTCTACCCCACGGACTATGTCTACAAGTATCCGAAGGTGGGCGAGCAAAACTCGACCGTATCGCTACACCTCTACAACCTTGATCTCAAGCGCACCGACCGTGTGGATCTACCGCTAGACGCTGACGGCTACATACCCCGCATCGTCTTCACTGGTTGGGGTAGCGATCTAGCAGCCGTCACGATCAATCGCCTGCAGAACGACCTCAAGGTCTATCGCATCAACCCGAAGAGCCGCACACCTCGTCTGACCCTTCGTGAGCAAGATCCACGATATATCAACAATGAGTTCATCAACTCCATGCGCTTCGTCCCCGATGGCATCGTCATGCTGAGCGAGCGCGATGGATCTACACAGCTCTACAAGTACGGCACGAATGGAGCGCTACAGAAGCGCCTGACGCAGGGCAACTGGGACATCATCAACTTCTACGGTTGTGACAGTGAGGGCAATGTCTACTACCAGGCTGCCGACCAGACGCCTACTCAGCGACGTGTCCTCAAGACGACCCCGCGGGGTAAGACGACCGTCTTAGCGGGAGAGGCTGGCATCAATCGCGCTAGCTTTACTCAGGACTACAGCTACTTCATCAATAGCTATAGCAATGCTAAGACACCAGCTATCACGACAATCCGCACGACCAAGGAGGGGAAGGTGATCCGTACGCTCGAAGACAATGCACAGCTGGTCGCTAAGCTCAAGGGGTATGACTACAATGACAAGGAGTTCTTCACCTTTGAGGTGGCTCCTGGGCGTACGCTCCACGGCTGGATGATCCGCCCGCCCCACTTTGATGCGAGCAAGCGTTACCCCACGGTGATGCACCAGTACAGCGGTCCCGACTCGCAGGAGGTACTGGATCAGTTTTACATCGGTTGGGAGTATGCGCTCGCACAGGCAGGCTACGTCGTAGTCTGTGTGGACGGACGTGGCACTGGTGGCCGTGGCACCGAATGGCGCAAGTGCACCTATCGTGAGCTAGGTCTGCGCGAGAGTAGCGACCAGATAGCAGCTGCTGAGGCGCTACCCAAGCAGTTTAACTATATCGATGGAAGTCGCATCGCTATCTTCGGCTGGAGTTTCGGTGGATACAATACGCTCATGTCGCTCTGCCGTGGCAAAGTCTTTCGTGCTGGTGTAGCAGTGGCTCCTGTGACCGACTGGCGCTTTTACGACACAGTTTATACAGAGCGCTTTATGGCGACACCGCAGGTTAATAACAAGGGCTACGAGGCTTCTTCAGTCCTCTCTATCGCGCACAACCTCCATGGCGAACTGCTGGTCATCCACGGCACGGCTGATGACAATGTGCATCTGCAAAACACGATGCGTCTAGCCACCGAGCTGGTCAAGGCGGACATACCCTTTGAGATGGCAACCTACACGGACAAGGATCACAGCATCTATGGAGGCAACAATAGACAGCACCTCTACAGTCGCATCATCGAGTTCCTCGATCGTAAGCTGAAGTAGTAAGAGCTGATGAAGCAACCCCACATACGCAAGCCTGAGTGGCTCAAGATCAAGCTTGGTAGCGATGTAACTTATGACGAGACGCGTGCGGTGCTGCAGAAGCATTGCCTGCACACCATCTGCACGAGCGGGCGCTGCCCCAATCAAGGTGAGTGCTGGTCACGAGGTACCGCTACCTTTATGATCGGAGGGGCGGTCTGTACACGCGCTTGTAAGTTTTGCAATACAGAGACAGGTCGTCCGCTACCGCTAGACCCAGCGGAGCCTCGTCACGTAGCCGAGAGTGTCCGTGCGCTAGGGCTCAAGCATGCGGTGGTCACTAGTGTGGATCGCGACGACCTGCCCGACAAAGGCAGTGCCCACTGGGTCGAGACGATACGACAGATACGTGAGCTCTGCCCAAGAGTCACGATCGAAGTACTGATACCAGACTTCGATGGTCAGGCGGAGCTCATTGCTCCAATCCTACAGGAGCGTCCCGAGGTGGTGGCGCACAACATGGAGACCGTGCGACGGCTCACCCCCATCGTGCGTAGCCGAGCTACTTATGACTGCAGTATCTCTGTCTTGGCACAGATTGCTGAGACGGGACTACCCGCTAAGACGGGACTGATGCTCGGTCTCGGCGAGACGCAGGAGGAGATCCTCGAGACGATGGACGATCTGCGTCAGGTCAATTGTAGTATCCTCACGATCGGTCAATACCTTCAGCCGACTCGTCGCCACTATCCTGTGCAGGAGTATGTGCATCCCGATCGCTTTGCCGAGCTTCGGGAGATAGCCCTGGGCAAAGGCTTCCGCCATGTCGAGAGCGGTCCTCTCGTACGCTCCTCCTACCACGCCGAGCGTCACCTAGAGTAGCTCCACTGAGGTTAGTTGTCTTGTCATCTAAAACAAGTATCTTTGCAACAGAGAATAATTCACTAAACAATAAGCATCCTATGATGAAGCAAAAAGTCTATGTGCTCCTAGTAGCACTAGCCACACTTACGCTCTTCAGCTCTTGCAATCAAGAGTGCGAGCCCGAGCAACAGAAAACGACCGAAGCAACTCGCTATCTCGGTAAAGTCTCTAGCGACAAGAAGATAATGCCTATCTATCTTCCCGTCCTGACAGATGAGCTAGCCAAAGATGAGAACCGTGCCAGCCTGAGAAAGGCAAATGAGCAGTACGGCTGGACCTTTTTCAAGGATGACACCGAGGAGGATCACAGAATGCTCACCATGCAGGCTCCTAGAAACGAGACTGGCTACACAGACAGCCGACTCATCGAGCGCCTCTTCTATCACTACAAGAAGGGTGATGTCTACTTCGACTGCTGGTCCAAGCCTATCTTCAAGAAGGATATAGTCAAGGCCGCCCATGAGGGTTCAGCTGAAGACATTAAGCTACTCAAGGACATCCTGACACTGTATGGCTTCACTGAGCAGCTGAAAGCATCTGCTTTCAAGAAGAGTGGACAGCTCAACTTCGAGGGGTACAACATGACTCAGTTCCCCGAGGGTCCTATGTGGGGCTCTATCTACTGCACCAAGCTCCAGGAGTCAGTTTACTACCTAGAGATGCAGGTGGTTCAGAAAAGTCCTAAGTAAAGCTGGCTGGCAAACACAAATGCCGAATCATCGCTACTACAAGACGCTCTTCTCCTAGAGTTACTCTACTCTAGCACTCCTGATAGGAGTCAGAAGCGAAGCGTGGAGCCGTCTTGTTAAGGCGCCAAAGTGTTTCCTCCCTTGGAAATTTAGTTTCCCAAGGGAGGAAATGTTTTTTCCCAAGGATGGAAGCTTTACTACGGAATGCCTTCATCTACGCACTATCAAGGAAATTGGACAATTCCTCCGTGGAGATCTTGGGTTGGCCAGCGAGGAACGAAAAAATTCTTCGGAACTTCGAAATCTTTCTTCCGAAGTTTCATTTCATTCTTCCGAACTTTTATTTCCCGGTTCCGTGGGGAATTTTCGTTTGCTCGCTGAAGTTTACCAATTCCCTCGGGAAGGATTGATGTCAGCAGGTTTGCTTTACAAATTTGGATAGCAACCCTTCACACGAATAGTGCGAATATCGGTCGGACAGGAGAGGCAATCTTTAACTAATGCTCGCGAGGCGTCTTGTCGGGTGCACTCTTGGCTAGCGAAAAGAAGAACTCAAGTCCTCCCGTGGGTCTGTTCTTTGCCGAGATCTCTCCACCATGGAAGCGGATAGCATTGCGTACTATGGAGAGCCCTAGTCCCGATCCGCCCATCTCACGACTGCGTCCGCCATCGATGCGATAGAAGCGGTCAAAGATCTTAGCTAGGCTCTCGCTCTCAGGGATGCCAGGACCGTTGTCAGCAAAGGTGAAGTAGTAGTACCGCTCGTCCTCCATCGTTTGCTCGATCTCTATGGTGGTGCCAGTGCCAGCGTAGCGGATACTATTCTCCGTCAGATTGGCAAAGACAGCGTAGAGTAGCGAGTGATTCGCCTGTACGGTGGTCTGCAGAGGGATACGATTACAGATGGTCATCTGCGCCTCTTGGAGCTTGATCTCTAGAGCCGCTTTGACCTCCTCGACGACACTGTATGGAGTGAGCTCCTGCAGAGCGTAGAGGTCGCTTGCCTCCTCCAGCTTGGTGATCATAGAGACGTCACTGATGAGCTGCGAGAGACGTATCATCTGATTGTAAGTACGCTCGATAAAGTAGCGCTGCTTCTCCTCTGGAAGTGGCTGGTTGAGGATTGTCTCAAGGTAACCACGAGCACAAGTGACTGGGGTGCGCAATTCGTGGGCTATACTATTAGTCATGTCGTGCTTGAGGCGACGATCGTTTTCCTTCTTAGTCACATTGGTTAGGACGACCTCAAAGCTATTGTCCGGGAAGAGCTGAGCTCGCACCTCTAGGTGCGAGCCGTCCCTGTCGATGATGTATCGTGTGGAGCGGGGAGCAGTGTCTGAATCGGACTCTATACCAGCTAGAAGGGTCTTGACCTGATAAAGCTCTGGGTAGTCGAGGATGCGCTCATCGATGATAAAGGTGGGGATGTCGACGAGGGTGTTGAGATTCTGTATGAAGTGGCTATTGGCATAGATAAACTTGCGCTCCGCACTAAAGAAAGATATGCCAGCGTCGGAGCTAGCGAAGTGCTGTATGAGCTTCTCGCGCTCGATCTCGTAGCGGGTTTTGCTCTCTTCGAGCATCTTAAAGGTCTTCTTAAGCTGCTCTCCTAGCTCTCCGATTTCACTCTTGGGGAAGGTGACCGACTCGTGCTCCCCTCCAGCCTGTGCCTTCGCCACAAAGTCATGAAGCTTACGCACTGAGCGGGAGAACTGGTCGGTAAAGAAGACCACTGCCAGCAGTGCTAGACTAAAGATGCCGACAATGAGGAGGAGGAAGAAGTGATTGGAGCGAAAGTAGTTGACATAGTCTATATGATAAGGTATGGCAACACGAATGTAGTATCCCTGATCTTGGTACTCCTTCGCAAAGTAGTAGAAGTCCTCCCCGAGCGTTTCGCTATAGCGCTTGGAGGTGCCAGTGCCATGGAGATTGGCCTGCTGTAGCTCTGCACGTGAGAGGTGGTTCTCAGGGATAGGTCCCTGGGTAAAGTTGTCAAAGTAGACATCGCCCCTCAGGTTGATGATCGTAAAGCGCAACTTGTTCGGGAGGTAAGCCAAGAAGTGTCCTAGAGCTTGTGGATCAGGTAAGTGGCTAAAGTTAGAGAGCGTGTCTGGCTGTCGCTTCTGAGGGTGTGTCGTGTAGTCTATGATGTAGCTATTAACACAATCGGTGGCCTGCTCGAGGTATTCCTCGAGGGCTTTGGTCTTGATCTCCTTTTCGGAGGCACGCTGTACGAAGTAGATGATGCCACCAAAGAGGATAAATAGTAGCGTTGCGGAGATAAAGACTTTGGACTTATAGTTGTACTGGCTCATAGTAGGACGGTAGATGGTGTAAGCGTGGGACTACTGGGGCTCCTCCTCGACGAGGCAATAGCCGAAGCCTGAGCGGTTGATGATCTTGATCCCGCCACTGCGTAGCTTCTTGCGAATGCGGGTGATATGTACGTCGATGGTGCGCTCCAAGACGAAGACGTCTTCGCGCCATACTCGGTCGAGTATCTCCTCACGGGAGAAGACTTTGCCTGGATCTCGTGCCAATAAGACGAGGATCTCGAGCTCTTTCTTGGTTAGCTCGATAAGCTCCCCATGGACGAAGACCTGCTTGGCATCTAGATCAATGAGGAGCGTACCGATCTCTATCTGACTCTCTCCAAAATCTGGTCCGCTCTGCAAGAAGCGCATGAGTATAGCCTGAATGCGTGCTTGTAGCTCCTTGATGGAGAAGGGCTTCGCCATATAGTCATCGGCTCCGATGTTAAAGCCAGTGAGGAGATCGTTTTCTGTTCCCTTAGCAGTGAGGAAGATGATCGGCGTGGTGAGCTTCTTATCCCGTCGTATGAGCTCAGCGAGCTTGAAGCCGTTCATCCCAGGCATCATCACGTCGAGGATAAGCAGGTGGTACTCTTCAAGTGGCATCTTGAGCGCCTCCTCAGCATTGGCAGCCGTGGAGACTTGATATCCCTCGCTGGCGAGGTTGAAGGTAAGTATCTCGCGGAGGTCCTCCTCGTCATCGACGATGAGGAGCTTAAACTTCTTCTTGTCCATAATTCTCTAGCTCTTGTTCGGTGGGGATCTCTACTTTTTGGCTCTTAGCGTGGAGCAGGTTCTTTCCTTCTGAATGAAAGATGGCCGCCTCGGCAATGTTTGTCGCATTGTCACCGATACGCTCCAGATTGTAGGCTATGCTGCTGATCGCCAGTGAAGCCTGTATGGAGTCTACGTCGGGACTTTGCTCAGTGTCTAGTAAGGCTTGGGGTAGCGAATCGTTGATTTGGTAGTGCAGATCGTCTATATGCGTGTCTCGACCGATGACACTGCGTGAAAGCTCGGAGTCACCAGCGAAGAACGACGTGACCGCATCTGTAACCATCCTATAGGTTTCAGCAAGCATCTCACGAAGCGTGTCGGCATACTGTAGGTACAGCCCATTGCCCATGTCTATCGCACGGGTGAAGTTGGCCACATTGAGCAGTAGATCACCGATGCGCTCTAGGTAGCTGGTCATATCGTGCAGGGCAAACATACGCCTCGCCTCAGAGGCACGAGGAGCGTAGAGGATGATCCCGTTGATGACTTCGCTCCTTATCTTGACCTCTAGGCTATCTATGATGGTTTCGTTCATCTCAATGTGCTCGTAAGCCTCAGGCTCGACGATCCCGCTGAGGAGAAGCTGTATCGCCTCGACTTGGCGAGCGATCACTTTGTTGAGTACGTTGAAGTCTTCCTTGATCAGGACGACGTGGTGATCCATATTGGGTGACATAGGCTGTGACAGTTTCGTTTTTTACTTGATTATGTGTCTGTCTGTACGGCAGATCTAAGGTACAACGTTTTATCCGAAGTTGCCCTGTAGGTAGTCCTCGGTGCGCTGATCGCTGGGGTTAGTAAACATCTTGTCGGTGCGGTCATACTCGACCAACTCGCCAAGGTACATAAACATAGAGCGGTCGGATATGCGCGCTGCCTGCCCCATATTGTGCGTGACGATGAGGATGGCTATCTCCTTCTTAAGCTCTAGGATCAGCTCCTCGATGCGATTGGTCGCTATCGGGTCTAGTGCGGAGGTCGGCTCGTCCATCAGTAGAAGCCGAGGACGTAGTGCCAAAGCACGAGCGATACAGAGCCGCTGTTGCTGTCCGCCCGAGAGGAAGGAGCCACGCTTGTCCAGTCTGTCCTTGACCTCCTCCCAGAGTCCGACCGACTGCAGAGAGCTGGTCAGAATCTCTTCGCGCTGCGCCTTGGAGACTTTGATACCGTTGAGCTTGTAGCCCGCCATCACATTGTCAGCGATGCTCATCGTCGGGAAGGGATTCGGTTGCTGGAAGACCATCCCCGCCATACGACGGACGACCATCGGGTCTTTCTCTAAGATGTTTTCCCCCTGCAGGAGGATGCGCCCCTCGGTACGTATACCAGGGTAAAGCTCGTGCATGCGGTTAATGGCTCGTAGCAAGGTACTCTTGCCACAACCACTGGGTCCCATGATGGCGGTGATCTCGTGGTCGTAGATCTCCGCCGAGACATTGGTCACGGCACTCTTCTCAGGAGTGTACCAGATGCTTACGTTGTCTAGCTGGAGGACCACGTCGGGCGTTGTCGTCTGTATAGCGTTTGGAGTCATGCTTTTGACAAAAAGAGGTTACTAGTAGCGTGTCCGAGCGGAGATACGCTTGGCGATAAAGTTTAGAAGGAGGACCAGGAGCAAGAGAAAGAGCGACGAGCTCCATATCAGCTCCTGAAGGTTGGGATCACTGTAAAACTCCCAGATGAGTAGTGGCACAGCCGACGAAGGCGTGTCGAGCGTCCACGATATGCGGGTACTGCCCAGAGCGGTCATGATGAGCGGTGCCGTCTCGCCGATGATACGACTCACAGCTAGCAGGATACCTGTCAGCAAACCACCCATGGCAGAGGGAAGAAGGATCTTAAGTACCATCTTGCGATAGGAGCAACCGAGAGCGAGTGCCGACTCTTTGAAGGACTTAGGCAGTCGCGCCAGCGTCTCCTCCGTAGAGCGTATGATGAGCGGTAACATCATGATCGCTAGAGCCACAGCACCCGCTAGAGCCGAGTAGCCCCGCATCGGTAGTACGATCCAAGCGTAGACGATGATACCGATGACGATCGAGGGAGTGCCTTGTAGTAGGTCCGTGACGAAGCGTACTACATGGGCAAGGCGTGACGATCTATTCTCCGAAAGATAGATCCCGCCCAGGAGACCTATGGGGATAGCGATGATAGAGGCTACGAGAGTCATGAGGAGCGTGCCGACGATACCATTAGCGATACCGCCTGGGAGTATCGTGCGAGAGCCTTCGATCGTGTTAGCGCGCTTAGCCATCATCGCCTCGACAGCTGTCGGTGCCGTCTTGGTGAAGAAGTCCCAGTTGATCTGCTCATACCCCTCCATGACGATCTTACCGATGATGAGAAAGAGCGGTATGACGGTGATACAGGCGAGTACGATATTGACTAGATAGACCGTGCGGTCCCAGCCCTGTCTTACTTTGAGTGATGCCATGGTCGGTTAAGCTCGTTGCTTGTTTAGGATAATCTTCACAATGCCGTTGATAATGGCTGTGATCAGGAAGAGGACGAGTGCGATCGCTATGAGCGAACTGAGCTTGAGCCCGTGTGCCTCGTTGAACTGATTGGCAATCAGCGAAGCCATACTCTGTCCCGTGTCAAAGAGAGATGTGGGCACCTTGTCCGTGTTGCCGATCAGCATGGTCACCGCCATCGTCTCGCCGAGCGCTCGTCCCAGAGCGAGGATGTACGCTGCGATGATCCCGCTCCGTGCGTTGGGTAGGATGACCGATCCGATCACCTCCGTGCGGGTAGCGCCTAGACTGTAAGCTGCCTCCTTGAGCGACTTAGGCGTGAGCATGACAAACTCCGCCGTGAGCGACGAGGCGTAGGGGATGATCATAATGGTCAGTATGAGCACCGAAGTGAGGATCCCGTAGCCATTGCCTTGAGGTCCGTCGATCATATCAATGAGCGGACGAAGGGTGTAGAAGCCCCACAGACCGTACACGATAGAGGGGATGCCCGCCAGCAGGTCCGTCAGCGAACGTATGATGCCTGCGATGCGCTTCCCCTTGAAGTACTCTCCGATGAAGAGCGCCACGGGTAGTGAGAAGGGGATGCACAGGATCAAGGCTAGTATCGAGGTGACCACGGTCCCCACGATAAAGGGCAACGCCCCATACTGCTCCCGCCCAGCCGTGGGGTCCCATTCGGAGGAGCAGATGAAGCGAAAGAAGCCAAACTCACTAAAGGCCTCCATGCTGTTACTAATCAGACTGATCAGCATCGCTAGGCAGATCAGTAGCACGAGGAGCCCAGAGCTCATGAGTAGACCTCGGAAGATCTTGTCTCCGATGGGGCGTGACGCTTTACGGACGAGGGTGGACATACTGTTTGAATAGTAGGTGTGAAAGGTAAAGAAACATCTCTCCTCCGAATAGAGAGCGGTACAGGTCGGATGCGACTCACTAAGCAATCGGAGCTATCCAGACGGCACTACTGTTGAGAGGGGGAGGAGAGACGTTCTTCTTTTGGTGTGAGGAGATTGCTACAGAGACGGTAGCAGTCTCCTTTTTTGTTTTTCAGGTGTATATAGGGAGCTACTCATTAGGAGAGCTAGTTAAGTCTATCGGGTTACCGCCATAGGTCAGCTGAGCTAGCTGCGCCTTGGCTACAGCGAGCATCTCAGGCGATAGCGGTGCGAAGTGGATCTGCGAAGTGATCGCCTGCGCCTTATCACTTAGCATCCAGTTGAGTAGACGAGCCGTCTCGGTAGCCTCAGCCTCTGAGTGGTTGCTGTAGCTAAGATCCTTGTAGGTGATGAGCCAGGTGAGGCAACTGATAGGATAAGCCTCCGGGTGCGCCGAGTTGGTGATCATCTGCCGTGTATCGGGCGCTACCTCGCCAGCAGCTGCTGCGGAGATCGACTCAAGCGAGGGGAGGACAAAGTTGCCCGCCTGATTCTGCACCTTTGCTGTCGGTATATCTAGCGAAAAGCTGTACTCGCTACCCACATAGCCGAGCGCTCCATCCGTCTGAGCAATCACGCCAGCGACACCTGGATTGCCCTTGGCAGCCATACCCGTAGGCCACTTGAGCGACTTGCCCGTACCGATCTGCGCAGCCCAGTCGGGGCTCACCTTCGTCAGATAGTCGCTGAAGACATTCGTCGTGCCACTACCATCAGAGCGGTAAACGGGTGAAATCTCCTTGTCGGGGAGCTTTTGGTCGGGGTTGATCGCAGCGATCGCGGGGTCATTCCAGCGGGTTATCTTACCTAGATAAATGTTTGCTATGATCTCACCCGTGAGCTGTAAGGATGTGATCTCGGGACAGTTGTATGCGATGACGACGGCGCCCATGCAGGTCGGTATGTGGATCACCTCGCGAGGCATCTCCGCCAGCTCCTCATCAGAGAGGAAGGCATCAGAAGCGGCAAAGTCGACCACCTCATCCTTGAGGCTACGGATACCACCGCCACTACCCACGGCACCGTAGTTAACATGTATCCCCGACAGCTCCTCATAAGCTTTGAAGGCCTCGGTATAATAAGGTAGTGGGAAGGTCGCTCCCGCAGCGTCAAGCTGGGTCACACGCCCACCTTTGCCAGCGCAACTGGCAGTCATGAGAGCGATGGTGATGAGGACTAAAGCCTGGAGTGTACTCTTATTCATAGTTATATTGGTAAGTTTGTTTGTTGCTGAGAGAGGGACCCTCCGAGACGATTGGGAAGGTTAGATCTCTCTTTTCGCTTGCAATATTACGCCCAATGGATTATTCCACTGTGACGAAAATGTTACGACACGGTGAAGTTGTTAAGCCCTCAGACGACTCCCCTATCGCTTTACCGCTCTAGGCCTACAATTCCGCCACTTCTCGAGCACTCATCTCACTACGCAATAAAAAAAGCTCCGCAAGAATTGAGAAATCCCCACGGAGCTTTTCTTGATCCTTCAGCGAGGAACAAAAAAATTCTTCGGAACTTTGATTTCTTTCTTCCGAAGTTTCATTTCATTCTTCCGAACTTTTATTTCCCGGTTCCGTGGAGAATTTTCATTTACTCCCTGGAGATTCCCGATTTCCTCCGTAGAGGCTCCTTTTCCCCCATTAGCTACTCAACCTAATGATGAGGAGCATCACTACAAAATCGCTACTCGTATCTCTCTAATTTCTACTTTCTAATTTCTAACCTCTAACCTCTAATTTCTAATTTCTAACCTCTAATCTCCGACAGCTTCGCCCCAAAAACAAAGAGAGAGCATTGACACGACTAGCGCATCAATGCTCTCCATATGGTGTCCGCTCACCGAGTAGAGAGATGTGGATAACCGTCCTCTCTACGGTAGGACTCTATAGCGTATTCAGATTACTTCTTGAGGAAGTCCTGTACGTGGTCATTTGGTACCATCTCCTCTTGGAAGGTATAAGCACCAGTCTTAGGCGACTTGACCATCTTGATAACCTTCGAGTATGAGCGACCATCGCCCGTTCTAAAGGTTGCGACCGATTTCTTAGCCATTGTACTTAGTTCTTATTTAGTTAGTGAAGGGGAGAGATGATTATTTAATCTCACGATGTAGCGTGTAGCGCTTGAGGATAGGATTGTACTTCTTAAGCTCTAGACGCTGTGTCGTATTCTTTCTATTCTTTGTGGTGACGTAGCGAGAGGTGCCTGGCATGCCACTCTCTTTGTGCTCTGTGCACTCGAGTATCACCTGTACTCGATCGCCTTTACCTTTCTTAGACATAGTAAATCAGTGTAATTAGGGAGTGAGTGGTTTATTTGCTCTTGATGCTTAGGTAGCCAGCATCGCTAGCGCGACGGAGAGCTTCGTTGAGCCCTACACGGTTGATGAGCCGAAGCCCTGCTGCTGAAACCTTTAGAGAGATCCAGCGATCCTCCTCTGGCCAATAAAACTTCTTGCGGAAGAGGTTAACGTCAAAGGTGCGCTTCGTGCGACGCTTTGAGTGGGAGACATTGTTGCCCACCATAGCCTTCTTACCGGTGATCTGACATATCTTAGACATGACGGTGTGGTATTTCTTTTATACTTCTACGATGTTTCTGAGATGACACAGCCCATCCATTAGCATCATCATGGTGTGGGTCTGCAATCAGACTGCAAAGTAACGCAATTATTTTGACAAAAGCAAATCCTCCTTCGATCCCGATACGCTCTGTGCTAAGTGGAGAGCGCTCTTTTATTGAAATTCAAAGGGTAGCGAACCTGCGATGATACAGCCTTACAGGAGGTGTCTCGTAGTGAGCTGGTCACCACTGGTTCCAGTGGATGACCTCGTCGGGGCGCTTGCGCTTCTTCTCACGAGTCGGTTGCTCCGAATAGCCGAGGAGGATGTCTAGGACTACCTGGCGGTTGCTGGGGATGCCGAGCTCCTTGCGCAGAGCAGTGTCATTGATCCAGCCAAGGATACAGCTCCCGACACCCTCCGCCTGCGCGGCCAGGACGATGTGCGCTGCGAGGATGCCTAGATCTATGGGGCGGTAGTCCACACCCATCACGCGGCTACCCATACGCGCTATCCAGCGTCCCCGCTCTGCCACGATGAGTAGGTGGGCGGGTGCTTCTAGTGCGAACTTATTCATATTAGTCACCCCCTTGATGACCGCCTGCCCCACACGCTGCACAGTCTCTGGCTCGGAGACCGCCACGATGCTCCAAGGCTGCTGATTGGTCGCTGAGGGCGCCAGCATGGCGTTGTGCAGGATACGCTCCAGCACTTCCTGCGGTACGGGGCGATCGGCAAACTTTCGATCGCTCTGACGCTCCCGATAGAGAGCGTATAGGTCTTCCGCTTTCATAGATAGCTACAGGGGTTTAGTCAAAGGAGCGCAGACGAGCAATGTATTTGCCCAAAATGTCAAACTCAAGATTGACCACGCTCCCCTCCTTAAAGTACTTGAAGTTGGTATGCTCTAGGGTATAAGGGATGATCGCTACCTCAAATGAGTTTTCCTGCGAATTGCAGACGGTGAGGCTCACGCCGTTGACCGTCACGGAGCCCTTCTCGACCGTCATATAGCCTTGGCGCATCATTTCACGATCCACCTCATAGGCGAAGGTAAAGTAGTGGCTTCCGTCCATCTCACGAATGGCCGTACAACGAGCCGTCTGATCCACATGTCCCTGCACGATGTGACCGTCCAGACGACCTCCGAGCATCATGCTACGCTCCACATTGACATAGTCGCCCACCTGCAGGAGTCCCAGATTACTGCGATCCAGCGTCTCCTGGACGGCTGTCACCGTGTAGCCGCCCTCCTCGAGCGAGACAACGGTAAGGCAGACGCCATTGTGTGCGATGCTCTGATCTATCTGTAGCTCTGCGGCAAAGCTACAAGCGAGTGTGATGTGCAGGTTGCTCCCTTCGCGGGTTAGGCGACGCACCTGCGCCATGCCTTCTACTATTCCACTAAACATATATGTATTCGATTTGCTCTATTGATTGGTTACTTCGCAAAGATACGAAATCATTACCTTCTTGTGAAGGCTTTTCCTCTAAACAAGCTGTCGCAGTAGGGGCACCTTGCGCATCAAGGCGGTGACCCCTAGCGAGATGAGCGCAATGAGCAGGATGCGCAGGGGGAGGCTTACGACTAAGCAAGCGGACACTGTAGGGAGGAATAACTCAAACAGCTTGAAGACCACTTGTAGCACCGCAAAGTGAACTAAGTAGATCCCCATCACGTAGGGATAGAGCGTACTTGCCGAGACAAGGAGCCGACCCTTGGGACGCCAGCTGTAGCAGAGGGCGAAGAGCGAGAGAACCTTGAGGACGACCAGAGGCTGGAAGTTGACACCCACCCGCTCTAATAGTTGGTAAGGCACGTAAATGAGCAGCGCTCCGTGTAGTAGCATACTCCCGATGAATAGGATCAAGAGCCAGCCCCTACCAGGCAACCGACTAGAGGTGCGAGCGAGCAAATGCCCCGCAAGGAAGTAAGGCAGGTACTGTACCCACCAAAGCAAGCAAACTTGACGAACATCGTACGAGCGGTAGTAAACATCTATCGTAAGCGCCACGAGATAGCTCCCGAGCGTTAAGATAAGTAGTCCACGATTGCCGCCATAGGTAGAACTATCGCTACGCTCGATCCGCTCGCAGAGCCAGCGCAGCATAGGAGTGACTACGTAGAGCCCCGCCAGCATCACGAGATACCACAAGTGATACCACTGGAAGGCGAGCCACGTCTGCTCCTTCGCACAGTGCCAGAAGTAGTAGCCCACAGACCAAACAACTAGTGGCAAGAGTATCTTGCGCCCTACCCTACGCTTGTAGAAGTGTGCCAAGCTCCCGATCTGTCTCTCGGACGACAGCATGAAAGCTCCGCTCATCATCACAAAGAGTGGCACCGCTCCCACCGAAAGCGCATACCATGGGGCAGCCTGCCAACGCTCTGCGAGCGAAGCCTCTCCGATAAAGTAACCTCCCGCCGTGTGGATGCCGATCACCATCACGACCGAGAGGAGCCGTAAGAGGTCAAGACCCTGATGGCGTAACGTCTGCTCTGACATCGTAGCTGGTCTTAGTTGCGCAAGGCAAGCAGCATCCGCAGGAACGTGTCGAAGAGCACCATCTTTGTCAGCACATTGCCACGGATCTCTCGCATCGCCTCCTCAAGAAGTCTGTAGCAGGCACCCATCGCCTTGTTGTTGACTCGTAGCTCTCCCACACGAGCTTCGCCACGGAGCGCACGGTGCCACTGCTGCCCCACCTGCTGCATCAGTAGTTTGAGGAAAGCAACCGCTCCCTCGCGACCAGCTTTGTCCACCTCCTCACTGAGAAGCTTCAGTCGCAAGATGTCGGCTCGTAGCGTCGCATCGTACCACTGCTGCGCCAGCTCCTGTAGTTTATCTTGCGAGGCGGAGCTGTCGAGCAACCGTAGCGCATCACTCAGGTTACCGTCCACTAGGGGAATCATCGCCTCCAGAGCATCGGTCGCCAGCTCTGGGTGCATCGCGGTTAGCGCCTCTCTCATCTCTGCCTCCGTCATCGGGGGCAGCTCGAAGCGCTGTACACGGCTCAGGATCGTGTCTAGGAGACGATCCGAATGTGCCGACACAAGGATAAAGAGCGTCTCGGCGGGAGGCTCTTCGAGCGACTTGAGAAGTTTGTTGGCCGCTGCGTCATTCATCCGCTCTGGCTGGTAGATGATGATCGTGCGCCAGCCCCCTTCGGTGGTTGTAACCGAGAGACGAGACAAGAGACTATTGATCTCATTCACATAGATGACAGGCTGACTATTGCCCGCCTCCAGCACTTCAAGCCAGTCCTGATCGGTAATGTAGGGTGACCGCTCGAGGAAGGTGCGCCACTCATCGAAGTATCGCTCCGTAGGGGTCTCGTCTTGTGCTGCTTTGACCACGGGATAGACGAAGATGACGTCGGGGTGAGCGATGGCTGCGACCTTCTTGCAGGAGGCGCACGCACCACACGAGTCCTCGTCCGTAGGCGACTGGCATTGGATGTACTGCGCCCAGGCCCACGCTAGGTGTAGCCCTGGATAGCCCTCCTGGATCTCTAGGAGTACCGCATGGGGCATCTGTCCTGAGTGGGTCAAATGTGCGAACTGCTGCTTGAGGGCTTGGTATCCATATATATCGGCAAACTGCATGACGGCACTTTCTTCTTTAGGTTTGGTAAAAGGGTTAACGGTGACTCTCTTCTTTAGCTCACGAAATGACCACTCGCTGACCGCTAAACTGTCCCAACATCTTACGTATCTCCTGCCATGTAGACAGCTCCTGAAGGAGTGGCTGATAGCTCTCGTAGTCTGCCTCTGGGTGCTCCTGCTGTAGCGTCTGTATCTGCTGCGAAATCTGCTGACAGCGCTCCTCGGCGTACGCTAACTTATAGGTGTATAGCACCTTAAAGGTCATCTCCTGCACCCATTCGTCAGGCACTTTCTCATTCTCATCATCAGGCATCTGTAGCTCTTCGCGAGCCTTGCGAGAGAGGCGGTAAGGAGTCGCATAGAGATCCACCGCTAGAGCTGACACCTGCGGGATCTCCGAGTTGCAGAGGAAGAAACCACACGTACGCTCCGACTCGCCACCCGACACGTCGAGCTCCTCCAGCATCATCTTATTACTATCGTTGAGAATGCGCTTGACCAGCGGGTGCTCGATGACTATATCATCCTGCTTGAGCTCCTGATAGACAAAGTTGGCCACAGAGACCCGTATCACCGTAGGCTCTGCACTCTCGTCTGCCTCCTCGTCCTGCACGGATATCTTGAGCATACGTTCCCCGTAGCGCACCACTAGACGGATCAAGTCCAGTGCCTCGTTGCTCATCGGTGCATCTAGAGGCGAAACCTCCTGCGGGGTCTCCTCGGGGGCGCTCTCCTCAGGTGTCGCTGCCTCTGGCGGGGCATACTGATAGACCCGTCCACGGCTAAAGCGCTCCTGCTTGATTTGCTGCAAGAGTAGATCCTCCGCCACGCCGTACATCTGAGACATCTGCTGAATGTAGACAATCCGCTCAAGGCTGTCGGGGATCGTAGCAATGCTCTGCAAGATGTCTCGCATCAGTTGCGTCTTAAGCTGTGGATCTTGCGCCATCTGCGGAGCATAGAGCTGTGACTTGAAGGTTAGGAAGTCCTGCTGATGCGCTGCAAAGTACTCCTCCACCTCAGCGCGACTACGCTTAGAGACAAATTCGTCGGGATCCTCGCCATCGGGCAGTACTAAGAGCTTGATCTGCATCCCCTCTGCGAGGAGCATATCAACCGAGCGCAGCGCAGCCTTGACACCCGCCTCATCACCGTCAAAGAGCACTAGCACATTACGCGAGAAGCGTCGCAAGAGTTGTATCTGACTCTCCGTAAGCGCCGTGCCAGACGTTGCCACCACATTCTCTATCCCCACTTGGTGCATGGCGATCACATCGAGATAGCCCTCGACGATGATGCCTTGATCCCGTTGTGCTATGGCACGCTTCGCCTGATAGAGACCGTATAGCTCACGGCTCTTGTCGTAGATGAAGCTCTCGGGCGAATTGATATACTTGGCGATCTTGTCCGCCTTGCGCATCGTGCGCCCTCCGAAGCCGACGACACGTCCCCCTACATTATATATGGGGAATATAACGCGCTCGTGATAGCGGTCGGCACTCGGGCGACCCTCGCTCGGAGCGTAGAGCAGACCCGTCGCCACAAAGCTCTCCAGGTCATAGCCATGCTCCTCGACATACTTCGCCAGCGCACGTCGATCACTCGGCGAGTAGCCCAGACCAAAGGTCTGTATCGCCTCCGACCGCACCCCACGCTGCGTAAAGTAGGGCAAGGCTACGTCCAGACCCTCCTCCTGGCTGAGGAGCTGCTCGGTAAAGAACTTCGCTGCTACCTCATTAGCAAGGTAAAGCGCCTCACGCTCATTCTGTCGCTGTTGCTCCTCCTCAGTCATCTCCCGCTCAGGCACGGGGATATTATACTTCTGAGCGAGGTAGCGTAGCGCATCAACGAAGGAGCAGTTCTGTATCTTCATGATGAAGGAGACAGGCGTCCCTCCAGCACCACAGGCGAAGCACTTGCAGATATTCTTGGACGGAGTGACGATAAAGGAGGGGTGACGATCCTTGTGAAATGGGCACAACCCCACAAAGCCCGCCCCCTTGCGCCGTAGCTGCACAAAGTCAGACACCACATCCTCGATGCGTGCCGTATCTATGATCAGTTGCTTCGTTTGCTCGTCCATCATCCGTCTACTTCACTCGCTCTGCAAATGTACTCATTTCACGTCAAAGCCTCCACCCTCACTAACTACCTTAGTAGCAGATCTGCGGTAAACCTTGGGTAAGGTATAGAACAAGGGCTACCTCCCTCTTCAAAAGAGAAGTCAACCCTCTTGTAGGATGTCTTTTCGAGCAGTGGGTCTACTGCTGAATGTCTAGTTGTAGCGTGACTGGAAGGTCAAAGGTCTCTTTATACGGCTTAATATCATCCCGAATCTCCATATACTGATTCCAGGAAGCATTCTTATTCTTGAGGATAGCTCCCTTATCGATGAACTTCATACGGATAGTAATTGTAGGCTTACCACCATCTATCACCTCCGTCGGTAGTCGGTCAATAATGAGCGTAGGCCTGCCCGTCTCAAACACTTTAAGGTTAGCCCATGCCTCCTTGTCGTTAGCTCGTATGAGATGCTCGGTGGTATAGGGACCTTTATAGCCGTTCTCTATGAACTCCATAAGCGATGGGAAGCCAAAAAGTACAATCGGAGTCAAGTCACTTCCGACAGGATAGTCTGCACCAAAGCTGGCATTATTACTCACGATGGATATATCTTGAAACTCCCAGTAGAGAGCTCGATCAGGGATATAATACTTGGTGTACTTCTTCTTAAAATATAAATCTTCACGATGAACGACAGGGATGCGACGATAATACGCTGTATCCCCGATCTCTTTACCAAAAAACCAGCCATTGTCCGTATTCACTCCTGTGAGGGTAAGATAGTCGACATTGCGAATTTGACCATCCACTACCCGACACTTGAAGGTGCGTGGTCTCAATGCCTCTGCCTCTGTCAGCGTGTCTAAACAATTCCTAGGCTGGTATTCATTTACAGAGAAATAGCATGGGGATAAAGTCTCAAACACAAAGTTTTTGCAACTAACCTCACTCTTGGGCATATAGCAACTAGCTAGCAAAAGTAGAAGCGAAGCCACTAGGCAAGACAGCTTTGCTAAGCCCTTACAGTTAAAAAAACCACACCGCTTCATCTTATCAGGTTTTTAATTGTTGATACTTACACTGGCAAAGGTAATAAATAACCGACTCCCCGTACTCATTTCGGGCCTCCCCAACAGGGCTGACGCATTATATATATAGTTATTGCTGCCCAGTGAAAGCTTTTTGAGGGGGCATCAGGTAGATCGTTCTGCAGAAATGAGCTAACTATCAGTATGTCCTCTCCTGAAATAGTACACAGTTGGGGAAGCCAACCCCAACAACAATGA
>ERZ827520.1912-NODE-1912-length-21487-cov-15.691443_pt1 | contig 21487 bp, 22 predicted proteins | sample MGYA00519581_ERZ827520 | MGnify/ENA primary metagenome ERZ827520 (study PRJEB31778, sample SAMEA3449339) | human gut metagenome | biome: human gut; feature: human-associated habitat; material: faeces | place: United Kingdom | collected 2010/2012 ...
TCGACCCCAACAGCACAGACAGCGATATTGCCGGTATCAAAAACTGGTTTAACGAATTTTTCGCAAAAGATACAAGCCGCAAAATCCGGGCTGTGCAGAAAGCAAAGGGTGAGCGTGGTGTACCGCTGACAACCAATGTTCCGTTTGGGTATCTCAAAGATCCGGCAGACAAAACCAAGTGGATCGTGGATGAAGCGGCGGCAATGGTAGTGAGGCGTATCTTCAAGCTGTGCATGGAGGGACGGGGACCGATGCAGATCGCAAAGCTCTTGCAGGAGGAAAAGGTGCTTAACCCCACCGCTTACAAGCGTAGGGCGGGCATCAAAACTCCAAGCCCCGAAACCGATGTTCCCTACCATTGGAACACCAACACCGTTGTTCACATTCTGGAACGGCGGGAGTACACAGGCTGTACGGTCAACTTCAAGACCTACACCAATTCCATCTGGGACAAGAAGCAGAGGGAAACGCCCCTCGACAAACAGGCGGTTTTCTACAATACCCATCCGGCGATCATCGAGCAGGAAGTCTTTGACAAGGTGCAGGAGATCCGGCAGCAGCGTCACCGCAGAACGAAAACAGGCAAGAGCAGTCTGTTCTCCGGCATGGTTTACTGTGCCGACTGCGGAGCGAAAATGCGGTACTGCACCACCAACTACTTTGAGAAGCGGCAGGATCACTTTGTATGCGCCAACTACCGAAGCAACACGGGAAGTTGTTCAGCGCACTTTATCCGGGCTGTTGTTCTGGAAGATTTGGTCTGGATGCACATGAAAGCGGTCATCTTCTATGTGACACGGTATGAGAATCACTTCCGGGCAGTTATGGAACACAAGCTTCTGCTGTCCAGCGAGGAAAAAATCTGTGCAAGCGTCAAGCGTCTGGAACAGGCGCAGCGGCGCATGGGAGAGCTCGACCGCCTGTTTATCCGCATCTATGAGGACAATGTGGCGGGACGCATCAACGATGAACGATTTTCCATGATGAGCAGAAGCTACGAAACCGAGCAGGAGCAGCTTAAAGTGGAAATCCAGACCTTGCAGCAGGATATTGAAGTACAGGAACGACAGATTGAAAATTTGGAGCAGTTTATCCAGAGGGTACACAAATACAAGGATTTGGACGAGCTTACCCCGTATGCTCTGCGGGAACTTGTTAAGGGAGTTTATATTGAAGCTCCCGACAAGAGCAGCGGCAAACGGCGGCAGAACATCCGCATTTCCTATGACCTTGTGGGCTTTATCCCGCTGAATGAACTGATGAAGGAGGAAACGGCATGACCGAAGCCATGCCGTTCCTGCAAAAATACGATATTACTTTCTTACGACCCCCGACCGTTTCGGGCGGGGGTCGTTTTATCTGCCGTTATTCTACTTCCATTAAGGGTTCTTCTCCATTTACCGTAAAGCCGCTCACCGTCCCGTCAGCGCCGGTCACCAGCGCCACATCCTCCAGCGGGAAGCGGTACACCCCCACCCGGATGCCATCCTCGGTATGCCCGGTATCTCCGGCCTCGCCGATTTTATCTCCCTGCTTCACGGTGTCGCCGGTCTTTACCGCCACCTGGCTGCAATGGGCGTACAGCAGATAGCAGTCCTCCTGCTGCACCAGTGCCAGCCTGCCGTAGCCGTAGTTCCAGCCAATATCCGCGGCCCAAGCCACCGTTCCGTCCTTCATGGCGGTAATGGGGGCGCCAAGATCGGTTTTCAGCATCAATCCACCGTTTTCCTCGGTGATCTCGGTGATGCTGCTCATCGGCCTGGCATAGTCCTCGGCAAAGTATTGGTGGAATTCCTCATTGCTCAGTCCGGCCACAGCCGGTTCTTTTCCGCAGCCCGCCAGCAGCATCAGCACCGCCGCCAGCAGGATCATCCATTTCCTCATGGGGGTCCCTCCTTTTGGTCAGATGTTTTCTCCGTACAGTCTCATCATAACCTGTTCCCAAAGAAATGTAAACCCCCATACAGGAAATTATTTGTCAGCAGATGATGAAAAGCCGTCCTCTGTTGCCAAAAGGATGGCTTCTGTTTTGGTTAATTTGTCAGCTTATACCCCATACAGCAGCTCGCCGTAGGTCGGCATCGGCCACAGGTGGGCAGGGCACATCTGCTCCAGCGCGTCGGCGGCCTGCCGCAGCTCGTTCATGGCGGGCAGCAGCCGGTCCCGCGCGTACAGCGCCTTCTGCTCCTCGGTGCCGCTGGGGAAATCCCGCAGCAGGTTTTCCAGCAGGGTGCAGCCGGCCAGCAGCATATCGTTGTAGTTGGCAATCTGAGTGCCCAAAAGCTCCTCGGCTTTGCAGCTCAGCAACGGGCTGATCTCCTGCTTGGCGCGGCTGGTCTGTCCCAGCTCCCGCAGCGCCGCCTGCCCGGCGGGCAGGATCTGCCGCCGCACCATTTCTGCCATGGTGGCGGCCTCTATGCGGATGCACTTGGCATAGGTCTCATAGTGGATCTCCTGACGGCTGGTCAGCTCCGCCGCGGTAAAGATGCCGTGCTTCGCGAAAAGCGCCACATTCTTTTCCTCGGTCAGGTGGGCAAAGGCCTCCGGCGCGGTACGCAGGTTAAGGAGTCCCCGGCGTTCCGCCTCCTGCTGCCATTCCTCGCTGTATCCGTCCCCGTTAAAGAGAATTCTTCCGTGCTGCTCCAGCGTTTCCTGCAGCAGGGTGCGCACCGTATCCTCCCGGTCTGCGCTCTGCTCCAGCCGGTCGGCATAGCGGCCCAGTACCTCGGCCACAGCGGTATTCAGCACCGTGTTGGGATCGCTGATGGACTGACTGCTGCCCAGCATCCGGAACTCAAACTTGTTGCCGGTAAAGGCAAAGGGCGAGGTCCGGTTGCGGTCGCTGTCATCCTGCCGCAGATGGGGCATCACCGGCACCCGCATCTCCAGCTCCCGGCGGGCGGCGGCGGTGCTGCCCTCGCCGCAGGCGGCCTGCATCAGGGTGTTCTGCAGCGCCTCCCCCAAAAAGATGGAAAGAATGGCGGGCGGGGCCTCGCTGGCGCCCAGCCGGTGGTCGTTGCCGGCCGTCGCCACGGTAATGCGCAGCAGCGCTTGGTACTCATCCACCGCGGTCATCACCGCGGCCAGCATCAGCAGATAGGTCAGGTTGTTCGCCGGGTCGCTGCCGCCGTCCAGCAGGTTGCGGCCGGTATCGGTCACCAGCGACCAGTTATTGTGCTTACCGCTGCCGTTCACCCCCGCAAAGGGCTTTTCCGCCAGCAGGCACACCATGCCGTGCTTCTGGGCCAGCCGCTGCATCAGCTCCATGGTCAGCTGGTTGCCGTCGGCGGCTATATTCGTGGTGGTAAAGAACGGGGCCAGCTCATGCTGGGCGGGCGCCACCTCGTTATGCTCGGTCTTGGCCATCACACCCCGCATCCACAGCTCCTCGTCCAGCTCCTTCATATAGGCCATCACCCGGGGCTTTATGGTGCCAAAGTAGTGGTCATCCAGCTCCTGCCCCTTGGGGGCCATCGCCCCAAAGAGGGTCCGCCCGGTGTAGCGCAGGTCCCGGCGCTGCTCATACAGCTCCTTCGGGATGAGGAAATACTCCTGCTCCGCGCCCACGGTGGGGGTCACGGCGGTCACATCGGCCCAGCCCATCGCCCGCAGGAAGCGTACCGCCTCCCGGTTGAGGGCATGCATACTGCGCAGCAGGGGGGTCTTTTTATCCAGTGCCTCGCCGGTGTAGCTGCAAAAGGCCGTGGGGATATACAGGCAGTCATCCTTGATGAAGGCGGGGCTGGTGGGGTCCCAGGCGGTGTAGCCCCGCGCCTCAAAGGTGGCCCGCAGGCCGCCGCTGGGAAAGCTGCTGGCATCCGGCTCCCCCTTGATGAGCTCCCGCCCGGAAAATTCCATGATGACCCCGTCGCCGGCCGGCGTCAGGAAGCTGTCATGCTTTTCGGCGGTAATGCCGGTCATGGGCTGGAACCAGTGGGTAAAGTGGGTCACCCCGTGGTCCAGCGCCCAGGCCTTCATCACATTGGCAATGACATCGGCCACATCGGGGGTCAGCGGCTCCCCGCTGGCAACGATCTGCCGCAGGCGGCGGTAGGTATCGTGGGGCAGGCGCTTTTGCTGCACCGTGTCATTAAAGACCAGACTGCCGAACAGCTCCGGAATATTGCTCATCAAAATTCACTCCCTCGCGGCGAAAAGCTCACGCTTTTCCCAAAAAATATGTTACCAATTTTATCACGCTGCATCGGTGAAGTCAATGTGATTTTCCGCTAAATCAAAGGCCTTTTGCGGCTCCCATTTTGGCATGGGATCATAACACCGTTTCCATCGCTGTCCGCAGGCCCCTCCTCGACAAATCGCGGTCCCGCACCCCAGCCGCCGCGACCCATGGTCTCCCTTTTCAGGGGGCAGCGGCGCGGCAGGCGGCGCTTACTATGCCTTTACAAAAGGCCTTTACAAAAGGCTCACTCCGCCAGCGCCATCAGCAGCTCCATCGCCCGGCGGTACCCGGTAAAGCCCAGCCCCATCACGCTGCCCTTGGCGGCCATCGCTACATAGCTGCGGTGCCGGAATTCCTCCCGGCGGCTGGGATCGGAAAGATGCACCTCAATGACCGGCAGCGAAACTGCCAGCAGCGCGTCCATCAGCGCCACGCTGGTGTGGGTGTACCCACCCGCGTTAATGATAATGCCATCCGCCTTCTCAAAATACGCGCGGTGCACCTCATCAATGAGCGCGCCCTCGTGGTTGGATTGGAATATCTCTATTTCCAGCCCCAGCTCCTTTGCGCTCTGGCGCAGATAATTCTCCAGGTCGGTATAGCTCTCCTTCCCGTAAATTCTCGGCTCCCGGATGCCCAGCATATCCAGGTTGGGCCCGTTGATGATAAACAGCTTCATACTTTTCCTCCATTCGGCAAATTTTTGTGGAAAGCCGGGCCCGCATCCCGCCCGGTCCTTCCTTTGTGCAGGGTCCCGGTTACGGCCCGCAGGGCCGGCGGCTCCGCCGCCGTAGGGGCGGCCTGCGGCCGCCCCCCAAAGCCGTCCCGCGGACGGCTTGCCCTGCGGGCCTCCCCGCCGCACCGGCTTTCCTCTATCGCAAATCCAGCCCCCGCACCGCGGCCTCCGCCGCGGCCTTTGGCAGGCCGGTATTCTCCACACTAAAATCCGCCGCAGCCCGGTACAGCGGCTCCCGCTGCCGGTACAGCCCCGGCAGGTCGGTGGAAAGCGGCCGCCCCTCGGTGGGCAGCAGCTCCAGCGGCCGCCGCAGCCAGCACAGCAGGCCGTTTTCCCGCAGGGCCTCCACATTTTCCTCCCGCAGGATGGCCCCGCCCCCGGCGGCGATCACACAGCCGGTTTTGGGCGAAAGCTTCCGGAGCAGCGCTTCCTCCCGCTCCCGGAAGTAGAGCTCCCCGTGGGCCAGCAGCTCCCCCTCCGGGGTGATGCCGTACTCCAGCAGGTACTCCTCGTCGCAGTCTATAAACTCCCGTTCCAGCATCTGGGCGGCCAACCGCCCTATGGCGGTCTTGCCGCTGCCCGGCATCCCGATGAACACCAGGTTCCGCCGTTCGGCCAGCAGCTCCCGGTAAACCCGCAGCACCGTTTCTTCGCCCGGCACCGCCGTCCCAAAGGCGTACTCGGCAGCAGCGGCCTGGGCCGCCAGCATCAGCAGCCCGCCGCATGCGGGGATGCCCAGTTCCGCCGCCTGCTGGCACAGCCGGGTCCGCAGGGGATTGTAGATCACATCCGCCACCCCCTTGCAGCGCGGGAACTGCCGCAGATCCAGCGGAGAAACCCCGCTTTGCGGGGCCATGCCCACCGGCGTGGTGTTGATGAGATAAAAATCCCTTTTGCCAAACCGTTTGGCCAGATTCTCATAGTTCAGCTCTCCGGTGCGGCTCACGGTGGCAATTTCGGCCGCCCCCAGCTCCTCCGCAGCCGCTTTGGCCGTATGGCCGGTACCGCCGCTCCCCAGGATGACCACCGTTTGGCCGGTCAGCGCCCAGCCGTTCCGCCGCAGCAGGAATTCCAGCCCCGCAAGGTCGGTATTATCGCCGGTCAGGGTGCCGTCCCGGCCCTTTATCAGCAGGTTGACGCTGCCGCAGCGCCGGGCCGCCGGGGTCAATTGGGCGCAATAGGGCAGCACCTGCCGTTTGTAGGGGATGGTCACATTGACCGCCGAAAAATCCCTCTCCCGCATAAACCGCTCAAATTCCGCTTCCGGCAGCGGGCGAAGGTCATATTCCACCCCGGCCAGCCGCCGGTGCAGCTGCGGGGAAATGCTGTGGCCCAGCGGCCACCCGATTAAGCCGTACCGCATGGCAATCTCTCCTCTCGGTCAATTTGTGTTGGTTTCGGGCTTTTGGGGGGATAGATCGCTTTCCTCGGCAGGCTTTCTGCCGGCCGGGAGCCGGGGCGCCGCAGGCAGACCGCCTTCGGCGGTCTCGGCGGCTTCGCCGCCGGTTTCGGGCTGCGCCCGAAACGCCTGCGGCGCCTTCCCGCTTCCGCCCTGTACAAACTTCAAAATGTATTTCCCGCGGGGGACTTACAGCCCCGCCCGCAGCAGCCCCAGCAGCTGGGGCTTTGTCATTTTCCGCAGGGTACAGCAGCCGATCCGCTGGGGCAGCACCACCGTCAGCTCCCCGCCCAGCCGCTTTTTATCGCTCCACAGGTAGGGCAGCAGCTCCTCCGGGCGGCAGCGGTACCGCAGCGGCAGCCCCCGCCGCTTCAGCGCGGTTTTTATCCGCTCCGCCGTTATGGAATCACACCAGCCCAGAGCAGCCCCGGCCCGGGCCATGCCGGCCAGCCCAATGGCCACCGCCTGCCCATGGGAAAGGGCATAGCCGCTGTGCCGTTCCACCGCGTGGCCGATGGTATGCCCCAAATTGAGGAAAAGCCGAATGCCGGTATCCTGCGCCTCCTGGGAAACAATCGCCGCTTTATAGGCGGCACAGCCGCAAAGAATGGCCTCATAATCAGGCTCCGGAGCGGCCACCAGCGGCCACAGCTCCTCCCCGGCCAGTACGCCGGTTTTTATGGCTTCCGCCATGCCATCAGCCAGGGCCAATGGGGGTAGCGTTTTCAGAGAATCGGGATCAATGAGGACGGCCAACGGCTGCCGGATGACCCCGGCCAAGTTTTTCCCGGCGGGCAGGTCCACCGCGGTTTTGCCGCCGATGGCGGCATCCACTCCGGCCAGCAGCGTGGTGGCCAGGTAAGCCACATCCATCCCCCGGTGATACAGGGCGGCGGCCAGTCCGCCCACATCACAGGCGGAACCGCCCCCTAAAACCACCAGCAGGTCGCCGCGGGAGAGCCCTTCTTCGGCCAGCCGCTCCAGCAGATCGCCCAGGACGGCCCAGGTTTTTCCGGTCTCCCCCGCGGGCAGAGAAATGCGGACCGGCCGGTAGCCAGCCCCTTCCAGCGAATCCATCACCGCGCGCCCGTAAAGGGAAAAAACGGTGTCATCGCTGAGGAGGGCCGCCCGGCAGGGCGGGTGCAGCGGCAGCAGGGTCTCGCCGGTTTTTGGCAGCAGGCCCCGCTCGATGAGGATGGGGTAGGAGGGGGTGGTTTGGACAGAGATCGTCGGCATGGTTTCGCCGCCTTTCTTGGGGTGGGATGGGGGCTTTTTGCTTTGGGAAGAGTCTGTGCAGGGGGATGGGGCCCGCAGGGCAAACCGTCCTCCGGACGGTTTTGGCGGGGCAAAGCCCCGCCAGCCCCGGCGAAGCCGGGGCGCCCTGCGGGCCCCGCTCACCGGCGGCTGGAGCAAACTCTGAAATGGGGGAGAAGCCGATACCTCAAAAAGGGGAACCAGGCACCGGCTTTCCCTGTCTATTCGCCCTTTTCGGCTTCCTGCTCCAGTACCACCCGCAGCAGACCATCCTTGGCGGAGGAAAGCAGCAGACCCGCCGCATGGGTCACGGCCTGGCGGGTCTCCTCGTCCATGTTTTTGGCGGATTTAAGAATGCTGGCAGCGCTGGCCAGCCAGTTTTCATTCATCTGGTGGAGGGTGTGGGCATTGGTCTGCCGCATCACCTCATAGATGGCATCCACAAACTGCTCCCGCTGAGCCGGGGTCATTTGGGCCAGCCAGGCCTTCAGGGTGTAATCCACAAAGCGGCTGCTGTTATCCACGGTATCCAGGTAGTGGAAATGCTTTTGCCGGACCTCCCAGGAGTAGGTATCGTGCTGCTGGAGGAAGGTCTGCTCGCTGTGGACGATAATATACTTCTCCTCGTGGCCCAGCAGCATACCCACCACCGAGGACTGCGGCACAAAGGTCTGTATTTTTTTGCAGATGCGCTGATAACCCGGCTCCGAGAGGACTTTGCTATCAAAACCGGGGCCATCGTAATTGTAAACCGCTTCTATGCGGTCCTGGATCTCATCCCCGCAAAAAGCCGCGGCGTAAACGGCAAAATTGCCGCCCTTGGAGTGGCCGCAGACGGTAAGCCGACCGGGGAGCCGCCGGGCGGCCTTTTGCAGGTAGTCCACCGCCAGTTTTTGGCCCGGCACCGGGCAGACAAAGCCCATATTGAAGTCCTCTTTCCAGCCGATGAGGGTATTATCGGTGCCGCGGTAGGCCACGCAGTAGTGGTCCTCCTCCAGCTTTACCGTAATGGCGGAAAACTGGGTTTGGCTTTCGGCATCCAGGCGGTCGGCATAGGCGGTCAGTTCCATCCCCTTATACCGCGGGGATTCAACAAGAGCCCGGAGCAGATCGGTATCGCCTCGGCGGCGCACGGCGGTTTCGATATCCGGCAGGGCCAAAAGGGCGCGGCAAACCGCCTCCACCGTGGTGGGGGTAAGGCTATCCCGCCGCAATACGCGGTGAAAGGGCATATAAGTGAAGCGGGCCAGGATCACCCCATCCACTTCATGGAAGGGATCGGCCGAAAGGGGAAGATCGCCCCGCCACGACAAATAATCAAACAGCGTTGTCATACAAAATGCGCACCTCGCCTTCTTCCGTCATTATAATATACCGAAAGCGGCGGCGCAAGAAGCGGCATGGTTGTATTCAATTTTCAAGGTGCGGTGGGAGGCAGGTTCCCGCTTAAGGCAGACCCCCAAATTGCCCGATGAGGTCTGCTGAAAAGGTGAAACGATAGACCGGCGCCCCTGTTTGACCGGTGGGGCCGAAAGGCTCTCAGTTTTAGTTCGGTGAGAGGGGCCGATGGAAAAGAATTTTTTGCCGGTGAGAAAAGTCCTTTCACTAATACGGCAAAATCGAGCCTTTTTTGCATGTGAAAGGTTAATATTTCACTTTTTTTAATGAAAAGTTTACAGGATTGGGGATTGATGGGTGAGATTTATATAGGATGTGGATTTATTAGGGGAAAGCTTGCTGGGATTTATTATGATATTTTGGGGCGGGTTGGTGGTCGCCTGGCGGGGGGGAGGGGCCTTTTGCAAGGCTTTGGGAGCACGCCTACCCAGCGGGGGCGTTCCTTTTCTGTAAAGAAAAGTAGTAAAAGAATTTTTAGGTCAAGATTGTAGTCGCCTAACGGCGGGGCGTTGATTTTGCAGGGTGCAAGGCCGGTACGCCTGCCCGGCGGGGATAGATTGTAGTCGCCTAAAGGCGTCACGAAGTCACCGAAGGGTGAAGGCCTGTACGGCTCGCCGCCGGGGCGTTCCTTTTGTGCGTACGCGTCGTCGCGGGCTTTGCTCCATGTCGGGTCGCTATCCCTATGGGATAGACAACCCTCCAACGCTCCGCCGCTCCTCCTTTCCCCGGCGGGCCTTGCGTCCCGCCGGGGGCCCCATACCAAAACACACTTGGGGCTGTGCCCCAAGACCCCCTTACGCTTAAGCTGCGGCTGGATACGAATTGGACTTTTCAGCAAATGCTGAAAAGTCGATCCGTACGGCGCCGCAGATACGCTCTCAAGGTGCCTGCGGCGCATTTTATGTTGGGTAACTGCAAACCGATAGCAGGAAGTCACGCTGCCGAGCCTACGGGTTGGATAAGCAGCTGTTTGGATAGACGCCCCCTCCCCCGCTGCGGGGGAGGGGTAGGGGGTGCGGAGCCGAGCGCCGCCAGTGGCGGATGCAGCGAGGCGGAGCACCCGCAGCGGTCGAAAAAATCGAGCAAGCGAGCAGCGCGAAGATTTTTTCGGGCACCGCAAGGCGGAGGGGGCAAATACGCCGTGGCTACCTTTGGAGCGCATCTGTGCGCAGTACGGATTTGTTTTTCCCGATTATTGAGGGAAAAACAATATTCGTATCCAGCACAGCTAAGCGTCAAAGGGGTTTGTCAAGGGGGAATTCGTCCCCCTTGACCCGCTTTTGCCTCCTTTTGGCGGTGCAAAAGGAGGCCCCCGCCGGGTAGGCGTGCTAACTAAGCCTTGCAAAAGGCTCCGCGACGCCGACAGGCGAGATGAAATGATTACCTTAATATTTGCCGTCAACCCCTCAGTCAGCCTTGCGGCTGACAGCCTCTCGCTGCGGCTCGGTCACGGCGCGGCTCTGATATGCCACCGGCATATCATTCACTACCGCGCCGCCACTTCGTTACCCCTTACACAGGGGAGCCTTGGGGGCGGCGCCCGCCCCTTGCGCAAGGGTGGCTTTTGGATTGTGCGGCACCACGCTGCCGCTAAATTCTGTAAAAAATAATGAACCTGCTGTAAAGATTTTGGCAGTTTGGTAGACAAGCGCGGCAAAACCCGCTATAATAGGGAACGATATTACGCCGCCGAAAACGGACGGCCGCTAATTTGGAGGAAGCGAAATGAATAAGTTTGTAAAAGTACTGGCCATGCTGATGGCGCTGATGCTGTGCGTAGGCCTGACCGCCTGCAGCAGCAAGCAGGGCAACGGCGACGCCGCCGTAAACTACAGCCTGGGGCTGACCACTGACGGCCGGTTTGATGGCATTACCGCCAAGGACTATGTGACGCTGGGCCAGTATACCGGCATCCAGTATGACGAGAGCGCTGTGACCGTAAAGGAAGAGGACATCCAGAAGAAGATCGATTCCATTATGTCCAGCCACACCTATAAGGAAGAGATTACCGACCGCGAGGTAGCGGATGGCGATACCATCAACATCGACTATGTGGGCAAGGTGGACGGTGTGGAATTTGAGGGCGGCAGCACCAATGGCGCCGGCACCGAGGTGACCATCGGCGTGACCAGCTACATTGACAACTTCCTGGAGCAGCTCATCGGCCACAAGCCCGGCGAGACCTTCGATATCAAAGTGACCTTCCCCGACCCCTATGAGCGCAACACCGAGCTTTCCGGCAAGGATGCCGTCTTTACCGTGACCATCAACAAGATCATTGTGACCCACACCTATGAGCTGACCGATGACTTTGTAAAGGATAACCTGAAGGACGACTATGGCTATACCTCCGTAGAGAACATGCGTCAGACCATTGCCAAGGACCTGCGCGACAGCCAGGTTTATGACGCCATGATGGAAACCATACTGAAAAACTGCCCCGTAAGCGAAGTGCCCCAAAAGCTGGTGGATAACGAGATCACCATTGTGATCAAGCAGCTGAAGTTCTCCGCCTTGCAGTACAGCATGGAGCTTTCTACCCTGCTGAACTACTACTACGGTGTGGAGAGCGAGGAGGCCTTCCGCACCAAGTATGAGGAGAACATCCGCGAGACCATCTCCCAGTACATGGTGATGATGGCCATTGCTGAGGACATGAACCTCTTTGCCACCGAGGACGATGTGAAGGAGTACTTTAAGACCGAGATGGATACCGAGGATTACTCCGAATATGTTGCCCAGTACGGCTATGGCTACATTTACCGCGCCGTGACCTTCAACAATGTGGGCCAGTACCTGCAGGAGCAGAACCCCGCCCCCGCTTACACCGATATCAGCGAGATCATTGTGCCCGCTGCGACCGATGATACCACCGCAGAGGAGAACACCGAGACTCCCGCTGCGTAAGCAAGCCTATAATAAAAAGAAAGCCGCTGTGCCGAAAGGCATGGCGGTTTTGCTTTTTCCATATGAGGAAAAGTGGGCAAAAGACTTTTTAGGTCAAGATGGTGGTCGCCTGTCGGCGTCGCGGAGTCACCCTCCGGTGACTCCACGCCGCCGAAGGCGAGATGAAACTTTATACCGGCAACCCCTCAGCCAGCCTTGCGGCTGCCAGCTCCCCTTGCACAGGGGAGGCTGTGGGCCGCGGGGACATAAAAATATACACCTTGTAAAAAAGTCGGCCGTCATTCCGGCTTTTCACACTTTCCACAAAGTTTTCCACAGAGCGGTAAACACTTGCAAACCTGCCGGTTTTAGGGTAAAATATAGGTGGAATAATATCTTACCCGAAAAGAGGTTTGGAGCAATGGCGATTACTTTACGGGAACAGTATTTGGAGGGGTTTGTTTCCTCCCACGAAATGGACTGCATGGCCCCCCAGGTGGCGGCAGCTGTTCGTCAGCTGCGGCAGCACACCGGCGCGGGCAGTGATTTCCACGGCTGGCTGACCCTGCCGCGGGACTACGATAAAGAGGAGCTGGCGCGCATCCACGCGGCGGCCAAAAAGATCCGCAGCGACACCGATGTGCTTATTGTCATCGGTATCGGCGGCAGCTACCTGGGCGCCCGCAGCGCCATCGAGCTGCTGCGCAGCCCCTACTATAACGCCCTGGGCAAGGATGGCCCCGCCATCTATTTTGCCGGGTGCAATCTTTCCGGCAGCTACCTGGATGAGATCCTGGCGCTGTGCGAGGGCAAACGGGTTTCCCTCAATGTGATTTCCAAATCCGGCACCACCACCGAGCCGGCGCTGGCTTTCCGTGTGCTGCGCGGCATGATGGAGCAGCGCTACGGCAAGGAAGCGGCGGGGCGCATCTACTGCACCACCGACCGCGCCCGCGGGACGCTGAAATCGTTGGCGGACCGGGAAGGCTGGCAGACCTTTGTCATTCCCGATGATGTGGGCGGACGGTATTCCGTGCTGACCGCGGTGGGCCTGCTGCCGATGGCCGTGGCCGGGATCGATATTGACGCGGTGCTGCTCGGCGCCCAAAAGGCGATGACCGAGCTGGGTAACGACGACTTTTCCCATAACCCCTGCTACCGCTATGCCGCCATCCGCAATATCCTGCTGCGGCGGGGCAAGGCCATTGAGATCTACGCCAGCTACGAACCCCGCTTTACCCAGATGGGCGAGTGGCTGAAGCAGCTGTACGGCGAAAGCGAGGGCAAGGACGGCAAGGGGCTGTTCCCGGCTTCGGTCGCCTTTACCACCGACCTGCACTCGATGGGACAGTTTATCCAGGACGGCAGCCGCAACCTGTTTGAGACGGTCATTGATTTTATCTCCCCCGCCGCCGACCTAACGGTGGAGGAGGACCCCGAAAACCTGGATGGGCTGAATTTCCTTTCCGGCATGGCGATGCGGCAGATCAACCGGCGGGCGATGCAGGGGACCATTTTGGCGCATACCCGCGGCGGCGTGCCCAACCTGGTGCTGGAGGTTCCGGCCATCAATGAGGAGGAGTACGGCTACATGGTGTACTTCTTCATGCTGGCCTGCGGCGTCAGCGGCTACCTGCTGGGGGTCAATCCCTTTGACCAGCCCGGCGTGGAGGCCTATAAGAAGAATATGTTTGCCCTGCTGGGCAAGCCCGGCTATGAGGCACTGCGGCAGGAGCTTTTGGAGAAGCTGGGAGAATAAATTTTATCAACTCTGGGCGACGCCCATGGAAGAATAGTCTGCAACCACCAAATTCCAAGGAGGATCATAAGTATGATACAGTTAATCGTAGGACACAAGGGCAGTGGTAAGACCAAGGCCATAGTGGAAATGGCCAACAAAGCCGTAAAGGAGAGCAAGGGTTATGTTGTCGTCATCGAAAAGGATGTCCGCCTGACCTATGAGATCAGCAGTGCTGCACGCCTGGTTTATTCCGATGAATACGCCATTGCGGGCTATGACGCCGTTTATGGCTTCATCACCGGGCTGCTGGCCGGCAACTACGATATCACCCACATTTACATCGACCCCGTCTTTAAGATGTGCGGACGCGATTTTGAGGCCTTTACCCAGATGGTAAACACGCTGGATAGCCTGCGGGCCACCCAGGATGTTCAGATCGTCTTCACCCTTTCCTGCGAGCCGGAGGACCTTCCCTATCACCTGCGGGATATGATGATCGAGAACTGGTAAGCGGCATTTTTCCGATCTTATGAGGCTGTAAGAGGGGCGGCGCCCGGAGAGAGCGATCTTTCCCGGGCTGTCGTCCCTTGTCTTTTCAGAAAGGAGTACTCTATGAAACATCGCATCATTGCAGCGGCTGTACTGGCCGCCGTTCTGTGCCTTGCGCTGCTGGCCACCCGCGGCAGCGGGGAGCCCACCCTGAAAGACTTTGAGGCTATTAAAGAGGGAACGCCCCGCAGTGAGGTGCTGGAACAATTCGGGGAGCCGGACAGCGGCCTTTCCGGATTGTTCGGGGATATTTACAACTGCGGGGATCAGGTGGTCGTCATTTACTATGAAGTCGACTACGGCAGCGACACCGCAACGGTAAGCAAGGTCACCATCACCAAGCGGCAGAGTCCAAACGGCTGATTTTTCATTCCCTGCACCAAGAAAGGATACCCATGACCTTCCAATACTTTTTCTTTGATACCGTGGCGGGATATTTTTTGCAGGCGCTGCCCTTTGCGCTGGCGGCCGGGGTGTGGTATGCCCTGCGGCTGCACAAAAAAGAGCCCGCGCTGCCCGGCGGGCAGGTGGTGCTGCGGTCGTTGTTCCCCTGTTACCTTGCAGGGCTATTGGTTTTTACCCTTTTTCTGTACACCGTTTCCGATCTCTACTATCTGCTGTTCTACGGCAGACCCTCTCAGGGCGGGCTGCCTTGGTTTGTTCTGGACTATGATTTTTCCTTTGACTTTTTCCGCCGCTTTACCACCGAAAACCGCGATAATATCCTGCTGTTTTTGCCATTTGGGCTTTTATACCCGCTGTACCGGCCGCAGGCAAACTGGGGCCGCACGGTGCTGGCGGGGCTGTGCGCCACCATTGCCATTGAGCTGATCCAGCCCATAGTGGGGCGCAGCTTTGATGTGGATGACATCCTGATGAACCTTTTTGGCACAGTCATTTCCGCCGCCCTGTTTTTCCTGCTGCGGGCGATATTCTGCCCCAAAAGGAAGCAGGCATAGCCCCTGCACCCATTCCCCTCCGGCCGCATAGGATGGCGTAGCAACGAAAGGGAAGGGGGAGAGGCCATGTACCGCAGGCGTTCTCCCCGCCGCCGGGGCGACTGCCCCCTGGCGCTGTGCTGCATGGCCTTTGGGCTGGGGGTGCTGCTGGCCCTGTGCGGCGAGCTGCGCACCGCGCTGGTCTTTGCGGCCATCGGTTTGGTGATCCTTGGCTTTCGCTGCCGCCGTTAGCTGCCGTCACTTGCCAAAAGGAGGAGTAACTGTATGAAGGTTGTAGTTTACCGCAGCCCACGCCTGCTTTCCGGTCTGCTCCGGGCGCTGTTCCACATCCGCCGGGAACCGGAGCTGCCATGACCCCCGCCCCCTCAGCGGGGGCTTTTTATTTTGATTTATCTCAGCTCCAGCAGCTTTCGCACTTCCTCCATTCGGGCAAAAAGCCTAAAGTACAGCATTCGGTAATCCGGTGTATCACTTTGCAGGCAGGCTTCTTCACACTCCTGCTGTGCCGCGATGATTTTATCCTGTATCATCATAATTTGGATGCATTCCTCTTTTTCCACTTTGAGCATCTCCTTTCACAAATCACTTTAGAACAATATGTTCATTTTGTAAATAGAACAATTTATTCACCCCTATACTGTCCCTGGGGTGATCGTAATGATAAAATACCAAAGGATCCGCGACCTGCGGGAAGATGCTGATCTGACCCAGCAGCAGGTGGGTGCGGCCATCAATGTGCCGCAGCGCACCTACGCCTATTACGAAAGTGGCGGCCGGATGCTGCCACCACAGGTGCTTTGCGCCTTGGCCGATTTTTACAATGTCAGCGTGGATTACCTGCTGGGCCGCACCGATAAAAAAGAGGTCAATCGGTAACATTGAAAACCGAAACCAGCTATGTATTCCCCACAGTCCTCCACATTTACGGAACGGCTGTGGGGAAAGTTTTTAAGTTCATTACCTTCGTTTGACAAGGACGCACATGCTTTTCGGTGGTAGCTTTCTGCTGCCGATTTGCAGTTACCCCACATATAATGCGCCGCAGGCACCTTGAGAGCGTATCTGCGGCGCTGTACGGACGATGCTTCGCATCGTTCGTATCCAGCCGCAGCTTAAGCGTTAGGGGGTCTTGGGGCACAGCCCCAAGCGTGTTTTGGTATGGGGCCCCCGGCGGGACGCAAGGCCCGCTGGGGAAAGGAGGAGCGGCGGAGCGTTGGAGGGTTGCCTATCCCATAGGGATAGCGACCCGACATGGAGCAAAGCCCGCGACGACGCGCACATACAAAAGTAGGCCCCGCCGGGTAGGCATGCTCACTATGCCTTTGCAAGGGGCCTTACCCCATAGCCAGCAGGCCCCGACCCAGGCGCTGGAACGCGCGGCCGAAGGTCATGCGCTCCACGGCGGCGGCCGTTACCACCGGATAGCTGGCCACCGTTTGGCCCTCCACCGTCACGGTCACAGTACCTACCTCGGTTCCGGCGGCAATGGGGGCCTCCAGGCTTTCGGCCAGGTTCACCGTTTGGGTCATGGCCTCCCGCTGGCCCTTGGGGATGACGATCCCTTCCGCGGGCGGCTGGGCAGTCAGCTCCACCGTGGGAGCGGTACCGCGGATCACAGCCAGCGGCTCCAGCTCCGGCGGGGTGATATTCACCGCGGCCAGGTTGGCGTAGCCCCAATCCAGCAGGGCCCGTGCCGCCGCAAAGCGGTCATTGCTGTTGCCGGCGCCCAGCACCACCGCGATAAGCCCCAGGCCATCCCGGCTGGCGCTGGCGGAAAGGCAGCAGCCCGCCCCATTGGTGGTGCCGGTTTTCAGCCCTGTGGCGCCCTGGTAAAAGCGCACCAGACGGTTGGTATTCACCAGGCTGGTGGCGCCGTTCCGCAGGGTATCCATCCATATGGTGGTGTAATCGGTGATCTTGGGGTACCGCAGCAGCGCCCGGCTCATCAGGGCAATATCCCGCGCGGTACTGTAATGACCCTCATTATCCAGCCCGGCGCAGCAGGCAAAGTGGGTATTTTCCATGCCCAGCTCGGCGGCCTTTTGGTTCATCAGCTGCACAAAGGCTTCCTCGCTGCCCGCTACATATTCCGCCAGGCACACGGTAGCGTCATTGGCGCTCTGCACCGCTACCGCCTTCAGCAGGTCATCCACCGTCATCTCCTCGCCGGGCTTCAGCCATATCTGGCTGCCGCCAAAGCCCGCAGCCGCCTCGCTGCAGGTCACAGTATCAGTCAGGGCTATTTTGCCGCTGTCCAGCGCCTCCATAAAGAGCAGCAGGCTCATGATCTTGGTGATGGAGGCCGGGGGCAGCTTTTCATCAGCGTTCATCTCGTACCACACGGTGCCGGTGTTCTGGTCGATGAGAATAGCGCTTTTGACCGGCAGAGAAAGTGCCACCTGCATTCCTTCGGCCTCGGCCACCTCCTTTTGAATCACCGCCGCCGGGATATTGGCATTGGGGATCTCCTCCCAGGTGGTTTCCTCGGCGCCCACGGGTACGGTAAGCAGCAGCCCCGCCAGTCCTGCCGCCAGCAGCTTTTTTATCCCTTTCATCACATGACCTCCCTTTTAATCCGCTTTTATCCCATTCCTATGCGGGGAAGGGGAGGAATTTGCAGGGGGCGCTCGCCGCAGGGGGTTACTTTTCTTCATGGAAAAGCAACCCCACGCCGGGTAGGCGTGCTTGCTTGGTCTTTGCGGGTGCGGGACTTTTTCCCTACACAAGGTATGATTGGGACGCGAAAGGCCCCCGGAAAGATCCGGGGGCCTTTTGTGGGGATTAGATATCAATTTTACCGTAGCGCTTGCCGGTATTCGCGGAGAGGATCTCCTGCTCCACAGCGCTCTTTTCGCTCTTGGGGGCGGTTTCAGCCTGCTCCCGGCGGACGGGGCCGCCGATAGCGGGCGGATCCTCCAGACGGGGGCGGCGCTCGCCGGCGGGACGGCTGCGGCGCTCACCGCCGTTGCCACGGCCACCGTTGCCGCGGCGGTTGCCGCCACGACCATTCCTGCCGCCACGGCCGCCCTCACGGCAGCCTTCCTTGCCGCCGGTAGGCGGTACGGTGGAGCTGATCACAACACGGCGGTTGGGTTCCACACCGGTGGAAGAGCTGGTAGCGCCCTTGACGGTGGAAACCGCGCCATGGATGATGCGGCGCTCATAGGGGTTCATCGGCTCCAGCGTGATGCTGCGGCCGGTGCGCACAGCCTGGTTGGCCAGCTTGCGGGCCAGGGCCTCCAGGGTACGGGCGCGCTTTTCACGGTAATTGCCGCTATCGATGGAAAGGCGGATATACTCGCCCTCACCGCGGTTGGCTACCAGACTGGCCAGGTACTGGATGGCATCCAGGGTCTCGCCCCGGCGGCCGATGACGCCGCCGATTTGCTCACCTGCCAGCTGCAGGCGGACATTTTCCTCGTAGTAGCGGGGAGTCAGGGTAAAGTCGGTCAGGCCCATGGCCTTCAGGATCTCGGTGACATAGGCGGCGGCCTTTTCCACCTTGGCGCGCACCTCCCCGGTGGGCTCTATCTCCACGGGAGCGGGCTTTTCGGCTTCGACCCTGATGGGCTTTTCGACGCGGGGAGCGGGTTTCTCGCTCCGGGCGGGTTTTTCCGCCTTGGGGGCGGCGGGCTTATTTTCGGCTTTCTGTTCCTTCTTGGGGGCCTCCTGCCGGCGGGGCTTTTCGCTCCGGGCGGGCTTTTCATCGGGCAGCTCCACCCATACGCGCACCTTGGCGGGGAGCTTTTTCAGCCCCAGAAAGCCGCCCTTACGGGGCAGGTCAATGATCTCAAACTGCACCTCTTCACGGGGCAGTCCCAGCAGCAGCGCACCGCTTTCGATCGCGGCATTGGCATCCACGCCGGTAGCAATGATCTCTTTTATCATATTCAGTTACCTCGTTATTCGGCGGCATCAGTCATCGATGTATTCATCGCCGTACTTTTCGGCATAGCGGCGGCGGGCTTCCTTTATCTTTTCCTTATCGGAAAGATAGGTGGTATCCTCCACCTTTTCGCCGTTCTTCAGGGCTTCCTTGGCCCGTTTCTTGGCCTCGATGCGCTCCTGGCGCTCCCGCTCGGCACGCTCCTTGGCCTCGGCCTGCAGCTTTTCGGCTACTTCCTTGGGGTTGTAGATCTTATTGAGTATAAGGGACTGGACACAGCCGAACACATTGGAAAGGGTCCAGTAGATACCTACGCCGATGGGCACCATGAAGGTGAACCAAATGGAGATGAGGGGCATGATATACATCATCATCTTCATGCTGGCGCCGGCCTGACCCATATTGGGGCTGTTCTTCATGGAAATAACGGAAGAAAGCAGCGCGGTAAGACCGGAGAGCAGCGGGATGATGACCAGCCAGTTCCAGCCGCCCTGCCAGGGCAGGTTGGGGGTGCCGGAAAGATCCATACCAAGGAAGCCCATATCAAGGGACTGGATCTTGGCGATGACATCGGCGCCTACGCTGGAATAAGCGGCGGGATTCTGCATGACGCTCTGGTAAATGCTGATCTGGGGGGCGTAGCCGGTGGTGGCGATGCCCAGGGTGCCCGCGACCTCGGTAAGGGCGGTGATGGTTTCCTTGGAGAAGCGCAGCAGGTGGGTCAGGGGCTTATACACTACATCCAACAGACCAAAGATGACCGGGAACTGAATGAGCAGGGTGCCGCAGCCGCTCATGGGGTTGTAGTTTTCCTTGGAGTACAGAGCCTGCAGCTCTTCATTCATTTTGGCCTGGTTATTCTTGTACTTGGCCTGGATCTCCTGGATCTTGGGCTGGATGATCTGCATCTTTACGGTGGATTTCTGCTGCTTGAGGCCCAGAGGGAACAGGAGCAGCTTAACGATGAGGGTAAAGAGCACCAGCGCCACGCCGTAATTGCTTACCAGGTGGTACAGGCCATACATCAGCCACCCAAAGGGGTAGCCGAAAACTGTCATAATAAAATTCATAAGGATGGTCCTCCGTTCCCATTTTCATGGGGAATAGTTTCCTCGCCGGTATTTTCTCCGACAGGGGGCTGGGAAGGGTGCGCCGCCTGCTGCTTTTCCTGCTCGGCGCCGGCAAAGGGGCGCAGGGAAAAGCGCTGGGGCACCGGATCGTACCCCGGGCGGCCAAAGGGCTGGCACCGTGCCACACGGCACAGGGTCAGCAGGCTCCCCCGGATGGGGCCAAAGCGCCGCAGCGCCGTGACCGCGTAGCAGGAGCAGGTGGGGGAAAATCGGCATCTGGGAGGAATAAGGGGGGAGATGCACTTCTGGTAGAACCTGATGGGCAGGATCAATAGCTCGCTGCATATTTTTTTTAGGAATTGCCACACCCGCTTCATGTCTGTCCCGCCTCCCGCACCGCGGATGGCGCCGCCGTTAATGCGGTGATCTGCTGCAGCATAGCCTGCTGTACCGGCTGCATTTTGCAGTGGGCGGTACGGCTGCGGGCCACAAAAATGAAATCATAGCCCTGTGGCAGCTGCTGCTCCAAACCGGTATAGGCGGCACGGATGACGCGCTTGGCGCGGTTGCGGCGGACAGCATCGCCCACGCGCTTGCTGGCGGTGATGCCGATGCGGTTATGTCCCAGCCGGTTGCGGGCACAGTAGGTGACCAGCAGCGGGCTGGTTTTTGTCTTTGCCCGGCGGTACATGCGGGTAAAGTCGCGGTTTTTCTTGATGATGACGGTGGTTTTCATGGTTTGGGTCCCTTCCCTGCGCCGCGGGAGAAGCGGGCAGTAGTGCGGCGTGCCGGACTGAGAAGAAAGAGGAGAGGGCGTCCCTTTCACACCGCTGCCTTCGCGTTTTCAGTTCCCTGTAGTATGTGCGGTAAGACTAAAAACAATGCCCACGGCATAGGCGCTGTGGGCATCTTTCTTAGTGGGTCAGTCTGGCTCTGCCCTTGGCACGTCTGCGGGCCAGGACCTTGCGGCCATTGGCGGTAGCCATTCTCTTTCTGAACCCATGGACTTTGCTTCTCTGTCTCTTTTTAGGCTGATAGGTTCTAAGCATCGTTCTTCCCCTCCTTCCGGGTCTTGGCGGCGGCCCCGGCGCGGGAGCCTGCCTGATGTGGTCGGCCACCTGTACCAACGCGCTATTGGTAGAGATGACCCTGCAATTTTGAATTATACCTTAATTCTTGTCCCTCTGTCAAGAAAAAGCTACTGTTTTTGCGGGATTTTATTGCCCTGCGGCGTAAATAGTGGCCGTCCTGCCGGATGGGTACAAGATGTGGGGAGGGCGTAGGCTACTTTTCTGTGATGAAAAGTAAGCAAAAGAAATATTAGGCCAAGATTGTGGTCGCCTAGCGGCGGGGCATTGATTTTGCCGGACGCAAAGCCTGTACGGCTCGCCGCCGGGGCGTTCCTTTTGTGCGTACAAAAGGAACCAAA
>ERZ827520.1914-NODE-1914-length-21447-cov-3.298289_pt1 | contig 21447 bp, 16 predicted proteins | sample MGYA00519581_ERZ827520 | MGnify/ENA primary metagenome ERZ827520 (study PRJEB31778, sample SAMEA3449339) | human gut metagenome | biome: human gut; feature: human-associated habitat; material: faeces | place: United Kingdom | collected 2010/2012 ...
AAAGCTTCTTGAGGAGGATGATGATTTTATATCAGAACTGGCTTTACAGCAGGGGCTTTCCAATGTTATTGCAGATAATATTCGGGCAAACCATGAAGCGGGCATTGTGTTTCGGCGGTTATTGGAGCGGCTGGAAGAAATATTTGAAAATATTTATGTGACGGGAAGCGATACAAAATATAATCTTCAAAGCGGCTGTAAAGAGAAACTTGATGGAATGGTGATATATGCCAGCTCCGGCAGTCAGCGGATTTTTAACGCTTATCTGAAGGAGGAGATTTTTCAGACATTGAAGGATGTACCGAAAATCAGGATTCTTCTCGATGAGATGGAGTTTGCAGATGAAAATGATGAGCTGATGAGATACATCATGCAGTTAAAAAGACAAGGCAGAATTGAACTGATCGTAATATCACAGAATGTAAAAGAATCCATGAAAGGAAATGCAGATCTGGATTTTGCCAATGTTGTTCTGTTTCAGCATGGAACACCGACTGCAACGGAAGAGATTTCGAAGGCTCTGTTTGGAACATATCAATATCATAAACCGATGCCGAACGCGGTAAAACCGCCTGCATTGCTTTTTACTTTTCAAAGGGCTGTGAACTGGCAGATTCAAAGTGAGGAAAGGCTCAGAGTGAGAAGCGAGGATCTTTCTGCACGTCCGGGGATTTTTGGAAGGCAGTCAGATTATCTTGCTGTAAAAACAACGGCGAACAACAATATTTATTTCATTCATACAGCAGATTTCCTGAAGAATACGGGATATGGTCTGACGGTTGTCTGATATCAAAAATAAAAGCTGAAAACGGTTAAGGTTAGATTTTTATTTCTCTATATAAAGATGAGATGTCTCTTACAGGAAAAAAGCAACAGAAAGAAAAGGTGGGTAAACATATGAAAAAAAGTACATATTCCAATGAAATCGCAAAGGCTGTAGAACAGTTTCTGAAAGAAAAGAACTGGCATTTTGATTTTCTTGAAAAAGCAGGATTGTTCAAGTTTGATTTAAAAATAAGCAGTAAAATTCGTAAAATCAAGTATGTAATAGATGTTAAAAACGATGAACTGGTTGTTTACGGAATCTGCCCTGTTCATGCGGATGAGAAAGATGAGGAGGTGATGGCTCAGATGAGCGAGTTTCTTCATAGAGCGAATTATGGTTTGAAAAATGGCTGTTTTGAGTTTGATTACGAGGATGGAGAAATCGGTTTCCGAAGTTATATTGATTGTGACGGCAGACTTCCGTCTGCAGAGAATGTGAAAAACAGCATTTATTGTACGGCTGCCATGTTTGAACAATATGGAGATGGGATTACGTCCATTGTTTTTGCCGATTACTCGGCGCAGGAAGCAATTGCAATGTGTGAGAAGCCGCTGGAAGAGCAGTTTTCAGATGATGAACTGGATGAGGCGGAATTGGAAGAGGCGTTCGCACGTCTGGTAGGCGGCCTGGGAGGAGTGGTTAAGATCTGAGAGGAGAGTGACAGAGGATGATGCGTTCTGGAAATATTTTTGAACGGGAAGGCAGCAGAGGGCATGGCTGCGATGGAGATGGCACAGAGATTACAGGAGGTGGTGATCTGCATGGATTTTGGTACAGTGACAGTATGGACAGTGATCAAAAGATTTTTATTCGGATGGATTGCGGCCGGAGGTCTGCTGGTAATTGTCAGTTGTGTGAAGTACAGAGAATTTATCATTACGGCATTTTTAAATAATACCTGGGCATGGATCAATGCACTGATGCCTGTGGTGATTATTCTGGTTGGGATAAGATATATGATCAGGGCAGTATTGAAATAAAGGGGGGATGCCATTTATAAAAAAACAGTAAATTCGTCCACTTAGGACTAGCCGCCGCGGCTGTAGATTGATACAATAAAAGAAATAGGAAATATCGATTTTTTGCATAGGAGGAACACGGCGGCATGGCGGGATATGTGAGTCTTCAGGATGTAACCAAGACCTATCAAATGGGTGAGATTACCATCAAGGCTGCGGATGGAATCAGTTTTGATGTGGAAAAGGGTGAGTTTGTGATTGTTGTTGGACCGAGCGGTGCGGGTAAGACGACGGTGCTGAATATTTTAGGCGGAATGGACACAGCGACTTCAGGAAAGGTGCTGGTGGACGGCGCGGAAATCAGCAAATACCGCGGCAAGAAGCTGATCCAGTACCGGCGGGAGGGTATTGGATTTGTTTTTCAGTTTTATAATCTGATGCAGAACCTGACGGCACTTGAAAACGTGGAGCTGGCGATGCAGATCTGCCGGCATCCGCTGGATGCGTCGGAGGTGCTTGCGGAGGTTGGGCTGGAAGAGAGAATGAATAACTTCCCGGCGCAGCTTTCGGGCGGAGAGCAGCAGCGTGTGGCGATTGCGCGTGCGCTGGCGAAGAATCCGAAACTGCTGCTCTGCGATGAGCCGACCGGCGCGCTCGATTATGTGACGGGAAAAGCGATCTTAAAGCTGCTGCAGGATACCTGCCGGGAGAAGGGGATGACGGTCATTGTCATCACTCACAACTCGGCGCTGACACCGATGGCGGACCGCGTGATTAAAATCCGAAACGGAAAAGTGGCGGGAATGAAAACAAATGAGAACCCGACGCCGGTGGAAGAGATAGAATGGTAGGTGGACGATGAGAGCATTTCGAAAAGACTTTATCCGGGAAATCACAAAGAACAAGGGGCGGTTTCTGTCAGTCTTTTTCATCGTGCTTCTTGGCGCGGCGTTTTTCTCGGGCATTCGGTCGGCGGAAGGAGATATGAAGGTTTCGGCGGACCGGTATTATGATGAAGTAAATTATATGGATTTGAAAGTCCTTGGAACGCTGGGGCTGACAGACGATGATCTGGCGGATATCGCGAAGACGGATGGCGTGAAAGCGGTCTACGGCGGAAAAACGGTGGAAGTGCTGCATGACATCGGCGAGAGCGAGCAGGTTGTGAAGCTGATTGCGCTGACGGACGGTGTGAATGAGCCGCGCGTGGTCGAGGGACGGATGCCGGAGAAAGAGGATGAAATTCTTGTTGATACGCAGTTTCTAAAAAGTTCCGGCTGTGAGATCGGAGATCAGGTAACGTTCACTTCCGGAACGGAGGATCCGCTCTCAGATTCGCTGACCGGGGACACGTTTACGATTGTTGGTTCGGCGACACTCCCTTATTATATGGATCTGAACCGGGGAACGGGCTCGATTGGAAACGGAAGCATCAACAGTTTTGCACTGCTGCTTCCGGAGACATTTACCTCGGATCTCTATACAGAGATTTACGTCCAGGCGGACGGCGCACAGGAAGAGGCGAGCTACAGCGATGCGTATGATGAGACGGTGAAGGCTGTACAGACGAAGATTGAAGCGCTCGAGGATGCGGCGTGCGACCGGCGGTATACGGCAGTCAAAACCGAAGGACAGGAAAAGATTGATGATGCAAAACAGCAGGTCGCTGATGCAGAGCAGAAATTAGCGGACGCAAAAACAGAGCTGGATGACGGTGCACAGCAGCTTGCCGACGCGAAAGTGACGATTGCGGACAAAGAGCAGGAACTTCTCGACGGCGAACAGACGTTAAAGGACAAAGAACAGGAGCTTCTTGACGGAAAGCAGACGATTGCTGAGAAAGAACAGGAACTCCTTGACGGAAAACAGACCATTGCAGACAAAGAGCAGGAACTTCTCAGTGCGAAAGCAACCATCGCCGATAAAGAGCAGGAACTGGCATCCGGCAAGGCAACGCTGAAAGATAAAGAGGCGGAACTTGCGAGCGGAAAAGCGACGCTGGAAGCAAAGGCGGCAGAGCTGGAAAGCGGAAAAGCGGAGCTGAATCAGAAAGCCGATGAACTTGCAAGTGGAAAAACCACACTTGAGGCAAAAGCGAAAGAACTTTCCGACGGAAAAGCACAGCTTGCAGAGAAAGAAACAGAACTGGCATCCGGCAAAAAAGAGTTAGAGGAAAAAATGACGCAGCTTTCGGCGGCAAAAACCGAACTGACTCGGAAGCAGACGGAGCTGAATACTGCAAAAGAGCAGCTTTCCGAAAAAGAAACGGAATTGAATATTGCAAAGGAGCAGCTTTCCGCTGCACGCGAGGAACTGGACAACAAGAAAGCAGAAACCGCTGCAGGACGCACACAGTATGAAGCGCAGAAGGCAGCGTATGAAGAACAGAAGAGTCAGTATGAGACAGCCAAGGATCAGTTAGCCCAGATTTCCAGGCAGCTTCCGATGGTGGAGGCTGCGCAGACAGAAGTGACTGGTCAGATCGAGGTGATTGAGGCTCAGCTTGACGGACTGACGGAGGAAGATGAAGCATATGTATCCCTGTTGGAACAGAAAACTGCGCTGGAAGCAAAGCAGACAGAGTTAGCACAGCAGCTTTTCACGATGCAGGAGCAGAAAACATTTCTGGAACAAAACATCGCAGCGTTTGAAGCAGCAAGCGCTGATGCGGAAGCCCGGCTTGCGGCTGCAGAAGCTCAGATTACCGACGCAGAAAGTCAGCTTGCCGCTGCAGATGCACAATTAACAGAAAAAGAGCAGGAATGCGCCGCAGGCGAGGCACAGATTGCTTCTGCAAAAGAAGAACTGGAAAGCGGCGAAGCTCAGATTACAGAGGCTCTTGCCCAGCTTCAGGATGGAGAAGCACAAGCAGAAGCTTATCAGAAACAGATTGAGGATGGCGAAGCCCAGCTTGCATCCGCCAAAGCAGCGATTGCCGACGGAGAAGCTCAGATTGAGACGAATCGCAGTAAATTAAAAGACGGAGAAACTCAGCTTGCGGCTGCCAGAGCCCAGCTTGCTGATGGGGAACAGCAGATTGCATCGTACCGACAGACGATTCAGTCGGGTGAGGCCCAGCTTGCCGCTGCAAAGCAGACAATTTCCAGTGGAGAAAGTCAGCTCGCCGACGCGAAACAGACGATCGCCGATGGCGAAACCCAGTTAGCAGAAGCAAAGCAGACGATCGCCGATGGAGAAAGTCAGCTCGCCGAAGCCAAGCAGACGATTGCCGACGGAGAAACCCAGCTTGCCGACGCGAAACAGGAAATCGCCAACGGAAAAATCTCCCTTGCGGATGCGAAACAGGAAATTGCCGATAAAGAAAAGGAACTTGAGGACGGCAAAGCCGAATATGAAAAAGCAAAAGCCGACGCCGAACCAGAAATCGCGGATGCGAAGCAGGAAATTGCGGACGGTGAGAAAACACTCGCAGACCTGAAAAAACCAACGTGGTACGTCTGGGGACGGAATAAGGTAACGTCAACTGAGAGCTTCGGTCAGGATGCCGGCCGTATCTCGAATATCGGAAAATTCTTCCCGGTTATCTTCTTCCTCGTGGCTGCTCTCGTCAGCCTGACGACGATGACACGAATGATCGAGGAACAGCGTCAGCAGATCGGAACGTTAAAAGCCCTCGGCTATTCCGACGGCGTGATCGCCTTTAAATATTTCGCATACGCGATGCTCTCCACCGTATCCGGCGCTCTCGCGGGCGTGGTGGTTGGAGAAAAAATCCTGCCCTGGGTTATTATGAATGCCTACGGCATGCTGTATACCGGACTTCCGTATTACATGACCCTGCTGAACTGGGAGCAGGGAGGCCTTGCGATTCTGGCGAGTGCAGCCTGCACCGGCGTGGCGACGATCGCGGCATGCTACAAAGAACTCGCCGCAGGTCCGGCAGAGCTGATGCGGCCGGAAGCACCGAAAAACGGCAAACGGATTTTCCTGGAACGCATCGGCGTACTCTGGAAACATCTGAACTTTACGCAGAAATCAACCGTGCGGAATCTGGTGCGGTATAAAAAACGATTCTTCATGACCGTTATCGGAATCGGCGGATGCATGGGTCTGATCCTCGTCGGTTTCGGCCTTCAGGATTCCATCACCGCGATTGCGAAAAACCAGTTCGTCAGCCTCTTCACCTATCAGGCGAATGCTGTGCTGAATTCAGATGTGGATGAATCCGAAAAAGAAGCATTGCAGACCGATCTGGAAAACTACAGCGGCATCGATGAGCTGCTGGAAATGTACTGCCAGAACATCGAACTGCAGACCGACAAAAAGACCGTGGATGCAGTGCTTGAAGTGCCGAAAGAACTGACGAATTTCAATGACTTCTATGCCTTCCGAGACCGGAAAAGCGGAGAAGTTTACGAATTCCCGACCGACGGCGGCGCAGCCATCAGCGAAAAGACAGCAACGATGCTCGGCGTAAAAGCAGGCGACACGGTTCAGCTGAAAAAAGGCGATGATATTGTGGACGTAAAGATTTCGATCATCGTCGAAAACTACGTGCGCCATTACCTGTATCTGGCCCCGGATCTCTACGAGGAGCTGTTCGGCGGAGCGCCGGACTACAACCAGCTTCTGATGAAATATCAGGACATGTCGGGCAATTATGAGACAGCACTCGGAGAAAAAATCATGACGTACGACGGTGTAGCGGCAATCTCGTTCACATCCGACCTGATTGATCAGATTGACAACATGCTTCGTTCCCTCGACATCGTCATCGTGGTGCTGATCGTATCGGCGGGCCTGTTGGCGTTTGTGGTGCTGTACAACCTGAACAACATCAACATCACCGAACGACAGAGAGAGCTGGCAACGCTGAAAGTGCTCGGCTTCTTCGACGGCGAGGTGGCATCGTACGTGTACCGGGAAAACATGGTGCTGACACTGTTCGGCGTTATCGCGGGCATGGGAATTGGAACGTTTTTACATCATTGCGTAATTCAGACCGTCGAGGTCGATATGATGATGTTCGGACGAAACGTGTTCCCGCGGAGCTACGGCTGGAGCGCCCTGATTACCCTGGCGTTTGCTCTGTTCGTCAACTTTATGATGTTCTACCGGTTAAGAAAAATTGATATGATTGAATCGCTGAAAAGCGTGGAGTAAACAACAGAAAAAGGCCGTCCGCGGTGATGCAGAGAATCTGCAGAAACCGTGGGCGGTTTTTTCATTTTGAAAGTGAAATATGAGCCGGAATGCTTGTTTTTTCAGACATTTCGTTGTATAAAAAAGATAAGGGTTTTTATCAGAACAGGATCAAAAAACAAAGAGTAAAGGGGATTTTTACAAATGGGAACAACAGAAACGAAAAAAATGAGAGTCGGCGTTGTCGGCTGCGGAGCGATCAGTGATATTTATCTGACGAACATGATTCATAACTTTGAGAATCTTGAGGTAGCAGCATGCTGTGCAGGCCATCTTGAACATGCGAAAAAGAAAGCAGAGCAGTATGGCATCAAGGGCTGTACCTACGAGGAAATTCTGGCAGACCCGTCGATTGAAATGGTAGTCATTCTGACACCGGCACCGACCCACGAGGGGCTGATCCGTCAGGCACTGGAAGCCGGAAAACACGTTTACACTGAAAAAACAATGACCCTCGCACCGGAAACGGCAGCGAAACTGATCGGGCTGGCAGAGGAGAAACATCTCTATCTCGGTTCCGCACCGGACACCTTCCTTGGATCGGCACTGCAGACCGCAAGAAAAGCGATCGACGACGGGCTGATCGGCGAGGTGACATCTTTCGAAGCATGCGCAAACCGCGATCTTGATTTGCTGGCGAGCATCTTTCGTTTTCTGCGGATGCCGGGCGGCGGTATCTGCTACGATTTCGGTGTTTATTATCTGACGGCAATTGTGAGTCTTTTTGGTCCGGTGGATCGCGTTGTATCGTCCGTGCGAAACCTTGCGGCGAAGCGTGTGAACATCATTCCGGGCAGCCCGGAATACGGACAGGAATTTGACTATACAAACGAAAGTCAGGTCTTTACCATTCTGGAAATGAAAAACGGTGTGACCGGTACATTCTGCGTCAATGGTGACAGCGTCATCAATGATCAGGCGGTATTCACCATTTACGGTAAAAAAGGTATCTTAAAGCTTGTTGATCCGAACAATTTCGGCGGCGATGTTGTCTATATTCCGGGTGTAAAAGACTGGACACAGCAGGCTGTTCCGGAAGTTTTACATTATGGCTTTGATTACAGCGAAAACAGCCGTGGTCTTGGCCCATCTGAGATGGCAGAAGCAATTGCCGAGGGCAGACCAAACCGTGCGAGTGCCAAAATGGCATATCACGTACTCGATACGATCGATCAGATTATGAAGAGTGCGGAAACGGGTGCATTTGAGAAGGTTCCATCCACCTGCGAAAGACCGGAGGCCATGCCGAATTCATAGTCTATTTCTGATAGGATTGCAGGTACATCTGACGGAAGTCGGTAGGGCTTACATTTTTTGATTTCAAAAAGACTCTGTTAAACGTAGAAATACTGTTAAAACCGGATTCGAGCGACACTTCGGTGATCGTGAGATCCGGTTTTTTTAACAGGTTTTCGGCGATATGGAGCCGTTCCCTGGTGACGAAATCCGTGAAGGAGAGGCCGGTGTATGCGCGGAACAGCTTGGAAAAATGGCAGCGGGAGAATCCGGCGACTTTTGATGCTTCTTCCAGGGAAACCGGTTCGGTGCAGTGACTCGAGATCCAGGTACATGCAGCAATCATCTGGCGGTGTACCTGTGCGGAATGGCCTGTTTTTTGCGGTGTGGCAGTTTCGGTCGGCACGGAGAGATTTTCGCCGAGCAGAATAAAAAACTGATACAGCAGAACGCATCCGCGCAGCTCGGAAAAACTGATACCGGAGAGGGAGAGCCTGCGCAGCTCTGTCAGAAATCCGCGAAGCTTTTCGATTTCCGGGAAGTTGTTCTGATTCAGAAGACGGATCTGATAAAAAAGATAAGCAACAGACTGGAAATCCACGCGTTTTTCCAGAAAATCTGCATCGAGCTGAAGCATGATCAGGCGATGTTCTCTGTTGGTTGTGGAAACAGCGTGCAGCTCGCCGGGCCAGATAAAAAGAAGATCACCGGGCTTTAGCGGAAAGGTTTCTCCATTTACTTCATAGATAATGCCGTTATCCTGTGCAAGCACAATTTCGATATAGTGATGCCAGTGCAGACCGAAATAGGCGGGGACATGCGAAATAGAGATATCGTAAACATAGCTGTTAGCAAAATGATTGTTTTCGAAAAAAGAAGTCGAATCGTTTTTCATGGCAAAAGAATCCTCCGTATCTGATAAACGGTATTATACAACAGAAGAGAGAAAAAATATAGAAAAAATCGAAACATCTGGGCAATGATCGGCAATATATAAGTAGTGTTTTACGAGGATCTGTATTATGGTTAAGATATGAAAATTGTGAAGAACGGCAGAAATCGGAAAAAGAGTGATGTGATTTTGGCGAAAATTCACAATAAAAGTTTATGAAAAGTGAAGAAGTGAGAGGTAAGCGAAAAATGCAGATTTATGTAGATGGAAATGCTGTGCGAAGCGGAAATGGGCAGAAGGAATATCCATTTCAGACGATTTCCGAGGCGGCAAAAATTGCAATGCCCGGCGACGAGGTGCTTGTAGCGCCTGGCGTATATCGGGAATATGTAGATCCGGCGAATGCGGGATGTGAGGATGCAAGAATTGTGTACCGTTCTGTGGAACCGGGAAAAGCTGTGATTACCGGTGCGGAAATTGTGGATAACTGGGAGCATTTGGAAGGTGATGTGTGGACAGCGCGCGTTTCGAACGGATTGTTTGGGGATTACAATCCATATACGACACTGGTCAGCGGTGACTGGTTTATCGCATCCTACACGGCACACACCGGAGAAGTGTATCTGAATGGAAAATCTATGTATGAGGTGACAAGTCTGGATCAGGTGAAAAAGCCGGAGATCTATAAAAAATCCTGGGATCAGGCATTCACGGTTTACACCTGGTATGTGGAGCAGGACGAAGAGAAGAATGAGACCGTTTTCTATGTGAATTTCCAGGGGAAAAACCCGAATGAGGAAACGGTGGAAATTAATGTGCGCGAGAATTGCTTTTATCCATCGAAGGAGGGCATTGGTTATATCACGCTGTCCGGCTTTGTTGTAAAACAGGCGGCAACCCAGTGGGCTCCGCCGACGGCATATCAGGAAGGAATGGTCGGCCCGCACTGGTCAAAGGGATGGATCATCGAGGATTGTGAGATTTCAGATTCGAAGTGCTCGGGCATTTCACTTGGAAAATACAGACAGCCGAACAATGACAATAAATGGCTCAAATGGAAATTCAAAGATGGTACACAGACGGAGCGTGACTGTATCTGCCAGGCGCAGCGAGAGGGATGGACAAAGGAAAACATCGGAAGCCACATCATCCGCCGGTGCAACATCCACGACTGTGGACAGACGGGTATTGTAGGCCACTTAGGCGGTGTGTTCTCGATTATAGAAGATAACCATATCCATCACATCAACAATAAGCAAGATCTGGCCGGTGCGGAGATCGGCGGCATCAAGATGCATGCAGCAATCGATGTGATCATTCGAAGAAACCATTTCCATCACTGTACGAGAGGCCTCTGGCTCGACTGGCAGGCACAGGGCACACGTGTTACGCAGAACCTGTTCCATGACAATACGCTGCCGAACGAGGAAAATGCAAATCCAGAAGGTATGGACGGTATCGGCGAGGATATCTTTATTGAAATTTCCCACGGACCGACACTGGTGGACAATAACGTACTGCTTTCGGACCGCGCGATGAAGCTGGCAACGCAGGGTGTTGCGGTAGTACATAACCTGATCGCGGGATCGTTTACTGCTGTCGGCCGCGGTGTCAACAATGGCTCCGAAAAGCTGCCGTCGCCACGCTACACACCGTACCATGTGCCGCATCGCACGGAGATCAACGGATTTATGACGGTTCTTCACGGTGACTGCCGGTTCTACAATAATATCTTCATCCAGAAGCCGGTTCGTGCGGGAATGGAAGAAATCCGTAAACTGACCGGAGATAATGAGTGGGATGACGGAAATCTGACAGCAGGAACCGCACCGTACAGCGGATATCCGACATTGGAGGAGTACGTGGCAAGATTTGAGGGCTACTGCGGAATGGGCTCCGGAAAGTCGCCGGATCTGTATTACGAGAAGCTGCCGGTATGGCTTGGCGGCAACGTTTACTTCAATGGGGCGAAGCCGGCAGAGCAGGAACAGGACGCTGTAGTGGATACCGAGCATGAAATCACCATCGGTGTAAAAGAAGAGAACGGAAAATGGAAACTGGAGACCAATGTTTACGATTATCTGCCGCAGAATGCCTGTGCAGTGATCTCAACGGAGACGCTTGGCATGGCATTTGAGCCGGAACAGAAATATGAGAATCCGGATGGAACGCCGATCGTGTTCCGATATGACTACTTCGGAAACCGTCAGGGCATTCATCCGCTGCCGGGCCCGTTTGCATCAAAAGAGGCTGCGGAAGAAGCATTATCATAAAGAAATTCTATAGACCCGCAAAAAAATAGCGTAAAAAATTCAGCGCCGCAGAGAGTGAATGATTGCGTCACAGCCTTTTTTGCAGTGTTTTCGGGTTTTACTATAACAAAAAGGAGTATAGAGAAATGATTTACTATGTCAATAATTCCGCTCCGAAGAATGGAAACGGAACAAAAGAGATGCCGTTCAAGTTCATCAACGATGCGGCAAAAATTGCAAAGGCAGGAGATGAAGTTCTGGTTGCACCTGGTATTTACCATGAATATGTTGATCCGGTCAACGGAGGAACCGAGGATGCAAGAATCGTCTATAAGAGTGAGAAGCCGCTCGGCGCAAAGATCACCGGTGCGGAAACGATGAATGACTGGGAGCATTACAAAGATAATGTGTGGGTATGCCGTGTAGACAACGGAGTTTTTGGCAATTATAACCCATACACGACAATGGTCGGCGGTGACTGGTATTTTGCACCGGTGGTACGCCATACCGGCGCGGTTTATCTGAATGACCGCCAGTTATACGAGGCAGAGACGCTCGAGGAGTGTATCAAGGGCGAGGTTTATGCGCCGTCCTGGGAGCCGGAGTGGTCGGTTTACAAATGGTATACCGAGCAGGACAAAGAGAAAAATCAGACGGTCATCTACGCAAACTTCCAGGGTAAAAACCCGACGGAGGAAAAAGTAGAAATCAACGTGCGCCGGAACTGCTTTATGCCGTCGAAAACAGGCGTAAATTACATTACGTTCAGTGGATTTGATGTCAGCAAGGCAGCAACGACATGGGCGCCGCCGGCTGCTTATCAGGACGGTATGATCGGTCCGCACTGGTCGAAGGGATGGATTATTGAGGACTGTGAGGTCAGCAACAGCAAGTGCTGCGGTATTTCGCTCGGAAAATATTACGATCCGGAGAACGACCATTACTTTACCAGAAAACACGTAAAAAGCCCGACCCAGATGGAGCGTGATGCTGTGTGCCGCGGCCAGTATCACGGCTGGACGAAGGAGAACATCGGAAGCCATATCATCCGCCGCTGCCACATCCATCACTGTGAGCAGACCGGTATTGTCGGACGGATGGGCGGTGTGTTCAGTATCATTGAGGACAACCACATTCACAACATCAACAATATGCAGCAGCTTGGCGGAGCCGAGATTTCCGGTATCAAGATGCATGCAGCGATCGATGTTGTGATGAGAAGAAATCACATTCATCATTGTACGATGGGCATCTGGTGCGACTGGGAGGCACAGGGAACACGCCTGACCCAGAACCTGCTGCACGACAACTGCCCGCCGGAGGGAACACCAAAGGCAGAGGGCGCAATGATGAGTCAGGATATTTTCATCGAGGTTGGCCATGGTCCGACACTGATCGATAACAACATTATGCTCTCACCGGTCAGCGTTCGTATGGCGACCGATGGTATTGCCTGCGTACACAATCTGATGCTTGGCTCATTAACTGCAGTTGGCGGCGGAACAGGAGACCGTTACACGCCGTATCACATCCGTCACCGTACCGAGGTTGCCGGATTCATGACATTCCTGCATGGCGATGACCGGTTCTACAACAACATCTTTATCCAGAATTACCCGGTTGAGGAAACAGAAACGGTTGAGGACATGGGCTTCAAGATGGAGGATAACCAGGAGGTCGGAACGCATGTGTTCGACGAGTATCCGACCTATGACGAGTGGATCAGCCACTTTGAGCTGGATAAACCGGCCGACATGAGCAAGCTGGAGCCGTATCACAATAAATGTCATCTGCCGGTTTGGGTAAACGGAAACGCTTACTTTAACGGAGCAAAGGCGTGTGTGAATGAAAAAGAGAATCTTATGGATAACGAGAACCAGGTTAAGGTGGAACTTGTGGAAAAAGACGGCCACTATTCCATCAAGACGAACGTGTATGAGTTCCTGAAGGATTTCCGGACGGGAATTATCAACAGTGATATTTTAGGATACGCCTTCGAGCCGGAGCAGAGATTCGAAGATCCGGACGGAAGCACGATTATCTTCGATCAGGACTATCTTGGCGAGCACCGCGGCGTGGCAGCAATGCCGGGACCGTTTGCGGATGGAGCTGAGGCAGAGAAGATTCTGTGGTAGAAGAAATCAGAACTTACCGGTTGATACGAAAAAAACAGGGCGCTGTGCAGGAAATGGCACAGCGCCCTGTTTTGGTAAAAGGAAAGTCAGGATGCCTTTGCAGAATCTTTTGCCGTCGGCATTTTCGCGTATAAGATTTTCAGTATAATCGGTGTTGCAACACTCGAGAAGAGAATCAGCAGAATCACGGCACTGAAGAAATCGCCGGATAAAAAGCCTGCATTCAGACCCTTTTGCGCGACGATCAGACAGACTTCACCGCGGGTCATCATACCGACACCGATTTTCAGGCTGTCGCCCCAGGTAAAGCCGCATCCCTTTGACATCAGGCCACAGCCGATGATTTTTGCGACAAGGCCGACGATGACGAAACAGATGGCAAAGAGTACGAATTTCTCGTTCATGCCGCTGAGCGTTGTTTTGAGTCCGATACTTGCAAAGAAAATCGGTCCGAAAATCATATAGGAGCTGATATCCATTTTTTCTTCGATGTAATCGGAAGAATCGAGGGAACACAGGATAACGCCCGCAACGTATGCACCGGTAATATCGGCGATGCCGAAATATTTTTCGGAAATGTAGGACAGTCCGAAGCAGAGCGCAAGACCCAGAATCGGGAGACGGCGGGTGTGCGGAAATACGGAGTTCATGCGGTTGAACAGCTTAAAGCAGAGAAAACCGAGCACAATCGCAAGGGCAAAAAACAGAATGGTGGAGGCTGCTACTTTCAGCGGATTGGATGTCGGATCTTTAAAACCGATGACAACAGTCAGCACAATGATACCAATGACATCGTCGATGATGGCTGCATTTAAGATGGTTGTTCCAACCTCTGTTTTCAGCTTGCCGAGTTCTTTCAAGGCCTGTACGGTGATGCTGACCGATGTCGCAGTCAGAATAACACCAATAAAAACAGCGTGGTAAAATTCTTCCGTTCCGACAGCAGAGAAGCCATAAAAGCTCATGTATAAGATGGCTCCAAGAACCAGAGGAACAAAAACACCGGCACAGGCGATCAGCAGGGATTTCACTCCGGTGCGGAGCAGATCCTTCAGGCTGGTGCCAAGACCTGCGGAGAACATCAGCAAAATGACACCGATCTCCGCCATTTGTGCGAGAAAGTCAGACTGCTGAACAAGTCCCAGCACACTGGGTCCAAGGACAATACCGGCAATCAGCTCGCCCACAACCTGCGGAGCCTTGCATTTTCTGGCAAGAATACCAAACAATTTTGCGAATACGATAATGATTGCCAGGTCTTTTAAAATGACATACGTATCCATGAAAAAGATACCCCCTTTTATGAAGTTTATGTATGTGTCGGCAGCTTGAAAGAGCAATGCCGGAGTTTGATACGCATACATTTTCAGTATAACAAAAATTGAGAAAAAATACTATCGGCAAGAAAGAAAAAATAAAGTAAAACGGAAAAGTGATGCAGGCGTATGGAACTGTTCTTTTGTAAAACAAAACTGGAAAAGAGGATTGTGAGGGTTATTGTCAGATTAAGAGCAGTGAACGGTAATGGAAAAAGAGATATAGAAAAGAGCATGTAGATATAGTATGATCAAAGCAGCAAATAAATTTTACATGGAGTTCAAAAAGCGGGATCAAAAAAACGAAAGGGGAAATAAAAAATGAGAGTTGGGAACGTGAAAGAAATTGTATTTTCCAAAGATCCAAAACAGATGAACTGGCTGCGGGAGGATTTCCCATACGCCGAGGTGAAATGCCCGCCGGAGTTTTCGGCTGAGGTGCAGAATGAGAAAGACGGAGATGTGCTGACAACGAAGATTGTGGTTTCTTACAACGGTGCGCATCCGTATTTTACAAATGTCGGAAGCATTGGGGTTTCATTTCCGTTGCAGGACCGCTACACGGACAGTGTAACCTGCCGTGACTATCGGTGTCATGCACATGTTTTCTGTGGGGAGAATTCCAGTTATATTATGGCGCTCCGCATGGGCGGTGCGGCTCCGCATCTGGGAATGGTACTCACAAAAGGCAGTCTTTCTGCTTACAGTATTGAGCGCGATCTGAAACTGCAGAGCAATGACAGAGGCTGCTTCTGGCTGCACCCGTCCGCACAGGAATTTGCACCGGGAGACACGATGACGCTGGAGTGGAAAGTATTTCCGCATCAGGGACGCGAAGATTTCCGGGAGAAATTAAGAGCATTTTCCCAGGTGATTCTGGTGGATGCGGAGCAGTATGTGATTTATCCGGGAGAGACGGGTAAGGTAACCATTGAACCGGTATTTCAGGCAGAAAAGGTAACGGTAAACGGAACATCGCTGGAAAAGACGGAAAATGGTGTTTATGAATATCTGTTTGAAAATGAAAAAACAGGAGAGTATGTGCTTTCGATCTGTGCCGACGAGGTGAAAACCACCTGCCGTCTTCTCGTGCAGGAGCGGCCGGAAACACTGGCTGCAAAACGGTGTGCGTTTATTGTTGATCACCAGCAGTATCATGGAAAGATCAAAGAACTGCAGGGCGCCTATCTGCCGTATGATAACGAAGAAAAAATTCTCGTCTGCACGCCGGAAAACGATTTCAATGCCGGACGGGAGCGTACCGGTATGGGTGTGCTGATTGCACGGGCACTGCAGCAGAATCTTTTAAAAGACCGGGAAAAAGCGGAGCAGAGTCTTCGTGAGTACCATGCATTCTATCTTCGCGAGCTGGTAAATGCAGCAACAGGTCTTGTTTGCAACTGTTCCGGAAAGGACAACAGCTATTTCCGGCTTTACAACTACCCATGGGCAGTGACATTCTTTCTTGAATGCTGGAAGCTGTGGGGAGAAAAAGAAAATCTGAAGACAGCAGTTCGTATCACAGAAAAATTTTATGAACAGGATGGATTCCGTTTTTATCCGATTGAAATGCCGATTGTGATGCTCTGTCAAGAGCTGAAAAAAGCAGGAGAACAGGAGGATCTGAAAACAGTAAAAGATCTGTTCCGACGTCATGCCGACCAACTGATTGAGATCGGAACGGCTTATCCGGCTTCGGAGGTAAATTACGAGCAATCGATCATACAGCCGGCGGCCGAAGTCATTCTTCAGGTTTACGAGGTGACCGGGGAAGAAAAATACCTGCGCGGAGCCGAGCAGCAGATCGCCGTCCTCGAACTCTTCGACGGCCAGCAGCCGGACTACCATCTGCATGAAATTGCAATCCGCCATTGGGACGGCTACTGGTTCGGAAAACGCAGAGTCTTCGGAGACACCTTCCCGCACTACTGGAGTGCAGAAAACGGTCGAACCTTCAAGCGTTACGCTCGCCTGACCGGAAACGAAGAATATAATATCCGCGGTGAGCATTCCCTGCGCGGCGTGCTGTCCATGTTCTTTGAGGATGGAACAGCGACCTGTGCGTACCTGTATCCGTATTCCGTCAACGGACAGAAAACCGATTTTGCAGATCCGTATGCAAATGACCAGGACTGGGGGCTGTGCATGAATCTGGAATAAAGAACGACCAGAACCTTCAAACTGAAATCATACAGAGTGATTCAGTTTGGAGGTTTTTTGAAGGTTCAGATTGCAGCACGGAATCTGGCGGATGATTTGCAGAAGATATTACAGGCCAAGGCAGTTTTAAAAGAAGAAACCGGCGCGGAACTATTTATGTAATCTATGATTTCTGCCGCTTCGCAGGCGTTTCCCCATGGTATTACTGAGCAGATGTGCCGATAAAAGAAAAAGAAGAACTTTGCCGGAAAGAATCGGATGTGCGGACAGATTTTCCATCGGTAGAATACAGGAGCGTTTTTATCAAGGATAAGGAAGAACCGGAGCACTGGGCGCAGCTTCATATGAAGGAAGATACCATGGATTGTATGTGACAGAGAACGACGATTAAAGAATTTGAAAAAGCAGAAAACAGACACTTGAAAATAAGAAAAAATTTTAAAATAGCGTATGAAATTTTTGCGATTTGGAGTAGAAAATTTCATGCGTTATTTTTAATAATATCCCAAAACACATTAATCCAGTGGTCACAACCTTAATTTTGTGGTGTGTTTTTCGGCACTATGACGGAGATATAATAAAACCACAAAGAAAAAGAAACAAATTCACGGAACTATTGAGAATCAGATATGGCAGCGAAATGTTTTTTGCGGAACTCCTGATTCGGAATAGGAAAGAAAGAGAGGGAGAGCTGTAATGAAAAAAGCAGGAAAAGGAACGGCGTTGAAGCAGAAGAGAACCTGGAAGCAGGAAGTTCAGCATAACTGGCCGCTGTATGTACTGATTTTACCATCGTTCGTGCTGGCAATTATTTTTTGCTATGTGCCGATGGGCGGTCTGGTGATGGCATTCCAGGATTACAAGCCGTGGCTTGGCATCACCGGTTCACAGTTTGTAGGAATGGATAACTTCCGACAGATCTTCGAATTCAAAGAATCGTATCAGGCGATCATCAATACGCTGATCATCGCTGTCAGCAAAATTATTCTGGGACTGATTGTTCCGATTATCATGGCACTGCTTCTGAATGAAGTACATAACATAGGACTGAAAAAAGGAATCCAGACGCTGGTTTACCTGCCGCATTTCCTTTCCTGGGTTACTGTAGCCGGAATGCTCCGCGATATCCTCGGAACCGACGGTATCGTCAACATGGTACTTCAGAAATTCGGTATTGATCCGATTTTCTTCCTCGGCGAGGCGGGCATGTTCCGACAGATCGTCGTTGCGTCCGACCTGTGGAAGGGCTTCGGATTTGGAATGATCGTTTATCTGGCAGCCATCTCCAACATTGACCAGAGCCTCTACGAGGCAGCCGAGATGGACGGCGCTAACCGCTGGAAACAGACATGGCACATTACACTTCCGGGCATCATGCCGATGATCATCGTCATGGCAACGTTAAGCCTTGGAAACGTCCTGAATGCCGGGTTCGACCAGATCTTCAACCTGTATTCCCCACTGACTTACAGCACCGGTGATATCATCGACACCTACGTTTACCGTCAGTCACTGATCAATGGACAGTACAGCTTTGGTACCGCCGTCGGCCTGTTCAAATCGGGAATCAGTCTGCTGCTTACTGTTGCTTCTTACCGCATCGCCTATAAGGTAGCGGGATATCGAATTTTCTAAGAGGGAGGACATAAACATGCGTCATACATCGACAAGCAGAAAAGTATTCGTTGTCTGCAATACGATTTTTCTGGTAACCATGGCACTGCTTTGCATCCTTCCGCTCTGGAACCTGCTGGCAATCTCTTTCAGCGGAAAGAGTGCTGCAAACAGCGGAGCCGTTACCTTCTGGCCCATCGATTTCACACCGCTGGCCTATGTAAAAACTTTTAACAACAATAACTTCATCCGGTCCATGATCATTGCATTCCTCCGAACCTCATTTGGAACACTGCTCAGCATGTTCGTCATCACGACAGCAGGCTATGCACTTTCCAAAGAATTCCGCGGCAGAACACCGCTCATGTGGTTCTTCGTATTCACGATGCTGTTCGGCGGCGGTTTGATCCCAAGCTACATGGTCAATGTTTCTTTAGGACTGAAAAACAACTTCCTGGTTTACATTCTTCCGGGAGCGTTCGGATGCTACAACCTGATTCTGATCATGAACTTCTTCAAGTCGATTCCGAAATCCCTCGAAGAGGCGGCACTGATCGACGGAGCGAGCTTCTTTACCGTACTTCGAAAGATTTACCTTCCGCTCTCCAAAGCAGGTCTCGCAACCGTAGCACTGTTCATCATGGTTGGTTACTGGAACGAGTGGTTCACCGGAATCCTTTACATGTCCGATACGAAAAACTATCCGCTGGCATCCTTCCTGCAGGTGATCGTTGTGCAGGGAAACAATCAGGATCTGTCGCTGGATCCGGCATCTGCGCTGGCTATGTCGGAACGTACCATTAAAGCGGCACAGGTATTTATCGGAGCGCTTCCGATTCTTCTGGTTTACCCGTTCCTGCAGAAATACTTCGTAAAAGGTATCGTTATGGGAGCAGTCAAAGAATAATTTTATGAGAGAGATTTTTCTGAAAAAATCCGGTTTGAAAAACGTGCTGTAACATTATAAAATAAATGATGGAGGAAAAGAGGCATGAAAAGAAAACAGAGTACAGTAATCTTATCAGCGGCAATGGCAGCAATGATGTTGATGAGTGGGTGCGGCAAGGATGGTGGATCTGCGCAGCAGGAAACCGCAACGAAAAATGCAGATGGAAAGTACGAGCCGACACTGACAATTACCATTGCAAAACAGCTGGACGAGAACACAGGAAGATATGGTGATGGAGAGGACATCAACAATAACCCGATGACGCGTCTGACCGAGGAAAAACTGGGATTAAAGATGGAAACAACGCTTCTCGGCGGAGATGCCAGCAACTATGACACCAAGCTGCGTCTGGCACTGACAGGTTCTGAAAAACTTCCCGATATATTTCCTGTTTATGGAACACAGATGATTTCCGATATGATTGAATCCGGACAGGTCAAAGCAATTGATGACGATATCGAAAAATATATGCCGGATCGTCTGAAAGAGATCTATGATAAATATCCGGAAACCTTCTATCCGGTTACGAAGGATGGAAAAACGTATGGAATTGCCTGCACACCGTGCATGGATGCAGAAGAAATCATGGTCATCCGTCAGGACTGGCTGGACAATCTGGGGCTTCAGGCACCGACCAATCTGGACGAGTTTGAAGCTGTCATCAAGGCGTTTACAGAAGACGACCCAGATGGAAACGGCAAAGATGATACGTATGGATTCACCTATTCCGGAAATGATATTTACAATACCGGATGGGTTTCTGATCCGGTCAACGTGTTCTCTGCGTATTCCGGGAAATTCATTCCGGGCGTATGGCAGGAAGATGAAGATGGAAATTTGCAGTATGGCTCCATCAACGAGGAAAATAAAGAAGCACTGACCCGTATGGCCGAATGGCATAAAAATGGCTGGATTTTCCAGGAAGCTGCAGCAACGGGTGCGTGGGATGCCATGACACAGTTTACCGAAGGAAAAGCAGGTATCTTTGTTGGAAGACCGTGGACAATTAACTCTGTTGCAGATGTTACTTCTGCTGATCCAAATGCGGTTGTAAAAGGATATCCGAATATTCTGCAGGAGAATGGTGAGCCGCGTTTGGCCTCTGGGCCGGAACTGCGGTCAACGATACCTCAAGCGTCGTTGCCACCGGTTACGCATTCAGCGAGGCCGCCGGTGATTTCGCAACCATGGTAAAACTGACACGGACCCTCGCCATCATTCCGGCTGTCCTGGCATTCGCCGCCATCAACGTACATCTGAAACGGAAGGCGCAGGCAGCAGAAGGAACCGCCGTAAAGGTAAGCATCAAATCCATTTTTCCATGGTTTATCTTAGGTTTTCTCGCCATGTCAGCACTGACCTCCTTAGGTCTTATCCCGGCAGGCGCAGCAGCCGCATTAAAAACCATCAGCAAATTTCTGATGGTGGCCGCCCTTGCGGCCATCGGCCTGAACACCGATTTCAAATCCCTCTGCCGCTCCGGCGCAAAGCCGATGCTGCACGGATTCATCATTTCGCTGCTGGTAGTCCTGGTAGCGATTGCAGTCGAATTTGCGATCGGCATTGCGCCGCATGGGGTACTGTAAAGAAACAGAGAATTAAAAATCCAGGCATCCGTATAGGATGCCTGGATTTTTTAAATCAAAACGGGTTTGTCATTTCCTTCAAAAACGTTTTCAGAACCTGCAGCACCCCGTTCTCCCAGTACGGCGGGCAAGTGTGTTTTGCCGAGGCGATGACTTCCGCTCGGGCGTTGGAGACGGCGTAGCTTTCGCCGGCGTTCTGAAGCATCTCGATGTCATTCAGGTTGTCGCCGAAGCAGACGATGCGCGGGATGCCCGTGAGCTTCCGGAGCTTGTCCACGCCCGTGGCCTTTGTCGCGTCGAACCGGGAAATCTCCAGCCAGTGCCACTCGGGCTTGTAGGCGTCGCTGGTGAAGCTCGTG
>ERZ827520.1915-NODE-1915-length-21442-cov-4.394071_pt1 | contig 21442 bp, 25 predicted proteins | sample MGYA00519581_ERZ827520 | MGnify/ENA primary metagenome ERZ827520 (study PRJEB31778, sample SAMEA3449339) | human gut metagenome | biome: human gut; feature: human-associated habitat; material: faeces | place: United Kingdom | collected 2010/2012 ...
CTCCGTTGGCTTTCTCCTCTTGACTTCGCTGTCCAATATGTTTGACAAACTTACATTTTTTATTTTTCTGCGTTTTTCTTCAATAGTACCGGTAAACATTGGAGATAACCATGGATTGTACAAAGAAAAAGCCGAACACGATCCCCAGGATTACCGTCAGGGCTATCATCACAATCCAGAGCACGAGATACCGTGTCCGCCGCTTCCGGTAGGTTTCCGCCGCCTCCAGCGGAAGGACCGGCGCGGGCTGGCCGCAGACCGGGCACGCCGGCATCCCCGGATAGAGGAAATTGCCGCACCGCAGACAGCGGGTCGGCTGGTTTTTGGAGGACATTGCAACAATCAGATAGATCAGCGCCCCGATCCCGAAAACGCCGGAGAGCACACCCCACAGCGCCGCATTCTCGTTCTGCCGCAGCCGGGCGTCGTTATACACGCAAAGCCCCAGAAAAACCGACTCCAGAACGCCGATTACCAGAAGCAGCAAGACCCACACCAGCATTCCCGCTGCGATGGCCCCAAAATCATCGTTGAGGTTCGGAACGCCTGTCACCCAAAAAAACAATACAATCCCCGCCTTTCTGAATAGAAACCTTTTATTCCCGTTATTTCAGCCGCTTTTCAGCGGATCAGCCAACGTCCAGCCGTTCCCGCTCCACCAGCACAGCGCGGACCGGCGAGCCGTCCGCGCCCGCGATTTTCAGCGGCGGCGCGAACAGAAAATAATCCCCCGGCTCCACTCCCGAAAGGTCCAGCCCTTCCAGCAGCGCCATCCCGCTCCCGAGAAGCTGGCGGTGGACGGCGGACGTGCATTCCAGAGCGGCGACCGACGGATCCTCCACCCCGACCAGCTTTATCCCCGCGTCGGTCAGCACAAAGGCGGCGCTGGGGCTGATCTCCATTTTCCCCTTGAACAGGATGCGCTTATGCAGGCGAGGCAGCAGCTCCTCCGCCTGCGCGCCGAGGAGGACGCCCTCAAACGCCACGACGCTGCACTCCCCCACACAGAGGTCGAGGGACAGCGCCGCCGTGTCCGTCCCATCCGGGATAAAGTGCAGGGGCGCGTCCACATGAGTGGCGTTGTGCGCGCAGGCGGACAGCGCCGAGGTGTTGCACACGTCTCCCCACTCGATCCGGCAGAGGGCGGAAAGCGCCGGGGCCGGATCGCCCGGGTACACCGGCGCGCCCAGCAGCTCGCGGGATATATCGTGTAAGATCATACCAATCCTTCCTTCCGCCGGCGAACCGGCATTTTTGGACGCCCCCGGCTCTTCCGGATAGATTCGCCGTAAAACCGGCGCCCGTCATCACTCCATATTCCCGGTCAGCGCCATGATGACCGACAGCGCGGCAAGGGGCGCGGTTTCGCAGCGGAGGATGCGGGGACCGAGGGTCGCCGTCTCCGCCCCCATAGCGCGAAGCTCCTCGATCTCGGCCGGCTCGAAGCCCCCTTCGGGGCCGATGACAATCGCCAGCTTCCGGGTCTCCCGTCCTGCCAGCTCGGCAAGAGGGCGGCCTCCGCCCTCGTAAAACACGACGACCGGCATCCCGTCTCCGCTGCCGGTCCGAAGCCGCTCCACGGCCTGCTTCCAGGTCAGCGGCGACTCCACCGGCGGGAGGATGCCCCGCCCGCACTGTCCGGCAGCTTCGTCCGCGATCTTCTGCCAGCGGGCGCGTTTCTTCTCCTCCTTGCCGTCCAGGCGAACGACGCTCCGCGCCGCCGCGAAGGGAACGACCGCCGCCACACCCAGCTCCACCGCCTTCTGGATAATCAGCTCCAGCTTATCCCCCTTGGGCAGTCCCTGATACAGGACGACCTCGGTATCCGGCTCGCAGGCGGTGGGGGTATGGTACAGCGCCTTCAGCCGTACGTCCTCCCCCTCAAAGCCGTCGATTTCACAGAAATAATCGGTTCCCCGCCCGTCGCAGAGGGTGAGATTCTCCCCCGGCTTCATCCGCAGAGCACGGCGGATATGCACCGCGTCCTGCCCCGAAACCAGAACCGTTTCCCCGCTTGACAACGGGGCGGACGAGATGAAAAAGCGCGGCATCAGCGTTCCCTCCCGGCGATATCCTTGATAATCTCCCCCGCCAGGATCAGCCCGGCGACCGAGGGCACGAAGGACAAGCTCCCCGGCAGGGCGCGGCGGCCCTCCGGCGGCGTCTCCCCGCCGCCCGCCGGAAAAAGGTTCTCCGGCGTAAGGGGCGGTTCCTCCGAGTAAACCACCTTCAGCGCGGGGATTCCCCGGGCCTTCAGCTCCCGCCGCATAATGCGGCAGAGAGGGCAGACGCGGGTTTCATAGATATCCGCCGTCCGGAAACGGGTGGGGTCCAGTTTGTTGCCGCAGCCCATCGCGCTGATCAGCGGAATCCCCCGGCGGGCGCACTCCTCCGCGAGGGAGAGCTTCGCCGTCACGGTATCGATCGCGTCCGCCACATAATCCAGCCCGTCCAGGAGGGCGGCTTCCTCCCCGCCGGGGAGGCTTTCCCCAGAGGGACTCTCTCCTTTGGGGAGGTAAAACAGGGTGCGCGCCTCCACCCGGCAGGCGGGGTTGATGTCCCGCACCCGCTCAGCCATAACCTCCGCCTTGGGACGGCCGACCGTGGAGGTCAGCGCGACCAGCTGGCGGTTGCGGTTGGTGTCCGACACCACGTCCCCATCCACCAGCAGAAGGGAACCGATCCCGGCGCGGGCGAGCGCCTCCGCCGTATAGGAGCCGACGCCGCCCAGCCCGAAAACGGCGACCGCGGCGTTTTCCAGCCTCTCCACCCCTTCCCGGCCGAGAAGCATCCCCTCCCGCGCAAGCCAATCCTGCATCCGCCTTCGTCCTTTCCCTAATCGGTGGTTATGGTCAGGCCCGGGCGACGAGGCAGAGCCAGCCGCCCCGCTCAAACCGTTCGGTCAGGGTAAAGCCGCCGTCCCGCAGGGCGGCGAGCACATCCTGCTCCCGGGTGTCGATAATGCCGGACATGATATACACGCCGTCCGGCTTTAAAAACGGGCGGATATCCGCCGACAGGGCGATGATCGCGTCCGCCACGATGTTGGCGGCGATCACATCGTACCGCCCGCTGACCGCGTCCACCAGATTCCCCTGCCGGACGGTAAAGCGGGGCGGAACCAGCCCGTTCAGCTCCCCGTTTTCGGCGGCGGTCTTCACCGCCAGCGCGTCGATATCCACCCCTACGGCGCTTTCCGCGCCGAGCAAAAGGGCCGCGATGGAAAGGATCCCGCTGCCGCAGCCCACGTCCAGAAAGGCTTCCCCACCGTGGACGTGCTTCTCCAGCGTTTCCAGCACCAGCCGGGTGGTGTCGTGTCCGCCGGTGCCGAAGGCCATGCCAGGGTCGATATGCAGCAGGGCGCGGCCCGCTGCCTCCGGCGCGGCTTCCCAGGTCGGGCAGATCATCAGCCGTTCCCCCACCGGTAAGGGCTTGAAGTATTTTTTCCAGTTATTCGCCCAATCGTCCTCGCTGACCTCGCCGGTCAGCACCTCGTGCGGGATTCCCGCCTCCGTATACCGCTCCCGGAGGAAGGCGACCGCCTCGGCGGGGCTTTCCTCCGGCGATATGTAGACATGGATGATCGTCCGGGTACGATCCCGCGCGAGCAGCTCTTCGTCGATCAGGTCGATGTGCGCGATCTCCCGCGCTCCCTCGACCAGGTCGCTGTAATCCTCGATATAGATGCCATACGGCACCACCATGTTGGCAATATCCGCCGCCCGGTCGGTATCCGCCGCCGGAACGGTGATTTTCACTTCCGTCCAGTCCATGTGAGGCCTCCTTTTCCGTTTGTTCCGTGTGGCTGTCCTCCCGTGGGCGCTTTACGCGAGGAAAGCGTCCAGCGCGGACAGATCCAGCCCGCGGACGGTACGGAGATATCCGGCCAGCTTCTCCGCGATCACCCGGCAGCCGCCGATAACGTCGCTTTCGATATTGAGGGGCATCACCGGGTCGTGCACACTTAGCCGGAGCAGCAGCCAGCCGTCCCCCTCCCCCTTGCCGAAGGAGACGCGCACCCCTTCGCGAGAATCGTCGGCCACCTGCCAGCCCTGCCTGTGAGCGTAGGCCTCCAGCCCGTCCAGCACGGCGCTGCCGCAGGCGCGGAAATCCTCCTCCCGGATGGAGAAGCGGAGCTCCTCACTTTCGGCCGGCTCGGCCAGCGTTCCGATCAGGCTGTCCAGCGTCCGGCCCTCCGCCCGGAGCTGCGCCAGCTTTATAATGATTTTGGTGATGAGGTACGCGCCGTCGTCCAGAAAATAATTCTCCCGCAGGGCGGCGTGGCCGGAGGTCTCGATGGCGAGGGGGCAGTTCTCTCCCGCCGCATTCCGGCGAAGCGCCTCGTTGATGACGTTTTTATACCCTCTCTTAAAGCGGCAGTGCACCCCGCCCAAGTCCTTTTCGATGAAGACTTTCAGCCCGGTGGAGGTGATCGAGTCGGTCACAATCGTGCCGCCCTCGTTTCCCTCCAGCGCGATGGCGGATGCCAGGGCGACCAGGCGGTTGCGGTTGATCTCCCGCCCCGCGGCGTCCACACAGCCTGCGCGGTCTACATCGGTGTCGAAGATCACCCCGAGGTCGGCATGGGCGCGGACAGTGGCTTCGCATACCGAACGCATCGCGTCCTCGTTTTCCGGGTTGGGGATGTGATTGGGGAAACGACCGTCCGGGTCGAGGAACTGGCTGCCGGACACGTCCGCACCCAGCGGGGCGAGCACGTCGGCGGCATAAAAGCCGCCCGCGCCGTTCCCCGCGTCCACCACGATGTGGAAGCCGGCGAGCGGATGCTCATAATCCGCCGCCTTCACCCCGTCGCAGATCAGGCGGCGGAGCCGCGCCGCATATTGAGTCATATAGTCCACCGGCCGGCAGGAGCCGGACGCGGCGGGCGGCGCGAAGCCGTCCTGCGCGTTCTGCAGCACCGCTTCGATGTCGCTCCCCTCCAGCCCGCCGGAGGGAAGGAAAAATTTCAGCCCGTTGCGGTGGTAGGGATGATGGCTCGCGGTGAGCTGCACCGCGCCGTCACATTCCAAATCCACCGTGGTCATAAACATCGCAGGGGTGGAGGCCAGCCCGCAGTCCAGTACCGTCACCCCGGCGGCTGTGAGCGCCGCCGTCACCGCGTCCCGCAGACGGGGGCCCGAGAGACGGCTGTCCCGGCCCACCGACACCGTCAGCGCCGACGCAGGCTTCCCTGCCCGTTCAGAAAGCCAGGCGGCAAAGCCCGCCGCCATCTTCCCGACCGCTTCATCGGTCAGGTCCAGCGGCTCCCCGGCCACCCCGTCGATCGCCACCCCCCGGATATCGGTCCCGCTTTTGAAATGTTTCCAGTACGAATTCAGCACGCTTCTCGTTCCTTTCTGTTATACATAGCGCCGGTTTCATTATACCGGATTTTTCCGTCTTTGTCATCCGCCTTTTGCGAAAACGATTCCTCCCAGGAAATCTATGGATTCCCCGTATTTATCGGTAAAATCATTGACTATTCGACGCCGTTCTTTTATAATCGTTAGGTAGAAATGCCGGAAATTAGCGGCAAAACAAAAAAGATACCGACAGGTGCGTAAAAAAGCACAGGCACTGTGAGAAAAAGTAAAGTAAAGAAAAGAAAGAAGGGCATTCTTATGAAATTCCAGTGGCGCTTTGGCGCGGCGGCTTTGGCTTCCGCCCTGCTTGTTTCTCTGGTCGGCTGTACCTCCGGCGCGCGTCCGGGAGGAAATGCCGGCTCTGAAGCCTCGACGACTTCCACCGTGACGGCGCCCCCCGACGCCAGGGCACTATACCAGGAGATGAACGCCAAGATGGAGCCGCTCACCTCGATGGACGCAAACTTCTCTATGCGCATAACCATTCTTCTCGGCGAATCTTCTCTGGTGACAAATATGGAAGGAACCGTCCGCGCCGCCGGGCTGCCGGACAAGCCGGCGTTGACCGCCGACATTTCCACCTCCTCAATGGGGCAGAGCGTTTCCATGTCGTTGTATTACGCGGATAACGTTATGTATATCGCCGCGAAGGACGCCTACATGGACTCCAAGATCAAGATTCCCGTGCCGACAGAGCTGCCGGAGAACTCCGACGACGAAACACAGGAAGAGCTGCTGGCGGCGCTGAAGGAAAAGGCAGCGCTGCTGCAGGAAAAAATGCTGGATTCCGCCGTCGCCATTGAGAAAAACGGCGATACGCAGATCACCCTGACCATCCCGGCTGTCGACCTTTGGCACTTTATAGAGGCCCTGTCCTCCGAGCTGCCGGAGGATACCTTCTCCGGCGATCTGGACCTTTCCGCACAGCCCGAGATGTCCGACTTAGCCGTTACTCTGACCATGAACAGCGAGCGTTACCTGACCGAAATGCTTATGGAATGCGAAGCGGTCGCGCCTGTGCAGACGGAGGAATCCTCTTCCGTTTCCTCCGGATCAAACACCGTCCGCGTGTCCCTTTCCGTAAAGCTCAACAATCCGGGCGAGCCGGTAGAAATTATCCAGCCCGCCGATTTGGATTCGTATCAGGAACAATCCCCGGATGACGAGGAGCTCTGGGGGGACGAGTTCTCCGACTACGAGCTTCTTTAAGGCGGGCGTACAAAGCTGTTCGCCCTTTCCCTATACAGTCGGCAATCCCCTGAAAATACATTATCAAAAAGATGGAGGAAAAACCATGAATCGCCTATTCCGCATCGGCGCGGCCTCGTTGGCCGCCATCCTGTTTGTCTCTTTGGCCGGCTGCTCCGGCACTCCGGCTCAAGGCGGCAGCTCTTCCACCGCTTCCACAGCCACAGCGGCAAAACCAGATGCCTGGTCGCTGTTTAAGGCAGCGGCCGAAAAATCCAACGCCCTGGATTCTGTCGACATGGACTTCGCCATGAAGATCACCGTGGATGTGTCCGGCTCCACAATCGCCACCAATCTTTCCGGAAACGTCAAAGCCGCCGGTAAAGGGGAAGAGCGGAAGGCTGCAACCACCGCGAACATGGAAATCCTGGGTCAGACGACTTCCATGGTTTCGTATTATGCGGACGGTTTTTCCTATACCGATACCTTTGGTATGAAAGTAAAAACGCCCGTTTCCTATGAGGATTATACGGAAGAAGCCGGGTTTTCCTTTGTCGATACCAACGTTATGGCGGAGAGTGATTTCAAGGACGCGACGGTGACGGAGGAAAACGGTTCGACTAAAATCTCTCTGCCTATGTCCGAAGGGCTGGCAAAAAAACTGGCCGGCAATGCGATAGAAAGCGCAGGCTCCGGCGATATAGACGAAACCAGCGAGACCAAAATAACCGAATTCACCGCGGTTTTTGTAATTGACGCGGCGGGATACCTGTCAGAGATGACGATTGACTGTAACGCTTCGACGACAGCGGAAATGCCCGACATGAACGGCAGCGAATCCACCACTCAGCAGGAAATGCTCATGGTCATTAATATGACAATGAAATACCTTAATCCCGGCCAGGATATCACTGTTACCCTGCCGGAAAACCTGGATGAGTACGAGGAGATGAGTGACCTGGGGGATCTAGGGGATCTGGGCGGCCTTGATCTCTGATTGTTCCTTTCTCTGGAAATTCGGGTTGACGTGAAATCAGCGGCTTTCCCTTATGGATAAGCCGGAAAAATATGGACTGCTGCAAAACTCTTCATTTTGCAGCAGTCGCTTTTTATTTATTTTCGTTTTGTTTACATTCCCCGGCGGCGAAAGCGGTAAAATAGGGATATACTAACCATAGCGCCGCCCAGCCAAGTTCTATACGGACGTTTGCCCGCGGCGAAGCCCGCATTATACCATTAACCGTTAACCGTGCGACGCCGTTTGTTGAGCGTGCAGAAAATCCCCGCCGGCCGCCGCCGGCTAAAATTTTCCATAAAAAGGATGGGGGTCCCTATGGCCGAGCTGATCCGTATTATCGACATGTATAAAATCTATAATCCCGGACCAAACGAAGTGCGGGCGCTGGACGGAGTTTCCCTCACAGTGGACGAGGGCGAATTCGTCGCGATCGTCGGCCATTCCGGTTCGGGGAAATCCACCCTGATGAACATGCTGGGCTGTCTGGACACCCCCACCACCGGCGAATATTTCCTTGAAGGGAAAAACGTCGCCCAGCTTTCGGACGACGAACTGTCCGATATCCGCAATCGGCATATCGGATTTATTTTCCAGGGCTTTAACCTCATCCCCAGTCTGAACGCGCTTGAAAACGTGGAGCTTCCTCTGATTTACCGCGGGATGCCAAAGGACGAGCGGCAAAAAATCGCTGCCGAAAGCCTGAACCGGGTAGGTCTGGAGCATCGCATTCACCACCGTCCGGCCGAAATGTCGGGCGGCCAGCAGCAGCGGGTCGCAATCGCCCGCGCCATCGCCGCTCGTCCGCCCATTATCCTGGCGGATGAGCCGACCGGTAACCTGGACACCGCTTCTGGCAGCGATGTGATGCAGATTCTCCGGGAGCTGAACGCAGAAGGGCGCACTGTCATCCTCATCACTCATGACAACGAGATCGCTGCCACCGCGAAACGGATCGTCCGCATACAGGACGGCCGGATCGTGGCGGACGGGCCGAATACCTCCGCGCCACTCTCTGCGGACACGGTGTAAAAAACTCCGCCGGATGCCCACGCAGGCAACCGACCCCGTCGGGTCAAAAAGCGCAGCGCGCCCGGAAAAAAACGGGCGCGCTGCGCTTTTCTATCTTTCTTCCATAGCGGTTTCGCCGTACAGCTCAGTGCAGACAAAATCGTACAGTTCCCGCGCAGTCCCGCAGATTTCCTGCACCCGCTCCTCAGAAAGCCGCAGGTCGATATCGGAAGGATACCGTGTCTCAATATACAGGCGGTTCAGCTGCGTAGTATCGTTCAGCCAGCGGGAAAAGCCGCGGTTATGCTTCATCGCCTGCCGGCAGAGCCAGGTCAGGTTGTGGCCGTCCACCAGCGTCCCCGTCCGGTCGATCAGATAGGCCTTCAGCGCCTTCTCCATCCCCTGCTGGCAATGGAAGGCCGCGACCTCTACACACTGCTCCTGCTCCAGCAAAACGCGCGCGGCGAGCAGGTCTCCTGCGGCGATTTCCAGCCAGTCGAAAAACTTCCGGCTGTCCCCGGCGTGCCTAGTCGGCCGCATACAGCACCCTCCCCGTTTCCCGGATATGCCGGGCGAAGCTCAGCTCGGTGTTCAGCAGCTGCCGCCACTCCTCCGCCGTATACACCAGCAGATCAAACGGCAGCTCGGATTCCAGCTCCCCATACAGACGGCCCTCCGCCGCCCGCGCGTCCCCTTCCGGTAGGATCACACAGAGCTTTACAGCGGTCAGTTCCCCGGAGGGGCTGTTTTTCTGATGAAAAACGTAGATTTTTTCCGGCGTACACAGACGCACAATATCGTCCCGCAGCGCGGCAAGCAACGACGATTTCATAGCCTTTCGCCTCCAACTAAGCGCCGCCGCGCCGGGCGCTATCCCGACCTTTTCCGGCGGCGCAATTGAGAAATACCTGTCGGTATTTCTCCCTGCTGTCATTGTACCATAAAGTCGTGAGAAATGCAGCGGCGGGAATTGACAAAGTCCCCGGCTTTGGTGTACACTGTCGGTTGTACCGATACGCGGAGAAGGTCTCTTTCCAGGGGGTTCGCCGCAGAAAAAGGCGTTTCTCGAACGTTTTGATAAAACCCAAGTCGGGAAAGACGCCGCATCTTCATAAATGTCGCTATAGCTCAGCTGGATAGAGCGACCGCCTCCTAAGGTGTTGCTCTGTCCGCGTGATACCCGCAGGAAAACGAGAAAACGCGAGTAAAACCGCGATTTCGCGACCTTGTAACAACGCCTCTCGGGTTTTGGCGCCTTGTTTGGTACCCTTTGGCGCCTTTTCGGGAAAACATAAGGGAGAGGCGCACATGCCATATCTTTCGTAAATTTCATAATATGCGCCCGTAGCTCAGCAGGATAGAGCGTTCGCCTCCTAAGCGAAAGGCCGCGCGTTCGAATCGCGCCGGGCGCGCCAGGCTGTCAACGGCAATTGTGTATGAACGTTTGTATCCGTTGATTGCAAAGATGGCGTAACCCCGATTCATACCGGGGCGATTGTAAAGTGGGGATCGTTCCCCACCGCCATACCAAAATATAATACCACCTTGCGTGGGTGGCAAAAGCCGACAGCTTACGCTGCCGGCTTTTCAAATTACTATCGACAAGTAACTGTCCGCTTAAAGACTTTTTAACCGCTCTGTTTCCAAATCCTCAACCACGAAACTACCATCGTTGATTTCTTCAAGACGTGCAACAATCTGCGCGATAAGATCAAGCATAATTTCCTTTTCCGCTTTTTTTTCGTGATTAAACCAACAAGGAACATCGTGCGAATCGAATTCGTAATATGAATTAAATAGCTGTGCCGCTTGGTAATTAAACTCTTTAAGGACAGAATCGTTATCTATTAACTCAATGCCTGTCAAGGGTTCCCCTGTTTCAATATCACTTATCCAAATGGGTTCCTGCAAATAATCAGGTTGGATTCTGACAGTTTGCTTTTCCGTTTTCATTTTCCATACCTTTCTATAAGTTTTTGCGCCACTTTTTCTCCTATAGGATAGGCCGAGATTATATCCATTTTTGCCTACCATACCTTATCGTTCGCGGCGGCGGGCTTTTTTATCAGTGCGTCTGCGACGCTATGGAGGTGTCATCATGACATTGGAAGAAATCAAAACCCGGCAGATGACCAATCAACATCTGGTTACGCATGCCGACAAGCTGACGGTAATCCGGGATCTTTGCGGCATACAGGCGCAGTTCCTGAGTAACGCGATGCACTCGCTTAAAATCCGTTGTGAAAACTACGATGAATCCTCCTTTCAAAATGGATTAGTAAAGAATTGGACCGTGCGGGGAACCGTCCATGTTTTTGCGGAAGAGGACCTGCCGCTGTTCATCCATTGCCGTAACGGCGAGGATTACAGACGAAAGGAATGGAACGGATATACCTACCCGGATCAGCAGGATCAATGGACGTTGACGCCGAAAAGGCAAGAATATTTTTCCGAGGTCATTCTAACAAGCCTAAAAGAGGGGCCTCATACGCGGGAGGAATTAAAAGCGCTTTGCCGCGAACGGGGAATGACGTCGTTGGAAGAGGCAAGCCTGTTCGACCAATGGGGCGGCGGCATCCGGGAACTATGTGAACGCGGATTTATCCATTATGTCGTTCAGGAGAAAAAAGCCTTTTGCCTGTCTCCCGCCTTCACCCCTATCCCTGAAGAGGAAGCAAACCTCGAAATCGCCAGGCGATATTTTACCAACATCGCTCCCGCAACGATTCACGACGCGATGTATTATTTTCACGCAACCGCCGCGCAAGTGAAAAACTGGCTTGCCAGGCTCCCGGTAACCTCCACGGAATGCGGCGGAAAGACCTATTACTACATCGAAAACGGAAAGAGCTACACCAGGGAAATCCCAAAGTGCGTATTTCTCGCGGGCTTTGACCAGCTTATGCTGGGATATGAGAAAAAAGAAAGCCTGTATTTAGAACCCGAAAACAGGCGGCGTATTTTTAATCTTGCCGGAATCGTTTCGCCCTCCATCCTGTGGAATGGACAGGTAATCGGAAAATGGAGAAAGAAAAATCGAACGTTATCCCTCGAATTCTTTTCTCCTGTCCGCCCAACCGACCTTGCCTTGATAAAGGGGACGGCCGAAGCCCTTTGGAATGACCTTTCGAAAATCGCCGTTATGGAGTGACTGCGAGGCGAAAATGGCCATCCCGCTCCAAATGAAAACCGTCCCGGCGGCTCCCGCCCGAGGATACGGAAAAGGTACCGTGCTGTGCGCGGTACCTTTTTTCATATTTTGATAAATTGCTTTCGCCTTTGGGTTTTCCCTCTTCTCGGGAATTATTGCAGATCGGCGATCAGGCGGGGAAGCTCCCGTTTCTCCGTTTCATAGGCCCTTTCCAGCCGGCCGATCGCATCCATGCGCTCCAGCACCGACGGATCGCCCGAGGCGTTAAACTTGAGCAGGATAGTCCGCAGCTTGTCCATCTCCAGCGTCCAGGCATGACAGCGCGCACGGTGCTCCTCTCCGTTTTTAAGCCGTCCCTGCTCCGCAAGATAGACCACACTGTCCTCCAGCAGACGCTTGTGGTAATACGTCAGGTGAAACGCGGTACGGATCACCGAAGGCGTACCGGCCGCCACCGTATCCCGGATATACTGCGCGAGAGCGCGATACACCTCCACCCCGTAAACGTATTCGGTACGGTATTGCGGCAGGCCGGGATACAGGTCCGCACTGGTGATCCCGCTCTCACCCCGGGCATAATTGCCAAGGTCCCGCGCATACTTGTCCATCTCAAAGGCGAACATCGCCTCCCTGTGTTCAAGCAGATCCACTCCCTGCAGGTAATCCCCGGACTCCCACCCCTCCAGATGGCCGGCATCCAGCTCTTCCCTGGTGCAGGAGAGCCGTTCATAATGAAACAGGAAGTCCCGAAAATATAGGGTATCCCCATCGTATCCATAAATAAACATATCGTGGGGGAAATGCCGCGGATCCTTGAGGGCGGACAGATAAAACCGGTCGTACCGGCAGAAGACGTACAACCCCTGATCGAGGGAATCGGTAATAAAATCCGAAAATCGTCTCCAATGGGCCCGAATCAACGCGTGGGGCACGTTGTGACGGACGATCCACGGGCAGTTGTTCCAGATATCCACCTTATTGAAATCCGCGGTGTACTGGGCGTACATCTCCTTATGGCAGAATATCTGCTTATAATTGTTGTGAATCCAGGGCATTGACCGTTCCGGGCTCGTCAGCAGGATGGAAAACAGCGCCGCATCCTGCGGATAATAGGGGCTTTCCGGGTCTGCGATGGGCAGAACCACCTTAGCCATACAAACTCCCTCCCTTTGCGGCGCCATGTGCAGCACGCCACTTTTCCTTATATTACCATATATTCCGACACATTACAACTGCCGGCAGAAACGCATAGGCACTGCTTCACCGGGAAGGCTATGAAAAAGGGGGAATGCCGAATGGAACAACCCGGTAAGCCGGAAAAAATACCCAAAATGGGCGAAACGGCGAAACGTATCTATGTGTTCGAAGCGGTAATACGGGCCGTACCGGGCATCGACGGCGCGTATATCGAATTCCCCTATGACGTAAAAGCGGCGTTTGGAAAGGGACGGGTACCGGTTTCCGCCACCTTCGACGGGGAACCCTACGACGGCAGTCTGGTGCGGATGGGAACCCGGGGTCATATCCTCGGTCTGCGAAAGGATATCCGCGCAAAAATCGGCAAGCAGCCGGGAGACGCCGTGACCGTCCGACTGTGGGAACGGGCTCCGTTAAAGGAAAGCCCCGAGCCGGCTGAAGCGCGCCGCCGGACAACTCCCACAGAAAATTCTCCCTTCCGAAGGGATAAGCGGCCGGATTCCCGTCCATACTAGAGAAGGAAATTAAAGGAGGTGAAGGAAATGAGCCCGAAGGAACTGCTGTATATTGAAGACGCGCTCGGCCACGAAAAATTTCTGAAAACCCAGTGTCAGGAAGCCGTACAGAACCTGCAGGACGGCGAGCTGAAAAACTGCGTTCAGCAGCTGATGAACAAGCACCAGCAGCTGTTCGACAGCTTCTACCAGCTGGTGTAACCCCGACCCCTCCCCGATCCCAAACCTCGAAAGTGTAAAGTATAAAAGGAGAAATTGTCATGGACGACAAATGCCTGATGGAAAACATCCTGCTGACCACAAAGGGCGTGTGCGACCTGTATCTTCATGGTACAATCGAATCCAACACCGCAAACGTTCACAGCGCCTTCGATACCGCGCTGAAGGATTCCCTGACCATGCAGGACGACATTTATAAAAAGATGGCCGCTAAAGGCTGGTATCCGACCGAACAGGCGGAACAGCAGAAGCTGCAGCAGGTAAAGCAGAAGTTCGCCAATCAATAATCCGGGTGGACGGGGACATACCCCGTTTACCGACGGCCGAAAAACCGCGTCGGAATGCCGTTTGCTTTCCGCCGCGGTTTGTTTTGTTTCCGGAGCTTCCCCATGCGGCGGTCTGCGGGGAAACCCCTGAAGAGAACTTTCTTTTCTTCCGCATAGACGGGAACCGCTTGACAGACCTCCCCCGCCCGCAGTATGCTGAAGCGGAAGAGACTTCTGAAACCTCCGGAGGCGACGTCATGCGGATTCTTCCCTTTCACTTTTACGACTCCCTTCCCCTGGACGACGGAGAGATTCGTCTGAAACTGCTGGAGACCGCGGCTCCGCAGCCGGAACGCGGGCTGGCCCCCACCTACCGTTTCTCCATCGTCCGCCGAACGGATGAGGAAACGGTCGGCCGCTGCGACCTGCGGGTCGGCTTTAACGAATCGCTGTTTTACGCCGGGAATATCGGGTATCGTATTTTTGAGCCCTATCGCGGCAGCCACTACGCGCTCAAGGCCTGCCGCTTGCTGCTGGAGCTGGCGAAACAGCACCGGATGCCCCAGGTGGTGATCACCTGCCGTCCCGACAACCTTCCCTCCCGCCGAACCTGTGAGGCGCTCGGAGCGCGGCTCGGCGGCATCGTCGATCTGCCGCCCGACCATGAGCTCTATCGGGCGGGCGATCGGCAGGAATGCCGGTATATCCTGAACTTTGATGAATTTCGCTGAAGCCCCGTTTTTTCTGTTCGATATGTTGCACCGGCCGATTCCCCCAGCGACAGGGCGGCGGAGAAGGCAAATTTTTGGCGTTTTCGGAATAAAACCCGGCCGTCCGGCACATGCTATGGCCAGAAAGGTTGGGTGGAGCATGGATTTCTGGATGATCCTTAAAGCGTTTCTGGTCGGCGGCGCCATCTGCGTGATTGGCCAGCTGCTGATCGATTACACGGCAATGACGCCAGCCCGCATTCTGGTACTTTTTGTTACCATGGGCGTGGTGCTGACCGCCGTTGGTTTGTATGAGCCGTTGGTGCAATTTGCGGGCGGCGGGGCCACCGTCCCCTTGACCGGCTTCGGCTATACCCTGGCCAAGGGTGTGCAGGAGGCCGTCAAGGAGCAGGGTCTGCTCGGCGCTCTCACCGGGGGGATTACCGGCGCCGCCGGGGGAATCGCCGCCTCCATTTTCTTGGGCTTTCTTTTCGCATTGGTGGCAAAGTCCGGAGACAAATCTTAAGACGCCACAAGAAAGGGCTGCTGCAAAATGCGATATTTTGCGGCGCCTCTTTTTTCGTATATTCTTTTCGTCTATAACGGTTTCCGGATTGAAATTTCCATTATTTTCTAGTAGAATACAAAGAGACCGGTTTTTCCACAAGCCGGCCGGGTCCTGTGGAAAAAAGAAAGGAGAATTGTCATGCAGAAAACAATCCGCAAACGGGTGTATGACACCGACACCGCCGAGCGTCTCTCTGTCCGCAACGTCAGCTATTTCGGCGACCCAGCCGGCTACAGCGAAACGCTGTACCGCACGCCGGACGGCTATTACTTTCTCCACGGCGTGGGCGGTGAGGATTCCCCCTATAAAAACGAGCAGATCAAAGCGGTATCCGCCGCCAACGCGGAAAAATGGCTTGCCGATCATCCGGAGGAAACCTGATTTATTCAGCGGCCGGAAACACAAAGCGGGAAAAATCCGCAAAAAAGCGCCCCAACAATCGTTGAGGCGCTTTTTCCTTTGTCTTGTTATCCGAGGACCAAGGTAACAATACGAATCGCGAACAATCCCGCGCAAACATACATCACCGGATGGATGTCACGGAACTTGCCGCTGACCAGCTTGAGGATAACCCAGGCCAGCATTCCGAACATGATGCCGTTGGCGATGGAATAGGAGAAGGGCATCATGATGATCGCCAGGAAACCGCCCAGCACATCCGCCATGTCGCCTTCGAACTTCATCTTCAGCACCGAAGACATCATCAGCAGGCCGACGAAAATCAGCGCCGGAGCCGTCGCAAAGCTCGGGATGGCGAGGAAAATCGGGGACAGGAACAGCGCGAGGATGAACATCACGGCGGTGGTCAGCGCGGTCAGGCCGGTACGGCCGCCCTCCGCCACGCCGGCGGTGCTTTCCACATAGCTGGTGACGGTTGAGGTGCCAAGGCAGGCGCCGGCCACGGTGCCCACCGCGTCCGCCATCAGCGCGCGGCCAGCGCGGGGCAGGTTGCCCTTCTCATCCAGCAGGTTGCCCTTGCTGGCAACGCCGACCAGGGTGCCGACCGTATCGAACAGATCGACAAAGAGGAAGGAGAAAACGATGACCGCAAAGTTCAGCACGTTCTTCGCCACATAGCCGAAATCAAACTTAAAGAAGGTGGACCCAAGGGACGGCGGAATAAATTTGGAAGCCGTAAATTCAGGGAAAACCGAGTATACGCCCGCTTCCACATCAACGGCGTACCAGCCGATCAGCTCCGCACCCATGCCGAGCACCCAGGTAATCAGGATACCCCAAAGGATAGCGCCCTTGATCTTAAAATGATTCATGACGGCGATCACCAGCAGACCGACCAGCGCCAGCACCATCGGCGCGCTCTTGAAGCTGCCGAGCGTCACCAGCGTGGAGGCGTCGCCCGCGATGATCCCCGCGCCTTCCAGCCCGACGATCGCAATAAACAGGCCGATACCCGCCGTAATGCCGTATTTCAGGTTAGCGGGAATGGCGTTCACCAGCGTCTCGCGGAACTTGAACAGGGACAGGACGATAAAGATAATGCCTTCCACCAGAATTGCGGTCAGGGCAACCTGCCAGGGATTCTGGATTCCCTGCCTGGCGAGCTCGGTGCAGACCGTAAACGAGAAATATGCGTTCAGGCCCATGCCGGAAGCCAGCGCCACCGGGTAATTGGCAAACACGCCCATGATGATGGTTGCAAACGCGGCCGAAACCGCCGTGGCGGTAAACACCGCGCCCGAGTCCATGCCTGCCGCCGACAGCATGTTGGGATTGACGGCCAGAATATAGGCCATCGCGAGGAACGTCGTGATACCGGCGATAATTTCGGTCTTCGCCGTGGTACCATGTTCCTTCAGCTTGAAGAACTTGTCCAGCTTCTCCATGTTTCTCCTCCTCTTTTTTTCGAGTAAAAACGCTGTCTTTAAGTATAGAGGAAGAATAAGAAAAAATCAAGTTCTCGTACAAAGTTTGTTCATATTCTGCTGAAAAAAGTCGATGGCGCTTTCCCTGCCTCCCGGATTCCTTCCTGTGGAGGAAGTCTTTTTACCCGCTTAGAATAAAAACGGCCGTGCAGACGGGGAACGTCCGCACGGCGCTTTCCGCAGGCCGTCCAGGGGAGCGGCGGCCATAAACGGCAAAAAAAGAGGAGCAGACCGCCGGGAAGCGGCTGCATGAGAGGAGGGCGATCCGCTCAGGCGCAGCGGCCGGCGGCACGGCGGCGGCCCTGCCCGGCCGAAGGAAGCTCCCGCGCAACCGGCAGGGTGACGATAGCCTCCTTCGCCATCTCCGCGGCCATCCGGCGGCGTATTCGGCTGCGGCGGCGAGCCATGGCGGCGTCCTGCCGCATCGCCCCGGCGCAGCAGAGCAGGATAGCCAGCCGCAGGACGACCAGCGCGGCGGTTAGTACCGGAAAAAGGCCCGGTGTGAGCGCGCCCGCGGCGATCCCTTCCATCACCGCGCCGGCCAGCGGCAGAAGCGCCATCCGCCGGGTACGGGCAAACTTCGCTTTATGAAACATATAAAGAAACATACCCGCCATCGCCACGATACTGCAAAGGCTGAGGAGCATTTCTCATCGTCCTTTCTCTTAATCAAGCATTACAAACGGTTGTTCGGAACATGTGTTCGTCTCTTGCGTATTCTCATTATACACGACTTTTCAGAATTTGCAAGGGGTTTTCCGAAAAAAATCGAACATCGGTTCTTTTTTGTTTGCATCATTTCTGGTGGTATGGTATACTTTATGCCATAGCGCTGCCCAGCCGAATTCTATACCAGTCTTTTCCGGCGGCGCAACCGAAAATGCCTCTCGGCATTTTCCCATCGTTGCTATTACACCATAACGCCGCCGGCCCGGCTGGAAAAGACAAAGAGAAAGGATTTCGACCTATGGATATCCCCGCCGTACTTGCCCGGGAGTTTCAGCTCCGCCCTTCGCAGGTAGAAAACACCCTTAAACTAATCGACGACGGCAACACCATCCCCTTTATTGCCCGGTACCGGAAGGAAATGACCGGCTCGCTGGACGATCAGGTGCTCCGCGAGCTGTCCGAGCGGCTGGCCTACCTCCGCAATCTGGACGAGCAGCGGGAAAAGGTGCGGGCCGCGATCGAGGAACAGGGGAAGCTGACCAACGGGCTGGCCGCCGCGCTGGACGCGGCCGTTACCCTGACCGAGGTGGAGGACCTCTACCGCCCTTATCGCCCCAAGCGGAAAACCCGCGCTTCCATTGCCCGGGAAAAGGGTCTGCAGCCGCTGGCCGACGCCATTCTCACGCAGCACCGGCGCTCCCCCTCCCCCCTCGAGCTGGCGGAGGCCTATGTGTCGGAGGAAAAAGGCGTCGCTACGGCGGAGGACGCGTTACAGGGCGCGCAGGATATCCTGGCCGAGCAGATGTCGGACGACGCGGGAATCCGCCGGCGGCTGCGGGTGGTCTGCATGGCAAACGGCGAGCTGACCGCCAAAGGCGCAAAAGAAGACCTCGGCGTCTACGAAATGTATCAGGAGTTCCGCGAGCCGCTGCGGAAAATCGCGGGACACCGCGTCCTCGCGGTCAACCGCGGGGAACGGGAGGACATGCTGAAGGTATCCATTGATTTCGACCGGACAAAGGGGGCGGGGATCGTCGCCTCTTCCTATGTAAAGGAGGATTCCCCCTGCACCGAAACGGTCCGCGCCGCTGCGGAGGACGCCTATGACCGGCTGATCTTTCCCTCCATCGAACGGGAGCTTCGGAACGAGCTGACCGATAATGCCAGCGAGGCGGCGATCCGGGTGTTCTCCCTGAACCTCCGGCATCTGCTGATGCAGCCGCCGGTGAAGGGCAAGGTCGCCCTGGGCCTAGACCCCGGCTATCGCACCGGCTGCAAGGTCGCGGTGGTGGACGGGACCGGCAAGGTGCTGGATACCGGCGTGATCTATCCCGCGCCGCCCCATAACAAAACCGAACAGGCTAGGGCGATCCTGACCCGAATGATTAAGGCGCACGGGGTACAGATCATCGCCATCGGGAACGGTACCGCCTCCCATGAGACCGAGGTGTTCGCCGCCGGGCTGATCAAAGAGCTGGACTGCGGGCTGTCCTATATGGTGGTAAGCGAGGCGGGAGCCTCGGTCTATTCCGCCTCTAAGCTGGCGGCGGAGGAATTCCCGGAATACGACGTATCCCTTCGCTCGGCGGTCTCCATCGCCCGCCGTTTGCAGGACCCGCTCGCCGAGCTGGTGAAGATTGACCCCAAGGCCATCGGCGTGGGGCAGTACCAGCACGATATGCCGCAGAACCGGCTGTCCGAGGCGCTCGGCGGCGTGGTGGAGGGCTGCGTGAACGCGGTCGGGGTGGACCTGAACACCGCCTCCGCTCCCCTGCTGGCCCGAGTGGCCGGCGTGAACGGGACGGTGGCGAAAAACATCGTGGCCTACCGGGAGGAAAACGGCGCGTTTACCTCCCGCGCGGGACTGAAAAAGGTGCCGAAGCTCGGGCCGAAGGCGTTTGAGCAGTGCGCGGGCTTCCTCCGGGTGCCGGAGAGCAAAAACGTACTGGACAACACCGCCGTCCATCCCGAAAGCTACGACGCGGCGAAAAAGCTTCTCGCCCTCTGCGGCGCAACCGAGACGGACGTGAAAAACGGGAAGCTGGGCGGGCTGCCGGACAAGCTCCGGGAGCTGGGCGAAGAGCGGCTCGCGGCGGAGATCGGAGTGGGCGCGCCCACCCTGCACGACATTGCGGCGGAGCTGGCCAAGCCCGGACGGGACCCGCGGGACGAGCTGCCTCCTCCCCTGCTGCGCACCGACGTGATGGGGCTGGAGGACCTGAAGCCCGGCATGGAGCTGACCGGCACCGTCCGCAACGTGATCGACTTCGGCGCATTCGTGGATATCGGCGTGCATCAGGACGGGCTGGTGCATATCTCCCAAATCACCAACCGCTTCATCAAGCATCCGTCCGAAGCGGTGAAGGTGGGCGACGTGGTAAAGGTGTGGGTGCTGTCGGTAGACGTGCCCAAAAAGCGTATTTCCCTGACCATGCGCCCGCCGAAGGAAAAATAAGAGAGGAGGCACGGATTATGAGCCAGTTCAATCAGGAAATCCATACCGTGGAACAGGTGAACGAACAGGGACAGACCCGCACTGTCTCCCACACAGTAAAAAACACGGCAAAGGCGGGAATCTCCTTCGGCTCCTGCTTGGCGATGGTAATTTCCTATACAACCTGGCATTCCATCCCGTGGGCGATCTTCCACGGCCTGCTTAGCTGGGTTTATGTGATTTACTTCGCCATCGTACATTAACCGGCTCCTGTCCGATGAAAGGGGGCATACCATGAATCCGACATTTGATAAAGCAAGACTTTTTATGTACCGTAACGCAAGGCCGCTTGATTTGGCGCGGTTTCAGTATCACTTTGAAAACGGCAGCAGGGAAAATGTCGTCAACGTCTTATCCTGTTATCAAAACGAGGATGGCGGCTTCGGCCATGCGGTAGAAGCCGATTGCTGGAACCCCAACTCTACGCCGCTGCACACAAGCCGCGCCAGCACAATCCTGATGGAAATCGGTTTTGACGACCGGGATCATCCGTTGGTTCAGAGGCTGCTGAAATGGTATGCCAGCGGAAAGAATTTTGACGGAAATCGCTGGGCAATCACTGTTGAGAGCAACAACGATTATCCGCACGCGCCCTGGTGGCATTCCGACAGCGTAAGCGCCTGCCATACGGATTATAACGGCACCGCTCAAATCGCCGGTTTTATCGTAAGATACGCCGACCGGAAATCGGATATATTCCGGCTCGGCGTTCGCATTGCAAACGAAGCTGTCGCCGCCCTTCCTCCCGAAAGTATACAGGATATGCATACCTGCGGCTGCTATGTCCAGATGATGGAATCCTTTGAAAAGGCGAACGCGGCAGAGCTCATCCCTTATGATCTCCTGAAATCCAAATTACACCGGTCGGTCAAAAATCTGATTGATGCCGATAAGTCAAACTGGGGCGCGTATGTGTGTAAGCCCTCGCAATTTATGCATTCCCGGGACAGTGCGTTTTATGCGGAGAACCGGGAGATTGCGGAGTATGAGTGTGGGTATATTATAAATACGCAGCTTCCGGATGGTTCCTGGGATATTCCCTGGCACTGGGACGCTTTCCCCGATGAATGGGCGATCAGCAAAAATTGGTGGAAGGGGAACGGCATCATACAGAATCTGCTGTATTTAAACGGCTTCGGGATGCTGTAATCCCTGCTCCCCTTTCCTTCTACAAATAAAAACCCAGCCGG